>ENA-OOWZ01001788-OOWZ01001788.1-human-gut-metagenome-genome-assembly--contig:-NODE-1788-length-9905-cov-2.408223_pt1 | contig 9905 bp, 8 predicted proteins | sample MGYA00241580_ERZ501329 | MGnify/ENA primary metagenome ERZ501329 (study PRJEB25962, sample SAMEA2042923) | human gut metagenome | biome: human gut; feature: human-associated habitat; material: faeces... | reverse complement strand
GAGTATAAAGATACAGGTGCAGGCTTAAACTGCATTGGAACATGTAAAATTTGCAAAGCAGAAAGCTATCCTGTTCAGCACTGTGATATCGTCAAAGATGGAAAATGTGACTATTGTAATACTGCGCTGGCAGTTTCTTTTAACGACATTTATAAAAGCTGTGCCACCACATGGGAGGCGGCGTTTAAGTACATTGGATCGACCAGTGGAACCCTTTATCCAATCGCAGATACAACCGAGACGATCACCTATAACGGCAATGTTACCATCAATGTAACAGGAAAAACGCTGAATAACCTGACACTTAATAGCGGAAAAGTTACCCTAAAGCACAATGAGGTATATGATGGTGCTTCCACCGTCAAAAATGTTACTGTTACCGGTGGTACCTTAAAAATTGAAGGTAATAGCCATTTGACCATCACCAACCTGAAGCCATTCATGACAAAATACCATCCATGGCTTGCCTGATCGGTCAACGTATAATGTTCCATCAAGACTCTGCCATCCATCTGGTGTAACAGCTTCTTCTTGCATTTCGTCTTCGTCTGTACCACCTAATTCTTTAAAGAAGTCTGCCATACTTCCAAAAACAGTCTCTTTTATAATTCCAAATATATTTCTTTTATTACTTATAACTTTACTTTTCATAATTAATTATCCTAGCTATACTAAGATTTTCACCTCTCTTTTTATTTTATCTCCATAGATATATATATTATAGCAAAAAAACGCCTTAAAGTCAATCTTTTTAAGGCGTTTACATAATCTTTTTGTTGCTTGTGCATTTAACTTTTTATTTATTTTAGCTCATATAATCTTTTAATTTTTTACTTCTACTTGGATGTCTTAGCTTTCTTAAAGCTTTTGCTTCTATTTGTCTAATTCTTTCACGAGTTACCTTAAATTCTTTTCCTACTTCTTCCAAAGTACGAGCCTTTCCATCTTCCAAGCCAAATCTTAGTTTTAATACTTTAGCTTCTCTCGGTGTTAATGTACTCATAACTTCTTCTAATTGCTCTTTTAGCAATGTATATGCTGCAGAATCTTGTGGTTCTGGAGAATCTTCGTCTTTTATAAAATCACCCAAATGGCTATCATCTTCTTCACCAATTGGTGTCTCTAAAGAAACTGGGTCTTGAGCAATCTTTTGAATTTCCATAACCTTTTCAACTGGCATTTCCATCTCTTCTGCAATTTCTTCTTGCGTTGGCTCTCTACCTAACTGTTGTAATAAATGTCTAGAAGTACGAATTAATTTATTAATTGTTTCTACCATGTGTACTGGAATTCTTATAGTTCTAGCTTGATCTGCTATTGCTCTTGTAATAGCTTGTCTTATCCACCATGTTGCATAAGTACTAAATTTAAAACCTTTAGTATAATCAAACTTCTCAACTGCTTTTATAAGACCCATGTTACCTTCTTGTATTAAATCTAAGAATAGCATTCCTCTTCCAACATATTTTTTAGCAATACTTACAACTAATCTTAAGTTTGACTCTGCTAATTTTTGTTTAGCCTCTTCATCTCCCTCTAAAACTTTTTTTGCTAAGTCTAATTCTTCTTCATATGTAAGAAGTGGTATCTTACCTATTTCTCTTAAATACATTCTAACTGGGTCATCAATATTACTACTCTCGTAACCAGCGACATCAATTTCATCTAATTTTAAATCTTCTACTTCTTGTAAATCTTCTTCGTCAGGACCTTCTTCGTCTAAATCGTCATCTTTACCAATATCAACACCCATCTTTTCCAAAGCATCAAATACTCTTTCCATCTGTTCTGTTGATAAATCGTCTAACTCAGCTGCTAAATCCCCATAAGTTATTTTTTTATTCTTCTTTGCAAAATCTAATATTCTTTTTACCTTTTTTTCTGTTTCTGCTCTTTCGATTTCTTGAGCATCATTTTTTTCTGTTATTTCTTCTTGTCCTTCTATCTTTTTCATTATAACCTCCTAGTTATTTCGCAAGTTTAATAATTATGTCATTTAATTCTCTTTCAAGTGCTAACTTACTTTCATTATCAAGTTCAGAATCTTCTAAAGATTTTAATATTTCATCTCGTTTTTCTTTTAAGTTTTCTCTTTCATATGTATTTAAAATATCATCTATTCCTTTGTCTATATCTGTAATACCATAATCTTTTGCCATAATTTCTGTTATGTGATTTATAATATCTTCATCCTCGAACAAACTTAAAACATCATATATTTCTGTTATACCCTTTTCATATTCTGCATAAACTCTTTCTAAAATCTTTTTATTTTTTTCATACTTAAAATCTTCAGGCTTTATCTTGTTTTTTATTTTAGAATATACATTTGCATTAGACATAAGCAACATTGCAATTATTGTATTTTCCCTTTTTAATCTTGCCTCACTAATTTTAGTATCTTCTTTTTTTACTATGTTATACTGAGTATTTCTTTTTTCTAGAATTTTAGAACTAGCATTTTTAGGATATAATATTTTTTTAATTTCCGAATATAATGCTTCTTTAGAAATATCATAATCTTTTGAAATTTTTTCTATATATATTTCTTGTTCCATACTGTTTTCGACTCTTGCTAATATTTTTGCAACTTCATTTAAGAATTTTATTTTGTCCGCAGTATTTTCAAGATTTAATGTTCTTTTTAAAACTCTAACTTTAAACTCTACTAAAGATATTGCATCATCAATACATTTTTTTAGTCTTTCTGGCCCATATTTTGTAACATATTCATCTGGGTCTTTTGCTCCAGAAATTTGTAAAACTCTAACATCACAGCCTAAATTTCTTAATATATCTAGTCCTCTTACTATAGCTTCTTGCCCAGCACCATCAGCATCATAACCTAATATAATTTGCTCCGAACTTCGTCTTAAGAGCCTTCCTTGTGCCTCTGTCATTGCTGTACCTAAAGAAGCTACTACATTTGTTATACCTCTTTGATGTAATGATATAACATCCATATATCCTTCTACTATTAAGATTTTTTTTGTATCATGTTTTTTTGCATTATATAGACCAAATAAATGTCTACCTTTACTATATACTAAATTTTCTGGTGAATTTATATACTTAGGTTTAGAATCATCTAAAACTCTACCACCAAAAGCTATAATTCTTCCCCTTACATCTTGTATAGGAAACATTAATCTGTGCCTAAATCTGTCTATAAATTGACCTCGGTCATTTTTGTTTACCAAGTCTGAAGCTAATATTGCTTCAGCAGAAAAGCCTTTGCTTTTTAGGAAATTATATAATTCATTAAAATTACCTGAATAACCAATTAAGAACTCTTTTAATGTTGCATTATTTAATTTTCTTTTTTTAACATATTCTTGCGCAGGTTTAGCTGTTGGCTTGTACAAATTCTCATGATAAAAATATGCTGCTTCTTTATTTATTTGATATATTTTGTCTTTTAATTCTTGAGTTTTATTATCGCCAATACTTTCTAATTTTGGTAATGTTATATTCGCTCTTTCTGCAAGTAATTCTATACTTTCTCTATAATTAATCCCTTCTATCTTACTTATAAAGTGAATTACATTGCCTCCAACACCACAACCAAAACAATGAAATATTTGCTTATCTGGAGAAACTGCAAAAGAAGGTGATTTCTCGTTATGAAATGGACATAATCCAAAATAATTTCTTCCACTTCTTTTTAAATGTACATATTGTGATACAACGTCTACAATATCATTATTGTTTTTTATTTCATCTATAAGTTCATCACTATATCGTATCATTTTCCTACCTTTCTTTTACAAAGAACTTTGCTATCTACTTTTTCCTTATTTTGTAAATGTTTTTATCGTTTTTTCGCATTATGGCGCAAAATCCCCCTATAAATTAATATTCGACAACTTAACAATAAATCCTTCTTTTATGTATACAAAACTATATTTTTAGAAGGAAATTTTTGCAAAAAATTAACTCCTGTTATCTTTAAATTAGCTTTTCCTAATTTTTACAAGAGTTATCTTTTGATTAAAATATAATTGGTGTGTTTACATTTATCATCTAAATACACCAATTACATTTTTCATTGTTGCTATACAGACAATAAAAGAAAGAAATTAAAATTTCTTTCTTCTTAAGTATTAATCATTAGATGCTTTTTTATTTATATCATCTGAATTAAATGGTATGAATTTGCTTACAATGTCACTGCTTATATCTGATGCAGAAATATTTGAATCTACTTTATATTCTTCATATGATGTTGAAATTTTACTATCAACCATTTGCTCTATTTCGTCTTGTGTAGCATGTTCTGTTAAAACAAGTTCGCTTACTAAAATTTGTTTTGCGTTATTTAGCATTTTCTTTTCGCCTGTAGATAAACCTTTTTCTTTTTGTTTAAAGCTTAAGTTTCTAACAACGTCCGCAACTTTATATATGTCTCCACTTTTCATTTTATCCATATTATCTCTATAACGCTTGTTCCAGTTCATAGACATTTCTGTTTCGTCTGACTCTAAAACTCTGAAGACTTTTTCGGCACTGCTCTTATCTATTATGCTTCTTACCCCTATTTCTTCAGCTTTAGCTGTTGGCACCATTACTTTAACTTCACCTGGCATCTTTAGTATATAGTACGCTTGCTTCTCCCCTAAGATATCCTTTTCTTCTATTGCATCTATTACTCCTGCCCCATGCATAGGGTAAACAATTTTATCGCCTACATTAAACATGCAAGTCACTCCTTTCAATGTCTATTCAATTATCAACACTCTTATTATACTACAAAAATTACCAAAAGTCAAAACTTTTGGTAATGATTTTTTAGCCTTAAAATCGCCAAACCCGCTAGTAATTCAGCATTTTAAGGCTTATATATTTTTTGTTGTGTTTTTGGGGTATCTACTACTTATTCGAATTCCTATTTCTTATCTGTAGAACCAAATCCTCCTACTCTTGTTCCTTCTGCTACATCATCATCTGTTGTTAAAAATTTTTGGAATATAACTTGCCCAATTACATCTCCTTTTTTTACCTCGATATCATGGTCTTGGAAATTAAAATATTGAAAATAAAAATGTCCATCATTAGATTCATTTCCATAATAATCTGCATCTATTATACCTATACTATTTGCCATTACAAATCCTTTTTTAGGCCCGCTACTTCTATTGGCTAACATATACCATTCATCATCTTGGCAATATGCTTTTAACCCTGTTGGAATTAAAGTTGGTTTTATTCCTGGTTTGTATGCAGGTATAACAACATCTTCTGCTGCTTCTACATCATATGCAGCCGCATGTTTTGTTTTTCTTACTGGAATATGTATGTCCTTATCTTCCCATCCTTTTGCTATTTCGAATCCTCTTAATCTTTTTGCCATATTAATCTCTCCTTTATTATTCCTTTACTTTTCATATTTTATATTAATATTTTTATTTGTCAATACTCTAATTTCTTGCATATTATAAAGTAATAGATTATGTTACCATCAAAAACTATATCTTTATATAGTTGGTCATAGTCAATTTTACTTATTACATTTATTGGTGGTGAATTACTATGAATTTTTGCTCATTAGATACAGTAAAAATAGGCAAAACCTCTAAAATTATAGATATAAATTGCAATCAGCTTATAAAAAGAAGATTGTTTGATTTAGGAATTATAGAAAATTCTAAGATTACACCTGTATTTAGAAGTTCTTTTAAAGATCCTACTGCATACTTAATAAGGGGAACTATAATCGCACTCAGAAGCGAAGATACACGAAAAATTATTGTAACTATATAAATAAACTCTTCATATTATTAAATACAGAGGTGATTTTATGTCTTCTTATAAAGTTGCACTTGTTGGAAATCCTAATGTTGGCAAATCCACAATTTTTAATAGTTTAACCGGAATGAAACAGCATACTGGTAATTGGACAGGAAAAACAGTTGGCAATTGTGAAGGTCATTATAAGTTTAATAATGATAATTTTACTATTGTTGATATTCCCGGAACCTATTCTTTAATGTCTAATTCTGAGGAAGAAGAAATTGCTAGAAATTTTATTTGCTTTGAGAAGCTTGATGCTATAGTAATTGTTGTTGATGCAACTTCTTTAGAACGAAATCTAAACTTAGTGTTTCAAATAATGGAAATTACATCTAACATAATAGTTTGTGTAAACTTATTAGATGAAGCAAAGAAAAAAGGAATAGCTATAGATTTAAAAAAATTAGCTATTCTATTAGGCGTACCAGTAGTAGGTACAATTGGGAAAAAGAAAAAAACATTAGTTAATTTAAAAAACGAGATTACTAATGCTTGCTCCGGCAAAATTTCTCCTATACCTAAGATTATCAAATATATTCCAATCATAGAAGACAGCATAGCTTTACTTTCGTCTGAGATAGATATTCCTTTTCCTCTTTCTAGATGGATTTCGTTAAAATTAATATGTAATAACGAAAGGTTGCTTTCCCCAATTTCTAATAATTTTCAAGTTAATTTAAATACACCTAATATAAATACAAAATTGGATGAAATTAGCTGTTTACTTGCCCGAAATGATATAACTGCTTCTAATATAGAAAATTCTTTATTAACTAGTATTCTAAAGCAATGCGAAAATATTACTAATGCTGTTTGTACATATAAAGAAGTTAATTATACAAAACGAACAATAAAAATAGATAAAATATTAACTTCCAAGAAATTCGGAATTCCAATAATGCTGCTTTTTCTTTGTTTATTATTTTGGATTACAATAGTTGGAGCAAATTATCCTTCCCAACTTTTATCAGATTTTTTTGCTAGCTTAAAAGAGAAAATTTTAGTTCTCTTTGAATATGTACATTCTCCTACCTGGCTTACCAGCTTACTTGTAAATGGAGTATATCAAACTGTTACATGGGTTATCTCTGTTATGCTTCCACCTATGGCTATATTCTTTCCTCTATTTACTATTCTGGAAGATTTGGGATTTTTGCCTAGAATTGCTTTTAATTTGGATAGATGTTTTAAATGTGCATGTACTTCTGGTAAACAGGCACTTACCATGTGCATGGGATTTGGTTGTAACGCTGCAGCAATTGTTGGCACAAGAATAATAAACTCTCCTAGAGAAAAATTAATTGCAATACTAACCAATTGTTTTGTCCCTTGTAACGGAAGATTTCCATTTTTAATTACTGTGGCAACAATATTTATTTCAGGTTCTATAGCAGGTATATTTTCTGGATTAGTTGCTGCAGTAGTAGTTATGCTAGTAGTTTTATTAGGAATTTTATTAACATTATTAGTTTCAAAAATACTATCTAAAACTATATTAAAAGGACTTCCATCATCTTTCACTTTAGAGCTACCACCATATAGAACTCCACAAATTGGAAAAATATTAATTCGTTCCTTATTTGATAGAACTCTATTTGTATTAGGTAAAGCTATTTCTATAGCAGCACCTGCTGGAATTGTAATATGGTTATTTTCTAATATCAATATCGGCGAAGTATCCATATTAGATTTTATTGCAAATACCTTAAATCCATTTGCAAAAATAATTGGTTTAGATGGATATATTTTAACAGGTTTTATCTTAGGAATTCCTGCAAACGAAATTGTACTACCAATAATTTTAATGGGATATTTAAAAAACAAAGAATTAATAGATATCGAAAATGTTGCTGTAATTGGTAATATTTTAACATCAAATGGATGGAGTTTACTTACCGCTATTAATGTAATGATATTTACATTGTTGCATTTTCCTTGTGGTACTACTTTACTTACAATAAAAAAAGAAACAAAAAGTATAAAATGGACTATTGTTTCTTTCCTTCTTCCTACCTTGTGTGGAATTATAATATGTTTTATTACCACACAAACATATAATCTAATTAATTTAATTTAGGGATTTGGGGACGTTCCTAAAATCCCGAAAAAAATTATTAGTAACTTTCATTGATATATCTTACGTACAGTTTTTTCGACATTTTATACGCTTTTTATTTCCTTGACTTGTCCATTTTTTTGATATATTATATAGTAACAAGTTAAATAATGGGAGGTATATTATGGAATTAAAAGGATCAAAAACAGAAGCAAATTTAAAAGCTGCTTTTGCAGGAGAATCAGAAGCAAGAAATAAATATACGTATTTTGCAAGTGTAGCAAAAAAAGAAGGATATGAACAAATAGCAGCACTATTTTTAGAAACTGCAGAAAATGAAAAAGAGCATGCAAAAATTCACTTTAAATACTTAAATGGTATTGGTGATACAATGCAAAACTTAGCAGATGCAGCTGCTGGTGAAAACTATGAATGGACAGATATGTACAAAAAGTTTGCTGAAGAAGCAGAAGAAGAAGGATTTAAAGAAATAGCTGCAAAATTCAGAGCTATTGGTGAAGTAGAAAAACATCACGAAGAAAGATATAGAAAATTATTAGAAAATGTAAAAGACGGTGAAGTTTTCAAAAAAGGAAGCATCGTTGTTTGGAAATGCAGAAACTGTGGACATATAGTTGTTGGAACAGAAGCTCCAAAAGTTTGTCCAGTTTGCAATCATCCTCAATCATTCTTCGAGGTAAATGCAGAAAATTACTAATACATAAAACTAAAGGAACGGGTTATAACAACTCGTTCCTTTTCTATTAATTTATGACCACTTAAAGAAATATTTGCCAAAATATCTTTATTATATCTTTGCTATTAAATCATATTCTTTAGACTTAGCTATAGTACAATTTACAAAATCACCTATAGTTAATTCTTTATCACTTTTTATATATGTAATTCCATCTATATCTGGAACTTGGTAACTTGTTCTTCCAACATAATATTTTTCGTCAAATGTTATACCTTCTATTAGTACTTTCTCTTCTTTTCCTACTAAAATTAATAAGTTGTCTTTAGAAACCTGTTGTTGTAGTTTCATTATTTTATTATATCTAGCTTTTTTGGTCATTGGATGAACTTGGTCTTTTAACCTAGCAGCTGGGGTTCCCTCTTCTTTTGAATAAGTAAATGCTCCTAAATTATCAAATTTTGTTTTCTTTACAAACTCATAAAGTTCTTCAAAATCAGCTTGTGTTTCGCCTGGGAAACCAACCATAACAGTTGTTCTGATTTGCACATTTGATATATTTGTTCTTATTTTTGTTATAACATCTTCTATATTTTGCTTACTTGTCTTCCTATTCATTCTTTTTAAAACAGAATTTGAAATATGTTGTATTGGAATATCAAAATATTTACAAATTTTACTTTCTTCCTTTACAACTTTTATTAGTTCGTCATCTATTCCTTCTGGATATGAATATAAAAATCTAATCCATTCTATTCCATCTATTTTACAAAGTTTTCTTAAAAGTTTAGCAAGCCTTGGTTCATTATATAAATCTAAACCATATTTAGTAGTATCTTGGGCTATAACAATTAATTCTTTTATACCCTTTTTAGCTAATAAATTAGCCTCTTCTATAATATCTTCTTCTGGTCTACTTACAAAAGGACCTCTAATAAAAGGAATTGCACAATAAGTACATCTGTTACTACACCCTTCACCAATTTTTATATATGCGAAATTTTCTCCTGTAGAAATTTCTCTTCCCAAAAATTCTTCTTTGCTAGCTAATGGAAGTGGCTCTTTAGGATAAGTTTTAATTTCTCCATATTTTTTATTATCTTCTACTTTATTATTTATTAACTCCTCAATAGCAGTGTAAAACTTATCGTATTTATCTAATCTAATCCACAAATCAACCTCTGGCAAGGCTTTCTTTAAATCATCAGTATATCTTTGAACTAAACAACCCATAGCAATTAGATATTTACATTTTTTCTTTTTATATTCTGCCATTTCCAAAATTGTATTTATCGCTTCTTCTTTTGCAGGGTCTATAAATCCACAAGTATTTACAATTATCATTTCTGCGTCTTCTGGATT
>ENA-OOWZ01001787-OOWZ01001787.1-human-gut-metagenome-genome-assembly--contig:-NODE-1787-length-9911-cov-2.476664_pt1 | contig 9911 bp, 9 predicted proteins | sample MGYA00241580_ERZ501329 | MGnify/ENA primary metagenome ERZ501329 (study PRJEB25962, sample SAMEA2042923) | human gut metagenome | biome: human gut; feature: human-associated habitat; material: faeces... | reverse complement strand
TCTTGTAAATCAGAAGATTGAAGAAATAACACCGCAAATTCAATCCATTCAACAAGGTGCGAATATTAAAACAATTGAGGTTTATAGCAACACGGTTCCGGTTGGCAACATTGTCAGTCAGTTACCGGAAGCTGGAAGTTTATTAAATCCGTCTCAACCACTTGTTGTAACTCTGGAAGTTAGTAAGGGTGAAGAGTTGATGACGGTTCCTAATGTTAAAGGAAAAAGTTTGACAACAGCAAAAAGCAAATTAAAAAATGAAGAAGATATTGCAGATGCAATCCAAGAAACAATTTTGGCATGTTACAAAAATTTGAAGAAATTAAGGGATAACAAATTATTTAAAACTTGGCTTATAAGAATTTTAATTAATGAATGTAATGATATCCATAGAAAAAGAAAAAAGAATCCTATATCATATGACGAAAATGAATGTGAGAATTACATAAAAAGTGAAGAAGAAACATTTGAAAATATGGGATTTGATGTATTAATTAGAGATTTAAAAGAAGACGAAAAAATGATTTTGACATTATATTATTGTTCAGGATATTCCACAAAAGATATTGGAAAAATATTAAAAATGAAAGAAAGTACAGTAAGAAGCAAAATGTTTAGAGCGAAGGAAAAATTAAAAAATCAATATGAAGGAGGGTATTATGAGTAATATAGAAGATATACTGGTATCAGTAAGTAAAAATGATGTGCAAATTCCTATAAGAGTTCAAAATAGGATTAATTATACTTTGAAAAATAAAACTATAAAAAAGCATCATTATTTTAAAAAAATTATAACTGCCATTATTTCGATTATATGCACAATGGCTGGAACTTTTGGTGTGTATGCACTAACAGGTGGAAAAATAGAAGGGATTCCAGCAACAGATTGGCTTGGTATCAAATTTTCTAGTAAGTATGTGGATTACAAGCAACCTGTTGAAAATCAAAAAATTGTATTTAAGAATACAAGTGTTGAATTAACTTCAACATTGTGTAATGAAGGAATTACTATATTAGAATTTGATGTTAAACTTAGCGAAGAAGATGCAAAAAAATTGAAAATTGGTGAAAGCATTATTACAGAAGAGTATTTGCAGGAACAAGAGAAGAATAAAGCTAAAGCAATGGAGGATGCAAAAAAAGATGCAATAATGCGTAAATATTATACTGAGCCTAGAGCAGAAAAATATATTAGTATTAATGATGTTACACTTACAGATGATGAACTAAATGAGGCATATGAAAAGAGACTTGCAGAAATTAATAAATCAATTGAAGAACGTCAAAATTCAACATATGTTCCAGCAATTTCGTTAAATTATATGCAAGAAGGTGGAACATATAATTATGATAAGTTTAATCCAGATACAGTTTGGTATGGTAGTATTTATATTGATGGTCAGACATATTATGTTAGAAATTGGCAAAGAACAGAGCAGATAAGCGAATATGAATATAAAGTATACACGATGTATTCTATAAGTGATGATGTGCTAAATGGAAAAGATGATTTTAAAATTAATCTAAAAAATAATAAATTGACAACTAATATCAATTGGGTATCAAGAAATAATAGTTGGAGTAATGATTGCCAATGGTTTGTAAGAAATAATGAAGAAACTGCAATTGATTTGCCAGGTGAATTTGAAGTTAATGTATCTAAAAATGATATTTTAAAAGATAGTAAAGTAATAGAAAATCCAGGAATAAAATCAGAGTTTAGAAATATTACACAAACAGTAGAGAAAGTTGTTGCATCACCAGTTCAGACAATAGTTAGAATTAATCATTCAGCAACGCAACAATCATCAAACGCTTTTGCTGGCAGATATTCAAATCCTAATATAGAATATTTGCCATTAACTAGAGAATATAAGGTGTATGATGCAAATGGCAAAGAATTGAGTTGCTTCTCAACATCAAATAAAAATACTTTGATTTATGCTGATGGCACCAGAGAAGATTATGATTATCACGATATTCCAAATAAAAAATATAGCAATGCAATTTGGGAAACAATTGAGTATTTACTTATAGAAAATACTGATACTGATTATATAAAAATTGTCCCTGTTGAGACTGTCAGAAATCCTGTTGATGGGGTAGAAGATCATGGTGGGGAAACTTACTACGAGATGGATTCGCTGGTAATTAACTTGAAGTGATTTTGTTAATTTGGGGTCGGTGTTTTTTTTGACAAGCGTGTCAAGAAAAACACCGACCCCAAATTGTCATTTATATTGTTTTTTTACTTACAAAATGTTACAATATAAATAGATAAAATATATAAAGGGGAATAAAATATGGACGAATATACTTGCCCAAAATGTGGTGCTATACTTAATAATCAAAAAGGATTTGATCCAGAATATGGAGCGTGGAGATGTTTAAGATGTGGTCAAATGATTATGGATGAAGATACATATAATGGTGATTTATATGAAGGAGTTGCTTGGTATTGCGATGAGTGCGGAGCTCTTTTAAATAAGCAAGATGGATTTTCAGATACATATTATTTGTGGAATTGTACAGAGTGTGGGCACGAAAATTTTATAAATGAAGATGAAATTGATGATGATGACGATACTGATGATACTGATGATGTAGACAATGAGATAGTTGCTTTAGCTTCTGATGCGGTATCATCGATGATAACATCTGCATTAGGGATTGGGGCAGAAACATATAAAAAAGTGCATAGCGAAAAAAAGAAACAAGCTGATATGCTTGAAAAAATAAATGAAGAAGAAGCGAAAATTGAGAGTGAAAAAAGCCGAGCATGGAGAAGAAAGCACAAAAAAGGTATATTAATTACTGTTATTACAATTATTTTAATTTTAATTGCAATAGGAACATATATTTTTTATATTACGTTAATTCCAATTAGATATGATTCTGAAGATTTGATTGGAACTAATTATGAAAGTGTTGAAACCAAATTAAGAGCATCAGGATTTGAAAATGTTAATTCGAAAGAAATTCCAGATTTGAAAATTACACAAAAGGAGAAAGAAAATATTGTTACAGATGTTATTATTAGGAACAAGATGAAATTTTCTGCAGAAACAAAATTTTTGCCATCTGAAAAGATTACAGTAGTATATCATACATTAGAAAAGATTTATGCACCTTTGAGTTCTAAAGAGGCAAAAGGAATGAAATATGCAGATGTGGTTAAACAATTTGAAGAAAAAGGATTTCAAAATGTAAAAGTCGAGCCAATTTATGATATTATCACAGGATGGATAAAAAAAGATGGAGAGGTTGAATCAGTGGCAATAAATGGAAGTAAAGACTTCACAGTGAATACTTCTTACAATGTAGATGCTGAGGTTGTGATTTCTTATCATACTTTGAAAAAGAATAAGGAAAATTAAAATGGATTTTGTAGTTGAAGAAACATTAAAAGAATTTAAAAAAGTAAATAATGCAGAATTAACACCTAAAAGTATAAAGAAAATTCATGAAAGATTTCCAGTTCCAAGAGAACAAAAAATTTTATGGGCTGAAAATGTAAAAAATAATAAAATTTATGGAATGGTAATAACTGATAAAGGGATATTTTTTAAATCAAATCCACATGACCAAAAGAAAACAAATGCAAAAACGAAATCAAAGGAAACAACTATATATCATTATTTAAAATGGGAATATTTTAATCCTGAAGATTTTAAAGTGAAAAAAGTTGATACTGATAAATATGAAGTCATATTTAATGAAAAAGTACTTTTTGAAATAAAAGAACAGGAAAATTTTTTCAAATGTTATACTGATACATATTCTAAAATTGTAAAAGAATCAGTAACATCAGCAGAAAATATATTTGCAGATTTAGAAGCTATTGTTCCAGAAAACTATGCAAAAGTTAATACTAATCAAGGGCATGGAGAAATGGCGGAAGAAGCACTTAATCTATTAGATAAGTTACAAGGAAATGATGCGAAAGTTGTAGGAAGAACAAATGAGAAAAATGGCGCAGATCGTTTAGTAAATGGTGTTGAAATTCAGACTAAATATTATAGTTCTGGTAGAGGATGTATCAATGCTTGTTTTGATAAAGCAACAGAGCAATTTAGATATTTTAATAAAGATGGAATGCCAATGCTAATAGAAGTTCCAAAAGATAAATATGCAGAAGCAGTAAATGAATTTAGAAAAAAGATTCTCGAAGGTAAAGTTGCAGGAGTTTCAAATCCTAATGATGCATCTAAATATATAAAAAGAGGGAAAATAACATATAATCAAGCACGAAATCTTTGCAAACCAGGAACAATAGAGTCATTAACATATGATACTGTTACAGGTGCAGTAAATTGTTCATATGCATTAGGAATTACATTTTTAGCAACTTTTGCATTATCATATTTAAAAGATGGAAACACAAAAGAAGCTTTTGGTGCTGCATTGGAGGCAGGAATTCAAGTATTTGGATTATCATTTTTTGCACACATATTTGCACAACAAGTGGCTAGAACGACTTTAACACATAGTCTTATTCCACTTAGCACATATATTGTAAAATCTATGGGATATAGTACCGCACAAACTATTGTTAATGCAATTCGTGGTATGTCTGGAAAGTCAGCTGTTTCTGGTGCAGCTGCGACAAAGCAACTAGCTAAAATTATGAGAAGTAATGTAGTAACATCACTTATAACAATTGCTGTTTTCTCAGTGCCAGATACATACAATATTTTGCGAAAGAGACTATCGGGAGCGCAATATACCAAAAATATGTTATCATTAATAGGCGTACTTGCCACATCAAGTGGTGGAACTCTAGCCACATCTGTAGCAACAGCAAAGGTAGCAGCTGCAATGGGTACTACGATTTCGCCAGGTGTAGGAACAGCAATAGGAATTGCAGGAGGACTTGTTGGCGGATTAGCTGGCGGAAGTGCTATAAAATTTGTAGCAGATAATATTAGAGAAGATGATTCAGTAATAATATCACGATTATTTAATGCAGTTATAGCGAATTTTGTGTATGAATATATGTTGTCAGAAAGTGAAATGGATGTACTAGTTGAAAAATTGAATACTATAAAACAGAAAGAATTTAAGAACTTATTTGCAAATGTTATTGCATCTAATAAGCAAGAAAAACTAATAGAAGATTTTGTAAGACACTATTTTGAAGAGATTATTCGTACTAGACCAAAATTGCCAGAACCAAAGCCAGAGGATTTTATAGAATTTTTTAAACAATTTGAAGAAAAAGAATAAAATATTTACCAAAAGTCTACACAAATGTAAAAAAATATGTTACAATATAAAATATGATTTTATAAAAAGAGGAGGAATTAACATGTCAGGACATAGCAAATGGCACAATATCCAAGCAAAAAAAGGAAAAGCTGATGCAGCAAGAGGAAAAATATTCACAAAATTAGGAAGAGAATTATTAATTGCAGTAAAAGAAGGTGGACCAGACCCATCAGGAAACTCAAAACTAAAAGATGTAATAGCAAAATGCAAAGCAGCAAACATGCCAAACGACACAATCAACAATGCAATCAAAAAAGCATCAGGAGAAGGAAACACTGCAAATTATGAAGAAGTAGTATATGAAGGATATGGACCATCAGGAGTAGCTGTAATAGTTAATGCAAATACAGATAACAGAAACAGAACAGCATCAGATGTTAGACATGTATTTGATAAAGCAGGTGGAAACTTAGGAACGACAGGATGTGTATCATATATGTTCAATAAAAAAGGTGTAATTGTAATTGAAAAAGCATCAACAGATATGGATGAAGAAGAAATAATGATGTTAGCATTAGATGCAGGTGCAGAAGATTTCAATTCATCAGATGAAGTATATGAAATAACAACAGCACCATCAGATTTTTCAACAGTAAGAGAAAAATTAGAAGAAGCTGGATTAACATTCTTAGAAGCAGATGTTCAAATGGTTCCAACAACAACAGTTGCGTTAGATGAAGCTGGAGTTGAAAAAATGGAAAGATTAATTGAAAGACTAGAAGAATTAGATGACGTTATGGATATATATCATAACTGGGAAGAATAAAAAATAAAAAATTGTCAAATTTTCTAAAAATATTGACAGTTTTTTTTTATTATAGTAAACTAGAAATAGATATTTTATAGAAGAGGGGTAGAAAAAGATGAAAAAGAAAGTTTTATTAGCTATAGTATTGGTTGTAGTACTATTAGGAGCAGGATTAGGATATGCATATTTTGCAACAGATGCATTAAAATCCGATAAACAATTATTTTTCTCATATTTACTATCAGATGATTTTACAAAAGATTTAAAAGACACTAATTTAGAAAAATATGTAGAAAAACAAACAAATACAACATTTAAAAACAAAGGAAAAATAACATTTGAGGCACCAGAACAAGGTAGTGCACTTGATGGATTAAACATATTAAACAGCACAACGATAGATGTAGAAGGAAAAACAAATACAGCAAAGAAATTAGCAGAACAAAAATTCACAGTAGAATTATCACAAGGAATTAATATTCCAATTCAATATAAACGTGATGGAGAAACTTATGGAATACAAACCAAACTTTTAAGTGATAAATTTATTGCAATAAAAAATGAAAATTTAAAAACATTGGCAGACAGATTTGGAATGGACACAAGCAATATTCCAGATAATATTACATTAAGTGGATTAAATTTCTCTGATAAAGAAATAAGTAAAATAAAAGACAAATATTCTAAAGTATTATATGATAACATGACAAAAGATATGTTTTCTAAGACAAAAACAAAAGATCAAACTAAAGTAACAATGGATGTATCTGCAGAACAATTTATAAATTTAATTGAAAAATTAGCAAATGCATTGAAAAAGGATAAAGACTTACTAAATAAATTATCTGCTGGAACAACAGTAGAAGATTTGAAAACACAAATAGACAATTTTGTAGATGCAATAAAAGAAACTGATACAACAGATGCTGATAGAGTTCAAATTGTATTAACTATAAAATCAGGCGAGTTAACAGAATGTGAAATAAAAACTGTAACTGATAATGTGGCTGAAATTGTTGCAGCAATAGAAAAATCAGATACTAAACTTGTATTTTATACATATGAAGATAATGAACTTGTTGGACAAGTAAGTATAGAAAAATTTGCTAATAAAGATGAGTTAAGCTATATTGTTGGAATTAAAGCTAATTCAGATGGCGAAGAAGTTGCAAATATTCAAATCGAGATGGCTTATAAAAACTTAGCAAAATTAGATGATGTAGAGGAAACAATAACAGCTGATATAGTTTATTCAGATTCTTCATCAACTTCTTCATCAACAGCTGATGAAAAAACAAGTATTAGTGTAACATATAATAATGTAGTTACATTTGATTCTAGTTTGAACATAGATGCATTTAATTCAAATAATGCAATAATAATAAATGATGCAACAGATAAAGAGCTACAAGATTTGTTCTTAAATGTATATAGAAATTTTAGTGGAATTCAATAAAATTGAATAAAAAATAGTTCTAAAAAGAATGGAAAGAGCATATATATATAATATATGTTCTTTTTTTGGTGCAAAATGCTAAAAAAATACCCGGTATCAAATTAGCATGTGAAAAAAAGGACCGACCCCAAATTAGCAAGGAGGAAACATGGATGAAGTAAAAAATGTTCTAGAATATTTGCCGTTGGTGATAAGGCAAATAATTATGCAAGCAAATCAAAGCCAGAGTATTGAGAAAATTGAAAATATAGAAAATATTGAAGAAATACGACTTAGAGCAGAAAAGCCACTTGCTTTGAAATATGAAAATAAGACGAAATTGCTTGATTATATTGTAAAACAGCAAGATATTTTACAGGCGTTTGAGAAGGTGTGCGAAAATTCGGTTTACTCATATAGGAGGCAAATTTGTGATGGATATATAACTATTAGAGGGGGAAATAGGGTTGGAATTGTAGGAAGTGCGGTTTTGGAGAATGGACAAGTTATTAATATGAATTATATTTCTAGCTTGAATTTTAGGATTGCAAGGCAAAAGATTGGATGTAGTAATAGAATTATTAATGAGATCCTTGATTTGGGTAATAATTCTGTACATAATACACTTATAATTTCTCCTCCTGGATGTGGCAAAACAACATTGCTAAGAGATATTATTCGAAATGTAAGTAATGGGATTAAAATACTAAGCTTCGCAGGAAAAACAGTTGGTGTGGCTGATGAAAGAGGCGAAATTGCAGCAATGTATAAAGGAGTTCCTCAGAATGATGTAGGAGTAAGAACAGATGTGATTGATAATATGCCTAAACCGTATGCTATGAGAATTTTGGTACGTTCTATGGCTCCTGATGTTATTGCATGTGATGAGATTGGGAGCAAAGAGGATGTCGAGGCTATTGATTATGCAGTTTGTTCAGGTGTTAAGGGTGTTTTTACAGCACATGGAAAAGATTTGGAAGAAATAGAAAAAAATCCAGAACTTTCGAAATTGATAAATAAACATATTTTTGAAAGAATTGTAATATTAAATACAGAAAAGAGAGGTGATGCAAAATGTCTTTATCCGTTATAAAAACTTTAAAATACATATTGTTATTAATTATTTTTGGACTGTCGACTTCGATTGGAATGGCAATTGCCAAGGCATATGGCAATAGAGTTGATGAATTGAAAGAGTTTAAAAATATATTAAATATAATGAAAACGAAAATCAAATTTACATATGAACCATTAGGAGAAATCTTTAGGCAGATTGCTAAAGATAATGATACTGAAATAGAAAAAATCTTTGGACAAATGGCAAATCAAATAACATATTATCAGGCAAAAGATGTTTGGGAAAATTGCATACAAGATGCAGATATAAGCATAAAGCAAGAAGATAAAAATATACTTAAGAGACTGGGTAAGCTATTAGGACAAACAGATGTAAATGGCCAAGTTAGCGAAATTGAGGTTACAGAAGAGTTTTTGAGTATTCAAATAGAAAAAGCAGAAGAAGAGAAAAAGAAAAATCAAAAGATGTGTAAAACTCTTGGAGTTGTAAGTGGCCTGGTATTTTGTATTATACTATTTTAAATAAAGGGGATTAAAAATGGATATTAATTTATTATTTAAAATTGCAGCTATTGGAATTTTAGTTGCAGTATTGCATCAAGTGCTAGTTAGAGCTGGAAGAGAAGATCAAGCAATGATGACAACTTTGGCAGGATTAGTGATTGTTTTGACAATGGTAATTCAGCAAATAAATACTTTATTTCAGACTGTACGTACATTATTTAACTTATAATAAAAGGAATGAGTTTTATGGAAGAAGTAATTAAGATTGTTGGAATAGGCTTTATGGCTCTAATAATAGCTGTCATTTTAAAACAGTATCGACCTGAATATGCAATATATGTGTCAATAATAGCAGGAGTTCTAATTTTATTTTTGGCAATGGATAAAATTACTGGAATTATAAATCTTTTGAAATCCATTTCTGACAAGACTTATATTAATAAACAGTTTCTTGGCATATTGTTAAAAATCACAGGAATTGCAATCATAGCAGAGTTTGCAGTAAGTATATGTTCAGATGCAGGAGAAAAAGCAATTGCAAGTAAAATAGAAATTGGAAGCAAAGTTATTATAATTGCAATATCTATGCCAATTATTTCAAGTTTATTAGAATTGATAATTCAAATATTACCATAATGAAAGGATTGATATGAAAAGAATAATTTTAATATTTATCCTTGTACTAATGATACCCAATTATGCATTTGCAGAAAGCCAAGAGGAAATAATGTCATCAACACAAGAAAAATTTAATATTAGCGGATTTTTAAAAGAAGCACAAAAATATACAAATGAATCATTCGAAGAAATTGATTTGTCAAGTATGTTAGGACAGGCTATACAAGGAAAAATAGATAATAATAAATTATATAAAATAAT
>ENA-OOWZ01001783-OOWZ01001783.1-human-gut-metagenome-genome-assembly--contig:-NODE-1783-length-9927-cov-2.248582_pt1 | contig 9927 bp, 10 predicted proteins | sample MGYA00241580_ERZ501329 | MGnify/ENA primary metagenome ERZ501329 (study PRJEB25962, sample SAMEA2042923) | human gut metagenome | biome: human gut; feature: human-associated habitat; material: faeces... | reverse complement strand
TGCTGACTTGATCTCCGTCTCAACGGTTTGTGGTCTTTTTGAAGTTGTGCCTAGTTTACCACTGCGGATATCTTTCGTCAACACATTTAAACAAAATCTTGCGGATTTTTTTATTTATCCGTGTTTTTGTAAAGCTATTTACAGATATGTAAGAAAAAACGCTCCGCGTACTACCAACAGTAATACGCAGAGCGTTACGAACCTTTTTATCATATGAGTTAGTTCAACTTACGCTCATATTACAAGCTAACTAATATTTCAAGAGAAAAGCCAAGTTTTATAGAAATTCCATACCAAGTTTTCAGTAACTAACTCACAAATGTACTAAATATATTTTAAAATATGAATCATTGCTCAGGATATTCGTCGGTTCTTTCGGCATTAGCCCTCCAACCACCTCGAGAACTACCCGTTAAGTTAATTTTGAAGTATTGCATAGGCTCAGGAAAATACTTTTTAACAATTTGTGGGGCAGTTTTATACGCATCATTATACTTTTTTATTATATCATTTGCTTTAATACTTTTTTTAGCTACACTTTGCCATGCGTAGAAATTATCTTTTTCATATTTTAAGTCTTTATACCTCTCTAAAAAGAATTCTAAATCAAAATTTTCCTTATAGTGGTTTTTCTTTAAAATTTTATAGCTTTTAACACATTCCGAGAATTCTGTAGGAGCATTTTTATAAAAATCATCTAAGACATTTCTTTCAATATCATCAGTATCAATACCTATGATACGATCTTTAGTAATTTTAAAATATGCTCTTCCAGGTACTTCCATGCCCAACATGTTCTTCGCTTTGAAATCCAAGTATGAAATACCATTCTTATCATCAACTTGGTAATCTATCTTTTTATATGAATCAGGAATTTTACATGCCTCTTTAACTAATTTCTCTGCTTCACTTTCACCGGTCTTTCCGCAACCAGCCAAAGCTAATACCATCATTAAAGAAATACATGCAACAGAAAATTTCTTGCCAAGCATCATAATTAACCCTCCTAATGTTAAATCTATAATTCTTGGATAATATCAGCATATTAACTTTGATAAAAATTCTAAAAATATGCATTCTTTACCTAGGGATAGTAACATCACCGTCTACCTATAAACTAAGCCGATTCTTAATAACTATTTTACCATAAAATTATCAAAAGAAAAAGAATTATATCAATTTTCAACCCGTTGCAATAGTATTTAGTAAAAAATTATTTTATGGCAGCGTAATATCCTACAAATCCCTCATAGATGCGCAGAAAAAATTTATACGAAAAATTCGCTTGTTAGATACTTTCACTATCTGCTTGACTAACGCTCTGCGTACTACCGTCAGTGATACGCAAAGCGTTAAGCTTACCTGCTGATATACTTTCTGCTTCGCCCTACGCCGATAGGCGCCAGCCTGCCTGCATCACATAGCTCCTGCAAAAGCATATAGGCCTTAGTTGTTTTCACCTGCAAGGCATCCTCAACCTGCTTGCGGGTAACATAGCCCTGCATAGCAGCCAGCTGCATTACTTTGTCCTTTTCATCCGCAAAGCCATAGCATTCCTGCGTTTCGCTGATGCTAAACTCCTTGGCCTGCACCTCATTAATATTGGGCAAAACAACCTTAAAGCCACCATAAACCGCAATAAATTCCGGCTTTGCCGCAGTATCCAGATAGCTCTGCTGAATTTTTTCAATCCCCGTACCAAAGCTCTCAATTAAGCGCAAGCGGTAGAACACAGCAGCCAACGCAGGATTGCGCGTCTGCGATACGCCAATAAAAATTGTTTCCATTTTTAAGCCAGTAACGAGTCCACCCAAAGAGATAAACTCAATGCGGTCATCGTAAATATTAACCAACGTGCTGCCGCTGAAGCTGTAATCACGGTGTACAAGGCAATTCAGCAGCACCTCACGCACAGCCTCAGGCGGATAATCCAGCGTATCTACACGCTCCAAGCCGTGAAAGGTTGCCTTAGTCTTATTATAATTATCTATAAATGCGTAAGCATCGTAAAGCTGCTGCAGCAAGGAGCCGGTAAACTCACGTCTGTCGCGAAAAACCGCTCTCGTGCTGCCCTGAAAAACCGCAACCTTCAGCGAATGCTCGCACTGCTCGGACAGCAGCAGCGCCAGATTCGTGTACAAGCCATCGTCACCGATGAGCTTAAGAGTGCGCAGCTGCGCCTCATCCAATTTCAGCTCACGCTGCTGAAAATGCTTGCGCAAAGCAGTAAATGTCAGCTCCTGCTGCATACTGCGCATGCTTTCATAGCTTTTACCGTTAACCTCTATCAGCATACGGCGAATGCCTTCATCGCTCAGCTGCTGGTTACTGCTGCCCTGCCTGATATAAACACCGCTGGGCTTTAAGCCTTTTTCGCGAATATAATACGGTCTGCTCGTGCCGTTTTGCACCGCAACCTCAATAATTTGTTTACCATCTTTGGTAACTGCGCGTATTTTGACAAATGGCATAACATCCGGTGCAATGCTATCCTTAAGCGTATTGGCTGTCTGCTGCATTACATCGTCTACGTTTTGCAGACCGACAACCTCTCCTGCATCATTTATGCCTATATATAAAATTCCGCCCTCTGTATTGGCAAAAGCAACTACTGTTTTTTTGATGTCACTGACATACAGCTCTTTAAACTCTCTGTCGATATTCTCATACGCAAGTGTTTCTTTTGTCATTAGCTTTCGTTCCTTTCGTTTTCTTTTATTTTACATCATTTTAGGAAAGAAAGCAACAAAAAACGCTCTGCGTACTACCGTCAGTAATACGCAAAGCGTTAAGCTCACCTGCTTCGAAGCCTGCTCCTTACGGACGCACGCTGGTGCGCAGCTGAATGGCCTCTGCCAGATGCACCGCCTCAATGTTCTCGCTGCCCGCAAGGTCCGCAATCGTGCGTGCCACCTTCAGGATGCGGTCATGACTGCGGGCGCTGAGGTTGAGCATATTAAAGTAGCGCTCCATAACGTTCTGCGCCGCCGCGTCAAGCCGACAATATTTAACAACCTCGCTCCGGCCCATCTGCGCATTGCAGTGCATCCCCAAGGCTTCCAAGCGCTCCTGCTGCAGCAGTCGCGCCTTCACCACGCGTTCGCGGATGGCAGCCGAAGATTCGCCCTTTTCCTTCGTTTTCAGCTCGCTGAACTCCACCCTGCTCAGGTTTATCTGCATATCGATTCTGTCCATCAGCGGACCGGAAATCTTACGTTTATAGCTGTCAATTTCCGATTGTTTACATGAACAGCGGTGCACCGAATCACCGAGGAACCCACAGGGGCAAGGATTTTGAGCAGCGCATAAAATAAACTTGCTCGGGAAGGTCATTGCCGCCCTGACGCGCGAAATACTCACCTCGCCATCCTCCAGCGGCTGACGCAGCATCTCCAGCGTAGAACGTTCAAACTCCGGCAGCTCGTCCAAAAAGAGTACGCCGTTGTGCGCCAGCGTCACCTCTCCCGGGCGTGGTGTACTGCCGCCGCCTAAAAGCGCGCTGCCGCTGATGCTGTGATGTGGACTGCGGAACGGACGCTCCAGCATGACGCTGTCGGCCTGCGGCAAAAGTCCCACGATGCTGTAAATCTTAGTAACCTCCAGCGCCTCGGCCTCCGTCATCGGCGGCAGAATCGTCACCAAACGGCGTGCCAGCATCGTTTTCCCGCAGCCAGGAGAACCCACCATCAGGATACTGTGACCGCCGGCGGCAGCAATCTCCAACGCTCTGCGTGCTACAAGCTGGCCTTTGACGTCAGCAAAATCCACATGATAAATCCTGTTATTGTTCTGCAGAATATTTTCCTTCGGCAGCGGCGTCAGCGTGTTCTTCCCCTTCAGGTGCTCCACCAGCTCCTTTAAGGTTGCCACCGTATACACATCAATACCATGAATCAGCTTGCCCTCGGCAGCATTGGCCTGCGGAATATACACCTCCTGCGCCCCGCACTTCTTGGCATCCATAATCATGGAAAGCACGCCGGAAACCTTGCGGATTCTGCCGTCCAGCGACAGCTCGCCGATGAAAACCTTGTTCTCCAGCTTTTCCGGCTCCAGAATTCTGCCGCAGGTCATCAGGCCTATGGCAATCGGCAAGTCAAGGCCGCTGCCTTCCTTACGCAAATCTGCGGGCGCCAGATTGACCGTAATGCGCGTCATCGGGAAGGGATAATCGGAATTACGCAGCGCCGCCTTCACGCGCTCCTTGGACTCACGCACAGCCATCGCCGGCAGTCCCACAAGATCAAAGCTGGGCAAGCCGTTGCTCACGTCCACCTCAACCAAAATCTGTACACCATCAATACCACAAGTTGTTTCGCCAAGAATCTGTGCAAACATTATCAACACTCCGTTTCTTTTAAAAGCAGTGCGGCCAATGCCTGATGCTGATAGCCGCAGTGCTTTCAATGATAATTTCTACTACATCAAAGGAAAGCACCGGCGGCTGCTCCAGCAGACCTCTGCATTGGAGATAATATTCAGCGCAACGATGAATTTTTCTTTGCTTTGCCGGTGTCACGGCCTCTATCGGTCTGCCGAACCGGGTAGAAGCACGTGTCTTGACCTCTATGAAGCTGATACAGCCACTTTTTTCAACAATAAGATCAATCTCACCATAACGGTGACAGCGAAAGTTGCGGGCTAACAGTTTATAACCCATATTTTGCAGATAGCGGCAGGCAAAATCTTCGCCGTATTTCCCAAGACTACTCCTCGACGGGGTACTCATAGTTATCCGTCTGCGGAGCATAGAGGATATTTTCCTCAGCAGCCACCAGCGGCAGCTGCATGCTCTTCACAGGCTCAAAGCTGCGGCGGTGCCAGCGTGTGGCTCCCAGCTCGCTCACAGCCTGCATATGCGCGCCGCTGCCATAGCCCTTGTTATGCGCAAAGCCGTAGGCAGGATAAACAAGATCAAGGCGCTCCATGATGCGGTCACGGGTTACCTTCGCAATAATCGAAGCAGCGGCAATAGAAGCGCTCAGCGCATCACCGTGCACCACGGATTCAATCTTCATACCTGGAACCTTCACCGGCATAGCGTCAATCAGCGCTGCCTGCGGACGGCAGTGCAGGTTTTCCAGCACCTGCGCCATGCCCTGCTGTGTAGCGTAGTAAATATTCAGCTCATCAATATTGCTGACGCTGACGATGTTCACCTCGATATCCAGCGCCTTGGCCATAACCTCGTTATACAGCATATCGCGCTTAGCAGCGGAAAGCTGCTTGGAATCGTTCAGTCCGCTGATAAACACATCCTTGGGCAGAATAACGGCAGCGATAACCAGCGGTCCTGCCAAAGGTCCGCGTCCTGCCTCATCTACGCCGGCAATCAGCTCGCAGCCCTCGTCATACAGCTCGCGTTCCAATTTCAGCATCGCCGTGAAGCGCTCCTTCTCCGCCGCCGCCTTCTCCAGACGCTTGTTGTATGCTGCCAGCAGCTTCTGTACTCCCTTGCGCTCGTCTGCTGCCAATGTCGCCAGCTGCTCCGCCGTCGGTGCTCCTGCCAGCAGCTCCTTGATTTCGCTAATATTCATCTTCTGTATCCCCCTTAACATTTATTTTTGCATAAAGAAAAACCGCCCTGCGGCGGGTTTTATGGCACGACAAATCAAGGCTCGTCGATTGTAAACCGCCCTAAACGTCCTGCTCGGAAATCTCTGAGTACAAGCTGAACCACCTTATCGATGTCAAGCTGTCCACCAGACTTCAGACAACCTCTGGCAACGGCAATCTTCGCCATAACGGCGTTGACATCATCACCCTGCTCGAGGCTTACTGCATATTTATTTTGCAAATCCTGAGGATATTTGCGTATCAACAGATCAAGCAGCAGCTCTACGGCCTGCTCCCTGTCGAATACATCCTCCTTGATGGCACCGGTAACGGCAAGCGCAAAGCCCACCGACGGGTCATCAAACTTAGGCCAGAGTACACCCGGCGTATCCAAAAGCTCTAAGCCCTTGGCAATCGTTACCCACTGCTGTCCGCGTGTTACACCCGGCTTATCGGCAGCCATTACCTTGTTCTTGCCTACGAGGCGGTTAATCAGGGTAGACTTGCCGACGTTCGGAATACCTACAATCATAACGCGGACGGGACGGTTGCGCACGCCCTTCTTCAGCCATTTATCAATCACCGGCTTCGCAGCCAGCTGAACTGCACTGATAAGCTGCTTGACGCCCTTACCGGTAGCGCAGTCAATCTTGCACACAGGCAGACCGCTGTGCTTGATTTTTTCCAGCCACACATCAGTCTGAGCCTTGTCTGCCATATCAATCTTGTTCAGTGCGATAACCTTCGGCTTGCTGCCAAGGATATCCTGCAGCATGGGGTTGGTACTGGAGCGAGGAATACGCGCATCCAGCATCTCCACAACAACGTCAACCAGCTTAATCTGGCTTTCCATCATGCGCTTCGCCTTGGTCATATGACCGGGGAACCACTGAATCTTAAAATCCTCCAGCATCATTCGCCCATACCCGTATCAGCCTTCAGCACGCGCATCTTGTCCAGCGGCCAGAAGGCTACCAGCGCACGTCCCTTAACCAGCTTCAGCGGCACAAAGCCAACGTCGGCAAAACGGCTGTCCTCAGAGTTATTACGATTATCACCTAATACAAAGATGGTATCCTTGGGAACAACTACCTTGCGGTAATCGGAAATATTCTTGCCCTTCGGGTCATTGTGGTAGATATAGGTTTCGTTCAGCTGCTTGCCGTTGACGAATACCTTGCCCTGCTGCATCTCCACAGTGTCACCGCCAACTGCGATAACGCGCTTGATAAAGTCACGGGTCTGGTCCTTGGGGAAGCGGAAAACTACGATTTCGCCCTTCTTCGGGTCGGTAACAAAGTAGCTCAGCTTATCAACGACAAGACGCTCATGGTTTACCAGAGTAGGATACATAGAGGAGCCTTCTACCATATAAGGCTCTACCAAAAAGGTGCGGATGCAGAATGCCAGTGCTACCGCAATAATAATCGAAACAAGCCAATCACTGGCAGAATCCTGCCAGGAGGTTTCACTTTTCTTGCTCAACTAATGAGCCTCCTCTCTATCGCCGGCACAGGCCGGATTTTTAACTACAATAATATAGATATATTGTAGCATAGATTGCAGCTTCAGTTATGACATAATTGTAAATTTGCTTTATTTTAAAGCATAAATGCTTCATAACGTAATAAAAGGGACCGTACTACTACAGTCCCTTTTACTATAAACAAAGATTGATTAGCGTTTTTCTCTGATACGAGCAGCTTTACCAGTCAGTTTGCGCAGATAATACAGTTTAGCACGGCGAACGATACCAACGCGTGCTACAACAATTTTCTCAATACGCGGGCTGTGAACCGGGAAAGTTCTTTCTACGCCAACGCCGTAAGAAATACGACGAACGGTGAAGTTTTCACGAACGCCGGAGCCACTGCGGGAAATTACAACGCCTTCAAACAGCTGAACGCGCTCGCGGGTACCCTCGACGATTTTGCAATAAACTTTAACGGTGTCGCCTGCTTTAAACTCAGGGATGTCGGAACGAAGTTGTTCTTGTTCCAGTACTTCAATAATGTTCATAGTTTCCTCCTAAATCATAGACGTTCATGTGCGAACTCCACAGCGGACCGTCCGTATTACACAACGTAAATTGTATCATAGACAACTAATTTATGCAAGAGAAAAGTGTATAATTTCTTGCATTTTTCTTTAATTTTTTTCCCACCAGGCCTCGCCTGCAAGCCTGTCCAGAATAATGGCTGCGGCACTGCGCACGCAAAGATGATTATAGTCACACGGGCCGTAAACAGGCTCCAGAATATAATCAAATTTGGCCATAGTTTCCGCCTCGATGCCAAAGCCTGTGCCGAACAAAAGCAGCACCGGTCTGTCACCCTCCTGCAGCTGCTTGCGCATAAAGCTGTAGGAAACGGTGTTGGGATAAATGCGTGCATCCGTAGTGACAACGTAAGGCTGCTTGCCTGTGCGCTCTGCTATCGTCTGCACCGCACTTGCGATATCAGGCTGCCACAGCACACGGCTCAGCGCGTCAGCACGGTCGGGGTTATACACCTTGCCATAGCCCTCCTGCCAGTAGGAAAGTATCTTGTCGATAATCTGCTTCTGGACCTCCAGCGGATGGATGATGTAATAGCCCTGCACGTTATAAGTGCGGCAGGTACGCGATATATCGTGGATATCAAAGTTAGTCACCGCGCCGGCGATAACGTTCATGCGCTTGTTGTAGATAGGATAATGGACCAGGCCAACATATAAATCAGCCATTCGCATCATCCTCCTTCACCTCGGCGCTTGCGCGTTTTTCCTGCTCGGCAGCGATTTCGGCACGCAGCTCCTCATAGAAGCGGCGCTCCGATTTTTTCATTTTATAGGGCAAGCGGCCTGTCAAAAGCTCCTTCTGCTCCGCACTCAAAAGGTCGGGACGCAGAGCAAGCGTTGCTTTGAGCGACTGCTTCAGGCGCCAGCTGTTAATCAGCGCATGGTTGCCGCTGCGCAGCACCTCAGGCACCTCCATGCCCTCAAAGTTCACCGGACGGGTGTACTGCGGGTATTCCAGAAGACCGGTGCTGAAGGAATCCTCCTCCGCACTTTCAATCTTACCCAGTACGCCAGGAATAAAGCGGGAAATTGCATCCATCACAATAATGGCAGGCATTTCGCCGCCGGTGAGCACATAATCGCCTATGGACAGCTCCATGTCCATCTGCTCCATTGCCCGCTCGTCAATACCCTCGTAATGGCCGCAGAGGAACAGCAGCCTGTCCTTTGCGGCAAGCTCACGGGCTACGGGCACGCTCAGCGTCTTTCCCCGAGGCGCCATTGCGATCCTCAGTGCCTCGTGGTCAGGGTCAACGTCCTCAAGGCAGGAGAATATTGGCTGGGCCATCATAACCATGCCTGCGCCGCCGCCGAATGGGTAGTCATCGGTGTTCTTGTGCTTGGATTCGGAATAGTCGCGGATATTGTGAAGGCGTATGTCCAGTATGCCCTTATCCTTTGCACGGCCCAATATGCTTGTATCCATAGGCCCCGCAAACATCTCGGGAAATACCGTAAGTATATCAATCCTCAAACAGCCCCACCTCCGCAAGTACATCTGCGTAAAGCTCAATGCGCTTATTCGCCACATCGACTTCTTTCAGCAGCTTCCTGAGCGCCGGTACCATAAGCTGCTTTTCGCCCTGAATTACGTAAACGTCGTTTGCGCCGGTTTCAAGCACATCGGTAAGCTTGCCATAATATGCGCCGTTTGTATCGTATACATCGCAGCCTATCATATCTGCAACGAAATATCTGCCCTCCGGCAGCTTTACGGCGTGTTCCCGGTCCACGGAGATGTAGTGGTTGCGCAGCGTCTCCGCCGTGTTCCGGTCACGGCATACGGAGATAGTCATATATACCGCGTCTGGCTGCACGCTGACGTCTGATACCTCCACCTTCTCATAAGCGCCGCCGCGCTCAAGGTAGGCCTCTCTGAGACCTTTGTATCGGGTAAGGTCCTCGGACAAGGGCTGCACCTTAAGGGCGCCGTGTACGCCGTGTGGGCGGATTATAAGGCCTATGCGCAAATACTCCATTGAGTTTCTCCTGCAAAAAAAATTTCCAATTACGCAAAAAAGTGGTTTTGCCCACTTTTCTGCATATCGCCTTAGACTATCTCTACGACGTACTTTTTGTTTTCCTTTACGGACGCGGCCTTGACTACGGTCCTTATAGCCTTCGCTATGCGGCCCTGCTTGCCTATTACCTTGCCCATATCGTCAGGAGCTACGGTGAGCTCGATTATTGTTGAGTTTTCGCCCTCTTTTACCTCGACCTTGACCTCTTCGGGTTTATCCACGAGGTTCATGGCGATGTATTTTACCAATTCACCCATAGCGTTACTCAAATTATCCGTGGTTATTACTGGAT
>ENA-OOWZ01001780-OOWZ01001780.1-human-gut-metagenome-genome-assembly--contig:-NODE-1780-length-9943-cov-3.139260_pt1 | contig 9943 bp, 9 predicted proteins | sample MGYA00241580_ERZ501329 | MGnify/ENA primary metagenome ERZ501329 (study PRJEB25962, sample SAMEA2042923) | human gut metagenome | biome: human gut; feature: human-associated habitat; material: faeces... | reverse complement strand
ACCCCCGAAAGCCTGGCCGCCATTGCCGCGCGGGAGCTGAACCACCTGGCCCAGCGGGTCAAGGCGCAGTGCGGCCTTGTGCTTGCCATGGGCAGCGATGTGCGGGACCTGGTTGCCGCGCAGTACGGCAAAACCAGCGGCATGACCGCCATGCGCGATTATGTCGACAGCATCTACCGCGCCTTTGCAGAGTACGTTCTGGATGCGGACGACATTCCTGCCGCCGGAACGCCCGCCAAATTGACGGTGGACGGCAGCCGCCTGATGGCCGCCGCCATGGCCCTGACCCTGGGGGCCGACACCTTTCTTCTGCTGCTGAACGACTGGTACGGCGCGGGGGTGGCCCTGTTCTGCGGGGTCCAGGGGCTGTACCTGATCCGTATCCTCCGCCGGTGCGGCCGTTCCCTGTGGGGGCTGCGGCTGTTCCTGGTGACAGCGGCCTGGGCGGGGCTGTGGGCCCTGGGCCTGCTGTCGCCGCTGAACCTACTGGCGGCGGTGTATTTCGCCAATTTCCTGGTCAATGCCTGTCAGGCCCTTTCCCTTTCCATGCCGCTGTTTGCCTGGGGACTGTGGCTGTTCCTGCTGTGCGACGTGTGCGTGGGCGTTCATAATCAGCCGGAGCTGTTTCCCGGGTGGCTTGCCGCCTTTGCCCAGGTGGGTATGTGGCTGTTTTACCTGCCGGGCCAGGTGCTGCTGGTGCTGTCCGGCCGGAAAAAGGAGGATATTTCATGAGGAAGCTGCTGTCCGTTTTCGCAGCCTTTGCCATGGTCCTGACCATCCTGACCGGGTCCATCGCCCTGCCGCTGTTGATCCGGCCCTTCTACCGGGCGCAGATCGAACCTCTGGGCATCCCCGCCCGCAGCGGCCTGACGGTGGAGCAGATCGGGGCGGCCTTTGACGACGTGATGGATTACTGCCTGGGCAAGCGCCCGGACTTTGCCGCCGGTGTGCTGTCCTTCTCCCCGGAGGGGGCCAGCCACTTCGCCGATGTGCGGCGGCTGTTTCTGCTGGACCTTCGGGTGCTGGCGGTGTGCGTGGCGGTGCTGCTGGTGCTGTACGCTCTGCGGCGGAAAAAGGGCCTGACCCTGGATCCCCTGGCGGGCCACAGTCCCGGCTTCTGGGCCGGCTGCGGCCTGGGCGGGGCGCTGGCCATAGCCGGCGTCCTGGCAGCCCTGGATTTCGACCGGGCCTTCACGGTGTTCCACAGCATCTTCTTCCCCGGCAAGGACAACTGGCTCTTTGACCCGGCCACGGACCCGGTGATCCTGATCCTGCCGGAGGCGTTCTTCCGCAGCTGCGCCATTCTCATTCTGGCGGCGGTGCTGCTGTGCTGCGCCGCGCTCATCATCGCGGACCTGTGCCGCCGCAGACGGGCCCCATAAATGGGCACAAAAAAAGCGCCTTGCGGCGCATCCCTTCGTAAAACGCTTTTTCTGTAAAAAAAATCACCACGCACAGGCGTGGTTTCTTCCTTGGTATAGCCGGATCACTTACCGCTCGCTGGGCTGCCAGTCGGAACCCTCGAAGATCATGTCATCCAGGTCACCCTTCATGAAGATGTTGGTCATTGTATCACGCTCCTTTCTTCTCTTTTCACGGTTATAGTATACCCCGCCCGACCCGGTTTTGCAAGGGTGAGAATCTACATTTTTCATAAAAACCGCTCATCATTTTTTGCTATTATGCACAACAAAGGACTTGCAAACCCCGGGGAACCTATTATATAATAAGTGACAGCGGGAAAGGAGGTGCCGCCGTGGCCCACAAGGAACAACGCAGAAAGAAGACCCTGCCGCTGCTGCTGGCGGCCCTGACCCTGGCCGGGGCGGGACTCTGGTGGGGGAACTACACCCTCTCCGTCGAGGAATACGCATTTTCCTCCTCCCGTCTGCCCCCGGGCTGGGACGGCGGACGGCTGGTGGTGCTGTCGGACCTCCATGGCCGCCGGTTCGGCCGGGACAACCGCCGCCTGGCGGCGGCGGTGGAGGCCGCCCACCCGGACGTCATCGCTCTGGTGGGGGATTTCGTGGACGAGTGGACGGACCCGGCGTACCTGCGCCCTCTGCTGGAAAGGCTCACGGCCCTGGCCCCCTGCTATTTCGTCTCCGGCAACCACGAGTGGGCCGCCGGAAAGATGCAGGAGACGGCGGCCCTGCTGGCGGACTGCGGCGTCACCTGGCTCCACAACGGCTTCGTGACGCTTCAGCGGGGCGGCGATAGCCTGCTCCTAGCGGGCATCGACGACCCCAACGGCTACGCCGACCAGAAAACGCCCCAGCAGGTGGCCCGGGAGGTCCGGGACGCCGCCCCGGAGGGCTTCTGGCTGCTGCTGGCCCACCGGAACAACCTGTTTGAATCGGAATATGCCGCCCTGGGGGCGGATCTGACCCTGTCGGGCCACGGCCACGGCGGTCTGTGGCGTCTGCCCTTTACCGACGGGCTGCTGGGAAGCGGCGGCACGCTGCTGCCCTCCTATACCAACGGATTTTACACCTGCCGGGGCGCGGAGGTATTTGTCTCCCGGGGCCTCGGCGGCATGGTGCGCCTGTTCAACCGCCCGGAGGTGGCGGTGTTGACCCTGCGGCGCGCATAAGGAGCCTGTATGAGAGAATTTGACGCGGGACAATTTGATATCGCCGTCATCGGCGCGGGACACGCCGGCATCGAGGCGGCTCTGGCCGCCGCCCGCCTGGGGCTGGAAACGGTGTGCCTGACCATCAACCTGGACGCCGTGGGCAACATGCCCTGCACCCCCGCCATCGGCGGCACCGGCAAGGGCCACCTGGTCCGGGAGCTGGACGCCCTGGGCGGCGAAATGGCCCGGGCGGCGGATAGGGCCTGCATCCAATACCGGATGCTCAACCGCCGGAAGGGTCCCGCCGTGTGGTCCCTGCGGGCCCAGGCGGACCGCCGGGCCTATCAGCAGGTGATGAAGCACACCCTGGAGCGGCAGGAGCACCTGACCCTGCGCCAGGCGGAGGCGGTGGCCCTGCGGACGGAAAACGGCCGCGTCACCGGCGTGGTGCTGCGCACCGGGGCGGTATACCGGGTCCGGGCGGTGGTGCTGTGCACCGGCACCTATCTCCGGGGCCGCACCATCGTGGGCGACTGTGTGGAGGACTCCGGTCCCGACGGACTCCACGCGGCGGGCCCCCTGACGGAGAGCCTGCTGGCCCTGGGCCTGCCTCTGCGGCGGTTCAAAACCGGCACCCCTCCCCGGGTGAACCGCCGGAGCATCGACTTTTCCCAAATGCAGCTCCAGGAGGGGGACCCCTCTCCCCTGCCCTTCAGCTTCGAGACCCCGGCCCCGCCGGAAAACCGGGCGGTGTGCTGGCTGACCTACACCACCCCGGAGACCCACCGGATCATCCGGGAGAACCTGGACAAAAGCCCCCTGTATTCCGGGGTCATCCAGGGGGTGGGGCCCCGATACTGCCCCTCCATCGAAACCAAGATCGTCCGCTTCCCGGACAAGGAGCGGCACCAGCTGTTCATCGAGCCCATGGGCCTGGACACGGAGGAAATGTACATCCAGGGCTTCTCCTCCTCCCTGCCGGAGGATGTACAGCTGGCCATGCTGCACTCCGTCCCCGGCCTGGAGCGGGCGGAGATGATGCGCCCGGCCTACGCCATCGAATACGACTGCATCGACCCCACGGCCCTGCGCCCCACCTTAGAGACCCGGACGGTCCGGGGCCTGTACGGCGCGGGACAGTTCAACGGCTCCTCCGGATACGAGGAGGCGGCGGTCCAGGGCTTTATGGCCGGGGTCAACGCGGCGCTGGCCCTGCTGGGCCAGGAGCCGCTGATCCTGAAGCGCAGCGAAAGCTACATCGGTACCCTTATCGACGACCTGGTGACCAAGGGCACCCAGGAGCCCTACCGCATGATGACCAGCCGGTCGGAATACCGCCTGCTGCTGCGCCAGGACAACGCAGACCGCCGCCTGTGCCCCATCGGCTTCCGCATCGGCCTGGTATCGGCTGAGCGGCTGCGGCGGGTGGAGGAAAAATACGCCGCCGTGGAGCGGGAGATCCGCCGGGGCAAGACCTATGACGCGATCATCATGGACCCGCCGTCCTACGGAAGAGGACCAAAGGGCGAGATCTGGAAAATCGAGGAGTCGATTCATCCGTTCATCAAGCTCTGCACGCAGCTCTTAAGCGATGACCCGCTGTTCTTCCTTGTGAATTCTTACACGACAGGACTTGCACCGGCTGTCCTGACGTACATGATTTCCCTGGAATTAAAACAGTACAAAGGCCACGTAGAAGCACAGGAAATCGGCCTTCCGGTCAAGTCGACCGGCCTTGTTCTGCCGTGCGGTGCATCGGGAAGATGGCAGTCTGACAACGTTTAAAACATCTTTTGGCAGCGGACGTATGGCCGTCATACGAAAAACATTTGGCTGAATTGCAGGAAATGAAGTGTAAAACTGCAAAAAGTGGGATAAAATGCCGAAAAACGCATAAAACATGCAAGTTCTCCTTGACAGAAACTCATGATCTGGTAAAATGGTCTTTAGTTGAGCAAGAAACCTGAAAAACGGGTAAGGAAAGTACAAGGGAGGACATTTCATGAAACCGTATATCGAATGGACCAAAGAAGAATTAGTTGCCGAGAAAGCCAGACTGGAGCAGGAATTTGCAGAGGTAAAAGCAAAAGGCCTCAATCTGAATATTTCCAGAGGAAAACCTGCAGCAGCCCAGTTAGATCTCACGGAAGGAATGCTTACCGTTCTCTCGAAAAATGAAGACACCTTCGCAGAAGATGGAACCGACTGCCGGAACTACGGCGTGCTGACCGGTATTCCGGAAGCAAGAAAACTGATCGGAGATATCTGTGAGGTTCCGGCGGAAAACGTCATCGTTTACGGAAACGCCAGCCTTACCATTATGTTTGATACCGTAGCACGTTCGTTCCTGAAGGGCGTTGCAGGCTGCACTCCGTGGAACAAGCTGGACAAAGTAAAATTCCTCTGTCCGGTACCGGGCTATGACCGTCACTTCGGTGTAACCGAGTACTTCGGCGTTGAGATGATCAATGTTCCGATGACGCCGGAAGGACCGGACATGGACATGGTAGAAAAACTCGTTGCAGAAGATGATGCCATCAAGGGAATCTGGTGTGTACCGAAATACTCCAACCCGCAGGGCTACACCTACTCCGATGAGACCGTCAGAAGATTTGCAAACCTGAAACCGGCAGCCAAAGACTTCCGTATTTTCTGGGATAATGCATACATCATCCATCACCTGTATGATGACAGACAGGATCACCTGCTGAACATCATCGAGGAGTGCGAGAAAGCCGGAAATCCGGATATGGTCTATGAGTTCGTATCCACCTCGAAAGTAAGCTATCCGGGAGCCGGAATTGCAGCTCTCATTTCTTCTGAGGCAAACATCAAAGAGGCACAGGAGTACATGAACTTCCAGATCATCGGTCATGATAAACTGAATCAGCTGCGCCATGTAAAATTCTTCCAGAACCTGGACGGCGTGATGAATCAGATGAAAAAGCATGCTGAGATCTTAAGACCGAAATTCGAGGCAATTCTGCAGGTAATGGATCAGGAGCTGAGCGGCCTTGGCATCGCTTCCTGGACAAAACCGAACGGCGGATACTTCATCTCCTTCGATGCGATGGAGGGATGCGCAAAGAAGATCGTTGCAAAGGCAAAAGAGGCCGGTCTTACCATGACAGGCGCGGGCGCAACGTATCCATATCACAACGATCCGCAGGATTCCAACATCCGTATTGCACCGTCCTTCCCGACACCGGAAGAGCTGGAAATCGCAGGTCAGGTATTCGTGCTGAGTGTCAAACTGGTCAGCGTGGATAAGATTCTGGAAAGCAAATAACAGATAAGTAAAAATACAAAAGCCGGATTCTCCCGGGGGACACAGGTTTTGTGAACTCTGGTGTGGGAGTTCCGGCTTTTTTCTATTAGAAAGTTAAAAAGAAATTTTCTATGGGACAGAAAGGAAAAACATGAAAAAGAAAGTAATAGGAATTGCCGCAGGACTCATACTCCTTGCGGCCGCAGGCGGTTACGCGGGCGTGGGGCATTACTATGCATCCCACTTTTTCCCGAAAACCGCGATCAACGGACTGAACTGCGCAGGGCTGACCGCAGAGCAGGTCAAAGAGGAAATTCAGAAGCACATTGTGGATTATACACTCAGCATTACCGAGCGCGGTGGAAAAACAGAGACATTAAGCGGCACGGAGATCGGCCTCACGTATGTGGACGACCACGCGGTGGAAAAACTGCTGGAGTCCCAGAATACTCTTGCATGGCCTGCATTCTATTGGAAAGAGAAAGAAAACCAGGTGGCGGCGGACTCTGTCTATGACAAAGAAATGGTGCAGGAAAAACTGCAGACGATGGAAGGGTTTCAGGAAGAACAGCAGGAAGCGCCGACGGATGCGTATCTGACGGATGACGGAACCTCGTACGTCATTGTGCCGGAAACAGAGGGCGAGCAGGTGGACTATGAGAAGGCGGAGCAGGCTGTCATCGAGGCGCTGGATGCCGGAGCGGCGAGCGTGGATCTGGAAGAAAAAGATGTTTACCGGAAACCGGGCATTACGCAGGATGATGAAGCACTGAATGGGAAAATGGCGGAACTGAACCACCTGACAGCGGCGCGGATCACGTATGCAATCGGTGAAAACAGCTATGCCATAGACCGGGCAACCTTACAGAGCTGGCTCGTACAGGGGGAAGATGGAACCTACACGATTTCGCAGGACGAAGCGGCAGCTTTTGTGCGCCATATGGCGTATGAGACGGACACCTTCGGGCTGGCGCATACCTTCAAAACGAGTCTTGGCGCGACCATTAACCTGAATGCGGGCGGCGATTACGGCTGGTGCATCGACAAGGAGGAGACGACGCAGGCACTTCTGCAGGCGATCGAGGACGAAACACGGGGAAATCTCGACCCGGTTTACCTCTATACGGCCAATGACCGCTCGGCAAATGATATCGGAAATACATACGTCGAGGTGTGCATTTCCCAGCAGAAAATGTGGTGCTACAAGGACGGCGTTCTGGTGACGGAAACACCGGTCACAACGGGCAATCATGCGACGGGCTATGACACTCCGGCAGGCAGTGTCTGGGCGGTGGATGCGAAGAAAAGTGACTGTGATTTCAAGCTCTATCCGAGCCATGTCATGTTCTGGCTTCCGTTCAACGGCGACGTCGGAATCCACGATGCAAGCTGGCGAACCGAGTACGGCGGAGACATCTATCTGACGAACGGATCCCACGGATGTGTGAATACACCGTACACAGAAGCAGAAAAAGTGTTCAATGCTATTGAAATTGGTGACCCGGTTATCGTATACTATAGCCTGGATGATGTAACCGGGCCGCAGCCTACACAGGAAAACAGCCTGTAGGAAAAACGCTTAAGCATCACAGCAGAAGCACATCAAATAAAGGAGATTTTGATAGATGAAAATAGTAGTATTAGCTGGAGGAACCAGCACGGAACGTTCGGTATCCATTACATCGGGAACTATGGTCTGCAAGGCACTCCGCGAGAAAAACCATCAGGCAGTTCTGGTAGACGTTTTCTGCGGTATCGATGTGAAGGGGAACCTGGAAGATGTATTTGCAGAGGAGGCGTACGATATAGACAAAGCGGCAGAATATATGCACAGCTTTGATGCAGGATTAAACGAGATGATCGCATCCCGTCGCAGATTTTTCGGACCGAACGTACTGGAACTCTGCGAGGCAGCGGATGTTGTTTTCCTTGCCTTGCATGGCGCAAACGGAGAGGACGGAAAGGTACAGGCTACGTTCGATCTGCTCGGCATTCCGTATACCGGAACGGGCTATTTAAGCAGCGCCCTCGCAATGGACAAATCCATCACAAAACAGTTCTTCCGTGCACACCATGTGCCGACCCCGAACGGCGTGACCCTGAAAAAAGGCCAGGAGAGCGAGCCTTTGTCCGGCTTTGGCCTGGAGCTTCCGGTTGTCGTAAAACCGTGCTGCGGCGGTTCCAGTGTCGGTGTCTATATTGCACACACGAACGAAGAATACTGGCAGGCTATGAAGGATGCTTTCTCCTACGAACCGGAGGTTGTCGTTGAGGAGTATATCGAGGGAAGAGAGTTCTCCGTTGGCGTGGTAGACGGAAAGGCTTACCCGATCATCGAGATCGCACCGATCGAAGGCTTCTATGATTATACGAACAAATACAAAGCAGGATCCACCGTTGAGACGTGCCCTGCTGTGCTGACCGAGGAACAGACGAAAGAAATGCAGAAGCACGCAGAGGACGGAGCAGCTGCCCTTGGCATCGAAAATTACTGCCGTCTTGATTTTATGATGCGCAAAGACGGAAGAATGTACTGCCTCGAGGCAAACACCCTCCCGGGCATGACGCCGACGAGCCTTCTGCCGCAGGAGGCGCAGGTACTCGGCATTTCCTATCCGGAGCTGTGCGAGCTGCTGATTCAGCTTTCGCTCAGAAAAAGAGGTAAAAACGCATGAAAAATATGACACTTGCGCATATCGCAGAGGTGTGCGGCGGAACATACTTCGGACCGGAAGAAAAGAAAACAGAGGAAGTCGCCGATATTGTGACGGACAGCCGGAAAGCGGGAGAGGGAAGCCTCTTCGTTGCAATTCAGGGTGAGCGTGTGGATGGCCATAAATTTATCCCGAACGTGGCTTCCCAGGGCGCACTTGCTGTCATTTCCGAGCAGAAACTTGAAACACCGCCATGCCCGTATATCCTCGTGAAGGATTCCATGGAGGCCATTAAAGCAATGGCAGAATACTATATGCAGCAGCTCAATATTCCGGTTGTCGGCATTACGGGAAGCGTTGGAAAGACCAGCACGAAAGAGACGATCGCGTCGGTGCTGGCGCAGAAATACCGTGTGCTGAAAACGGATGCGAACTTCAACAATGAGCTGGGCCTGTCGCTCACTGTTTTCCGTCTGCGTGAGGAAGATGAGATGGCGGTTCTCGAGATGGGAATCGACGATTTCGGCCAGATGCACCGTCTGGCGAAGATCGCACGCCCGGAGACCGCAGTCATTACGAATATCGGCTGGTGCCATCTGGAAAATCTGAAGACGCGAGACGGTATTTTACAGGCGAAGACCGAGATCTTTGATCATCTGCGTGAGAACGGGCACATTATCATCAACGGGGATGACGACAAGCTCTCCACCGTTGGAACCGTTCACGGTATCGAGCCGGTTCACTTCGGACTGGATGCAACGAATGAATATTATGCCGATGAGATCGAGAGCCAGGGCTTCCGCGGCATTTCCTGCCGGATTCATACCCCGCATGGGAGCTTTTCTGCACTGATTCCGATTCCGGGACGCCATATGGTTTACAATGCGCTGGCCGGAACCGCAGTCGGATGCACGTACGGACTGACCCTGGAGCAGATCAAACAGGGAATTGAGACACTGCAGTCGGTGAGCGGAAGATTCCACATCATCGAGACGGGAAGATACACCGTTGTAGATGACTGCTACAACGCAAATCCGGTTTCCATGAAGGCATCCCTGGATGTCCTGAAAGAGGCGAAGGGAAGAAAAGTAGCTGTGCTCGGTGACATGGGAGAGCTCGGAACGGATGAGGCAGCGCTTCACGCAGAAGTCGGCACACACGCCGGAACCTGCGGCATCGATGCGCTCTACTGCGCGGGACCGCTCTGCGAGCATCTTGCAAAAGCAGCAAAAGAGGCTGATCCGAAGCTGGAAATCCGCCACTTTGCAGACCGCGAGAGCCTGATGGCAGAACTGCCGAAGCTCTTACAGGACGGGGATCAGATTCTGGTAAAGGCATCGCACTTTATGGAGTATGGAAAGATTGTGGAGATGCTCTCCGTAGAGAAATAAGAGTATAAGACAGAAAAAGAGCCGGACACTTCTGGAAAAAAACAGAAGGGGTCGG
>ENA-OOWZ01001777-OOWZ01001777.1-human-gut-metagenome-genome-assembly--contig:-NODE-1777-length-9960-cov-2.458354_pt1 | contig 9960 bp, 8 predicted proteins | sample MGYA00241580_ERZ501329 | MGnify/ENA primary metagenome ERZ501329 (study PRJEB25962, sample SAMEA2042923) | human gut metagenome | biome: human gut; feature: human-associated habitat; material: faeces... | reverse complement strand
CAACATAAATTTCTATAGGATCTTTTTCAGCTATATCAAATTTATTTCTGATTTCTATTGGTATAACAATTCTACCCAATTCATCAACTTTTCTTACAATTCCTGTAGATTTCATAACTTGTCCTCCTTAAACATTTTATAATCAGTTCATATATATGATAGCATAAATATGTAAAATGGTCAATCTAAATTTTAAATTATCATAAAAAAAATTGTTATAATCTACTGGTTTGTAAAATATAAATATAAGAAGGGGAGGAGAAAATGCTAAATATATTATGGCCATTTTTTATAATAATATCAATATTTTATGCAATTTTGTCTGGAAATATTGAAAATATAAATAATTGTATTTTTGAATCTGCAGAAAATTCTGTAAAGTTAACATTAACTTTATTAGGGGCAACATGTTTGTGGAGTGGAATTATGGAGATTGCTTCAAAAACAGATATAATAAAATATTTGTCTGCTATTTTACAACCAATTATTAAAAAAATTTTTTATAATTTGGATTCAAATAAAAAATCATATAATAATATTATTATGAATATTATTGCAAATATTCTGGGATTAGGAAATGCAGCTACTCCGCTAGGATTAAAAGCAATGGGGGAATTACAAAAAGAAAATGCAAATAAAGATGAATTATCTGATAATATGATGATGTTAATTGTTTTGAATACAGCATCATTACAGGTTATACCGACAACAGTAATTGCAGTGAGAAAGTCTTTAGGATCTAATAATCCTACTCAAATAATTTTTCCTGTTTGGATTGCTACTGTTTGTGCTGCAGTTGTTGGAATTCTTGTTGCAAAGATAATAATTAAATTAACTAGAAATTAAAGGTGGATATATGAGTATAATAAATTATATTTCTATATTGGCTATGCCAATAATAATTTTATTTGTAATAATATATGGGTTAAAAGAGAGAATGCCTATATTTGATTCTTTTTTAAAGGGAGCGAATGATGGAGTAGAAATAACTTTTAAAATTTTTCCTACATTAGTTGGTTTATTTTTAGCAATAGGAATGCTTAGAAGCTCTGGTGTTTTAAATTTTATAATAAATTTAATTTCTCCATTAATGCCTTTAATTAAATTTCCTGGGGAAGTTATACCATTAGCATTACTTAGACCGATTTCTGGAAGTTCTTCAATGGCTGTTGCAACAGATATAATAAAAGAAAATGGGGTAGACTCATTTATAGGAATTTTAGCATCAGTTATTATGGGCTCAACAGAAACTACTCTTTATACTATTGCTGTATATACAAGTTCTGTGAAAATAAAAAAAACAAGAGGCATTTTAATTGCTTGTCTTGCTGCAGATATAACTGGTATTATAGTTTCATTATTAGTATGTCGATTTTTGTCGAACGATTTATGTTGACAATTACAAAAAAATGATGTAACATAATTGCAGAAAGGGGATAATTTAAAAATTCCCCCAATTTTATGATATAAATGTTTTTAATATGTCTCGCAATATTATTCTATATTGTATTCAATTTTTTAATGCCATATAAAAATAAAAATTTATGCTAAACATATAGGCCCCCAACCTAATTTAATAAATGTTTTTATATCAATTTTAAATTATTCCCTTTTCTCAATATAAATTATAAAGTAATTAATTTACCTGGACAATCTCTACTTGCTACAGATAAATTAATAGAGTCTATTTTAGAATTATTAGAAATTAATTCATCAACAACTGTTTGATAGGCTAATGCTGGAAAATTACTTTCTTTACTTAGATGTCCAAGCATAGCAGTTTCTAGTTTTCCGTTTTTTGATAAATAAGAAATTGTTTTTCCTGCCATAGTATTAGATAAATGACCATTTTCGCTTGCTATTCTTGATTTTAGTTTAAATGGATATGAACAGCATTTTAATACTTCTGTATCATAATTAGATTCTAATAATATAAATTTGCTACCCTCCAATTTATCTACAATAGCTTTTGTCATATGTCCAACATCTGTTGCAATACTAATCTGATGTTCACTATCTTTAGAAATATTAAATCCGCAAGGGTTTGCGGCATCGTGAGGAATACTAAAAGGTAAAACTTCTAAATCCTCTATGTAAAATTTTTCATTTGGATTAAAAAAATTGATATTTTTTTCTGCTAATTTTTCAGTTTGAGCAGGCATTGCATCAAAGGTTTCTTTTGTTGCAAAAACAGGAATATCAAATTTTTTAGAAATTGTAGCAAGTCCTTTTATGTGGTCTGCATGTTCATGGGTTACTAAGATAGCATTAATTGAAGAAGGATCAACTTCAATAGAATTTAATGCTTCTTCAATTTTTTTACAGCTCATTCCCGTATCAACAAGAATTTTGGCATTTTCACTTTCTACAAATAGACTATTTCCACTACTTCCACTATATAAACTACAAAAATTTAGCATATGTATTTCTTCTTTCTAATGTTATTCTTTAACTCTTTCAATTTTTGCACCTAGATTTCTGAATTTTTCTTCTATATTTTCATATCCTCTATCTATGTGTTCTAGATTGTATATTTCGGTTTTTCCTTCTGCTATAATTCCAGCTATTATTAGGGCTGCTCCGGCTCGCAAATCTGATGAATATACAGGTGAACCATATAATTGTTCAACTCCTTCAAAGAATGCTGATTTACCTTGAGCTGTGATATTTGCTCCCATTTTGTTTAACTCTTCAGTATATTGGAATCTTGATTCCCAAATATTTTCTATAATTCTACTTGTTCCATTGGCTATTGAAAGTACAACTCCCATTTGTGGTTGTAAATCTGTAGGAAATCCAGGATATGGTTGAGTTTTTATAATGGCTTTATTTGGTCTTTGGTCACACCATACTCTAATTTCATCCCCAAAATCCTTAACATGTCCACCAATTTCAAGAATTTTTGCTGTAAGAGATTCTAAATGCTTTGTAATACAGTTTTTTATTAAAATATCTCCTTGAGATGCGACAGCTGCAAGCATAAATGTACCTGCTTCAATTTGATCAGGAACTATAGAATAAGTATTGTCTCCATGTAATTTTTTTACACCATTTATTTTTATAACATCTGTTCCAGCACCACGTATATCAGCTCCCATTGTATTCAAGAAGTTTGCTACGTCTACGATATGAGGTTCTCTTGCTGCATTGTCAATAATTGTTGTACCTTCTGCAAGAACTGAAGCAAGCATTACATTAATAGTTGCTCCAACAGATACTACGTCCATATATATAGAAGTTCCAACTAGTTTTTCTGCTGATGCTGAAATTTTCCCTTGTCCAACTTCAACTTTAGCACCAAGTGCTTCAAAACCTTTTATATGTTGATCAATAGGTCGTGCACCCAATTGACATCCTCCAGGCATTCCAACAGAAATTTTTCCTGTACGTCCAAGCATACTTCCTATGATATAATAAGATGCTCTGAATTTACTTGTTAGCTCTTCGGATGCTTCTGTTTTATTTATATTTCTTGTATCTATTGTGATTTCATTTTTAGTATTCCAAGTTATTTTTGCACCAAGACCTTCTAATATTTCACAAGATTTTTTTACATCGCTAATATTTGGTAAATTTTCTATAGTGCAAACTCCATCTATTAAAAGTGTTGCTGGTAAAATTGCTACTGCAGCATTTTTTGCTCCACTTATTGTTACTTCTCCTTTTAAAGGTGTTTTTCCAGTGATAACTAATTTTTCCAAAAGTATTCCTCCTTAAAATTTTCTTTCGTAAGAAATATATCATAAATAAGTAAAGATTACAACAGTTTTTTGGATAAAATAGAAATTAAAAGTTTACATACTCTTTCTGGCTGTAAATAAACCATTTTCTGCAAATAATTCTATAAGTTTAAATTTGAATTTTATATTTGGCTTTTGAGTATCAGAGATAATGGTGTAAGATTCTTTTTGAAGATTATCTTCAAGATTTTCTTTTGCTTCATCATCAACAATTCCAGAAGATACATCAATAAAACATAAAGATGGGAACATTACACACCACCAATTTTTTCCTTTAGCTTCACCAATTTCTACTCTTAAAGCATCATAAAATCCTGCAGGTAAAGAAATATCGCCATAATTTTTGGTTGGAAAATAGAAGTTATTGATATTTATTTTTACAGAATAATTATATCCGTTTTCTTTTATTGTTTCTTCTGCAATTTTTTGAAAATCTGCCTTGTGTTCATTTGCAATAGAAATTGCTTCTTGCTTAGTGGAACAGTTTGAGCATAATCCATTCATATATGCTAGTAGTGAATCTCTAACTTTTAGTTTTAAACTTTGGTCTTCCTCTGAGTCACTATTAGCTAAAACATGTAATCTAAAGACTGCATTGGATAAATTATTAGAAATTGCGGTAACATAGCTTTGAGCTGAAATAAATACATATAAAAATAGTAAAAAACTTATTAAAATTAATTTTTTAAATTTTGATTTCATAAAATCCTCCTAAAAAACATTTTTGTAAAAATATATCTCTAAAATAATTATTAGCCAAAAAAAATAAATTATACATTTAGAGGAAAAAAACTTGACAATGAAATTATAATATGGTAAAATTTACCAGTAAACTATAGGAGGGAATGTAAATGATTGTAAAAAACAAAAGATTAGAAAAATTATGTTGTTTTTATGTAAGTGAATTTCATTTAGAAATGATTTTAGTTCCGTACATAAATAATGTAATTGAAAAAAATAAAAAGATAAGTATATTAACAGAAATTAATTTAGAAGAAACAATAAAAATTTTAATATCAAAAATAAATTTAAGTGAAAAAAGAAAAAAAGAAATATTAGATCTAGGATGGAAAAATAATCAAACTCCAAATATAGAAGAAGAAATGTGTGTAATAGTAATAGGAAATAAAAAGTATATAGAAGAGGCTAACAAGAGCTTAAAAATAAATGATGGAATAGTGATAGATTGCTATTATTTTGATGATATAAAAGATAATATTACGGAAATAGCACAAGAGTATGAAAAAAATTTAAATACAAAAGGAATACAAGATATTTGAAAATTTTGTCGGAAAAGGTTGTAATTAGTAAAAGGACGTGATAAAATCGAAAAAAATACATATAGTAAAGAAGGAATAAAATATGGAAAAGAAAATGAAAATATTAATTGTTACAGCCTTTCCTACACATGGTGCAGGGAGTGGAGCACTGATTACAACACAAGCAAAATCTTATATTGAAGAAGGTCACGAAGTTGTTATTATTACAGGAAATAATAGAACAGATTTTGATAAATTAGATGGTGTAAGATATCATGTAGTACCTTTTACTGCGGAAACAGAGAATCCAGAGAAAATTGATGGACAATGTAACTTTAATTATTTAATGTTTACAACACATACGGAAAGTACAGCAAATTTTTGGAATGCAAGTTTAGAGCAGATAGAAGAATATATGCAAGCTTTTGAAAAGGCTATAAGAGAAGAAATAACTCAATTTAATCCAGATATAGTTCATACACAACACAATTGGATTACAAGTAGTATATTGGCTAAATTTGATAAACCAGTTGCGCTTACTATTCATGGAACAGATTTGATGGGATATCAAAGAGCTAAAGAAGAGTTAAATAAAGTTAATGAAAAAATTAATGAATTAAGAGAAAAAGCTCAAACTTCAAAGAATACTGAACTTGTAAAAAATATGAGTAAATTGGATGAAATTTATGCAAGATATGAAAATAAAAAACAAATCTTGACAGATATAAAAAGAGCTATGAACGGTAAAGAAATAGAAATATCTAAAGATGAATTGAAAAAATTAGTAAAACTATATGATGAAAAAACGAAATATCAAATGTATATGAGATATGCAGAAAAATCTGCAAAAAATTCTAATAGAATTATAGTAATTTCTGAAGATCAGAAAAAAGAATTTTCTAGATTGTTCCCACAAGATAAAGATAGAGTTGTTCTTTTAGAAAATGGCTATGATCCAAAAACATTTTATATGGATAAAGATGTGGAGAAAGAAAAAGTACTTTCAAAAGAGCAAGCAGATTTTGATAATATGGTTTTATTTGTTGGAAAATTTGCTGATTTTAAAGGAATTGATGCATTATTAAATGCAACTAAAATTTATGAGACAGAGATGAAAGCAATTAATAAAAAGGTGGAAACTTTGATTATTGGTTCTGGAGCATTAGACGATAAATTAAGAAAACAAGCAGAAGAACTTGGATTAGAGAACACATATTTCTTAGGAAGAAAAAATCATACAGAAATACGTCAATTACAAAATTTAGCGGATGTTTCTCTTATACCTTCAAGAAATGAACCATTTGGTTTAGTTGTTATAGAAGGAACAGCATGTGGACATCCTGTTATTGCTACAAATGCTGGAGGAATTCCTGGAATATTAAATAGAGAAAATAAAGATATATCTGATAAAACAAAATCATATGTAACACCACTTGGAATTTTAGTACCACCATTACCAGAAAGACCAGTTTTATTAGATGAAGCACAAAAAGATCAATTAGATGAATATATGGTTAAATATATGAATGCAAGTAAAGAAGAAAAAGTAAAAGTTTCTAATGAAATAGCAAATAATTTAGGATTAGAAATAGAAGATGTAAATAATTATATTGAATCTTATATGAGAACTATATATGGAATAAGTGATGGAATAAAATCAATTGCATTAGGAAAAACAAAGTTTGATAATGAAAAAATTGCAGAAATAACAAAAACAAATTATTCACAAGATGTTATTAGAGATAAAATATTAGGAATTTTTAATGATGCAATAGATGAAAAAAAAAAGTGTATGAAAAATAAATTTGAATAAACTATTGAAAAATATATCAAAATAGTATATATATAATTTATGTAGCAAATAAAGGAGAAAAAACATATGGATGAAAACTTAGATGCAATTCGAAAAGAACTTAAAAAATATTCGCAAGAACATTTATTAACAGAGTACGAAAGATTAGATGAAACAAAACAAAAACAGTTGCTAGATCAAATTAAAGGAATTGATTTTGGTTTGATTAATAGTTTATATAATAATACTAGAAAAGAATTTAACGAAAAAGATTCTCAAATAACTCCAATAGAATATTTGGACAAAAATAAATTAAATGGATACTATAAGAGCTTTCAAGAAACAGGAGAAAGTGCTATTAGAGCTGGAAAATTAGCTGCTGTAACGATGGCAGGTGGACAAGGAACAAGACTTGGACACAAAGGACCAAAGGGAACATTTGATATAGGATTAGAATCACATAAATCATTATTTGAATTATTAAGTGATTCACTAAAGGAACAAGGAAAAAAATATGATGTTATAATTCCTTGGTTTATAATGACAAGTGAAGAAAATAATGATGATACAGTAGACTTCTTTGCTAAAAATAGATTTTTTGGATATGAAAAAGATAAAAATATATTTTTCTTCAAACAAGGTGAATTACCAATGGTTGATACAGAAGGAAAAATATTGATTGGTGAAAATGGCTTAATAAAAGAAGCTGCTGATGGACATGGTGGAATATATGAAGCATTAGTAAAAAATGGAATGACTAAAAAAATGAGAGAATTAGGTGTAGAATGGCTATTTATAGGTGGGGTTGATAATTGTTTAGTAAAAATGGTTGATCCACTTCTTATGGGAATAGCAATTCAAAAGAAAGTAACTGCAGCTGGTAAGTCCGTAGTGAAAGCAAATCCTCAAGAAAAAGTTGGAGTATTCTGCAAAAAGAATGGAAAACCTTCTGTTGTTGAATATACAGAAATTCCAAAAGAAATGGCAGAAGCAACTGATGATAGAGGAGAACTTATATATGGAGAATCTCATATTTTATGCAACTTATTTAATATAGATGCAGTAGAAAGAATGGGAAGTAAGCCATTACCTTATCATTCTGCTTTTAAAAAGGCAACATATATAGATAAAGATGGAAATAAAGTTATACCAGATGGACCAAATGCATATAAATTTGAAGCATTCTTATTTGATGCTTTTGGAGAATTAGATGATATGGCTATTTTAAGAGTAAATAGAGAAGAGGAATTTGCTCCTGTTAAAAATGCAGCTGGAGTAGATAGTCCAGAAACAGCAAGAGAGCTATATAGAAAATTCTATAAATTATAAAGTTTAATAAATAACTGCTGGTGTAATAATACCAGCAGTTATTTTTATAAAAATTGCAATTTTGTATTTTATGCCAAGTTTACATTTGATACAAACTTGCTGATAGAAAGGATGAAAGTTATGAATTACAAAGAAGAATATAAAAAATGGTGTGAAGATCCAAGTTTTGATAAAGAAACAAGAAAAGAGTTATTATCAATTAAAGATGATGAGGAAGAGATAAAAGATAGATTCTATAAAGAATTAGAATTTGGAACAGCTGGATTACGTGGTGTAATTGGTATGGGAACAAATAGAATGAATAAATATACAGTAGGAAAAGCTACACAAGGGTTAGCAAATTACATATTAGAACAAGGTACACAAGATAAAGGTGTTGCAATTAGCTACGATTCTAGAAGAATGTCAGATGAGTTTAGCCTTCAAACAGCATTAATATTAAATGCAAATGGAATAAAAACATATTTATTTGAAAGTTTAAGACCTGTTCCAGAATTATCATTTGCAGTTAGACAATTAGGATGTACTGCAGGAATTATGATTACAGCTAGTCACAATCCTCCAAAATATAACGGATATAAGGTTTATTGGGATGATGGTTCACAAATTGTTGCTCCAAGAGATAAAGATATTATAAACAAAGTTAGAGCAATTTCTGATTTTAAAGAAATAAAAACAATGAATAAAGAGGATGCTATAAAAGCTGGATTATTTAATATTGTTGGAAAAGAAATGGATGATAAATATATAGAAACATTAAAAAGTAAGATATTAAATCCAGAAATCGTTAGGGAACAAGGAAAAGATTTAAAAATAGTATATACACCATTACATGGTACTGGGAATATGGTTGCAGAAAGATTATTAAATGAATTAGGATTTAAAAATGTTTATGTAGTTCCAGAACAAGCTAAACCAGACGGAAATTTCCCAACTGTAGATTATCCAAATCCAGAGGATAAAAAAGCATTTAAATTAGCATTAGAGTTAGCAAAAAAAGTAGATGCTGATGTAGTTTTAGCAACAGATCCTGATGCAGATAGATTAGGAATTTATGCTAAAGATACAAAAACAGGAGAATACATGCCATATACAGGAAATATGTCTGCATTATTGATTGCAGAATATAGAATTTCTCAAATGAAAGAAAAAGGAATTTTACCTAAAGATGGTATGTTTATAACAACAATTGTTTCATCAGATTTAGCAAAAGCAATTGCTGCAAACTATGGATTAGAGTGTATTGAAGTTTTAACAGGATTCAAAAACATTGGAGCAGTTATGAAAAAAGCTGAAGAAAATCATGATAAAACTTATGTATTTGGATTTGAAGAGAGTTATGGATGTTTAATTGGTGATTATGCAAGAGATAAAGATGGAATTGCAGCAGTTATGTCTTTGTGTGAAGCAGCTGCATATTATAGAGCTCAAGGAATAACATTATGGGATCAAATGAATAATATTTACAAAAAATATGGATATTACAAAGAAGACCAAGTTTCAATTGTAATGGAAGGTGCTGAAGGTGCTGAAAAAATCAAAGAAATGATGACTGCAATGAGAAATAAAGATATCGAAAAAATTGGAAAATATAAAGTTTTAACATTTAAAGATGTTGAAAGAGATTATGTTAAAGATATGCTTACTGGAAAAGAAGGAAAAACAGGATTGCCAAAATCAAATGTATTGTATTATGCGTTAGAAGATAATTGTTGGTGTTGTGTTCGTCCATCTGGAACAGAGCCAAAAATAAAACTTTATTTTGGAGTTAAAGGTTCATCTGCTGAAAATGCAACAGAAGAGTTAGAAAAATTAAAAATTGAAATTCTCGAAAAAGAAG
>ENA-OOWZ01001775-OOWZ01001775.1-human-gut-metagenome-genome-assembly--contig:-NODE-1775-length-9966-cov-4.473212_pt1 | contig 9966 bp, 10 predicted proteins | sample MGYA00241580_ERZ501329 | MGnify/ENA primary metagenome ERZ501329 (study PRJEB25962, sample SAMEA2042923) | human gut metagenome | biome: human gut; feature: human-associated habitat; material: faeces... | reverse complement strand
GGGGGTTTTATGCTGCCTATAAGCCTGCGACTATTTCCGCTATCTGTACGGCGTTGGTCGCGGCGCCCTTGCGCAGCTGATCCCCGCAGCACCAAAGGTTAAGCCCGCGCTCGTCCGTCAGGTCGTCGCGTATGCGGCCCACATAGACCAGATCCTGATCGGATGTATCGAGCGGCATGGGGTAAACGCGGTTCGCAATATCGTCCGTAAGGCGGCAGCCCGCGGCGGCTATCAGCTCCCGCGCACGCGCTGCGCTTATTTTCTCCTTGGTGCGTATCAATAAGGATACGCTGTGGCTGCGGAACACAGGCACGCGCACGCATGTGCAGCTTACCTTCAGTTTGGGGCTGTGCAGTATCTTCCGCCCCTCGTTTTGCAGCTTCATCTCCTCGCTCGTATAGCCCATGAAGGCCTCGGAGCCTATCTGCGGTATCACGTTGTATGCTATCTGGTACGGGAAAACGCTTGGCTTAACGGCCTCGCCCGCGGCTATTGCCGCCGTTTCCTCGCTCAGTTCGCTTATGCCTTGCGCGCCCGCGCCGCTAACCGCCTGATAGGACGATGCTATTATGCTCTCTATAGGGCTTTCTTTGTTCAGCGCGTTCAGCGCCACCAGAGATATTATCGTCGTGCAGTTGGGATTGGCTATTATGCCGCGGTGCTTGTGCACGTCCTCGGGATTTATCTCGCTCACTACCAGCGGCACGTCCTCATACAAACGAAACGCACTTGAATTGTCCACGAATACCGCGCCAGTCTTAACTATTGCTGGGGCGAAGCGCATGGCAATGTCGTTCTCCGCCGCGCCAAGCACTATGTCAAGCCCTTCAAACGCATCCTCGCTCGCCTGAATAACCGTATGCTCCTTGCCCATAAAGCTTATGCGCTTGCCCGCGCTGCCTGCGCCCGCAAGCAGCCTAAGCTCGCTTATGGGGAACTTACGCTCCTCCAGCACCTTCATCATCTCGCGCCCAACCGCGCCCGTTGCGCCCAGTATGCCTATTCTGTATTGCTTCATGTTATGCTCCTTATCTTATCGTGGCAAAGCTGCTGTACAGCACCCGTATTGCCTGCTCAAAATCCTTTTCCTCAACGCCTACTATGATGTTCAGTTCTTCCGGGCCCTGCGTTATCATGCGAATGTTCACGCCGTTTTCGCCCAGTGCCGCGAATATTTTGCCCGATATGCCGGGGCGGAAGGCCATCCTGCGGCCGACTGCCGCAACAACGGCCAAATCTGATTCCGTCTTTATATGGTCCGGCTTTATGCTCCGCTCAAGCTCGCCAAGCAGCGAATACAGGCAGTCCGCCACGCTCGCGCTGGACACTACCAGCGACAGGCTGTCTATGCCCGAAGGAACGTATTCAACGTTCACGTTGGCCTTTTCAAATATTTCAAGTATCCGCCTCAGCACACCCGGCGTTGAGGACATGCCCGTTTTTGAAAGGGTTACCACCGTGTATCCTTTCCTGCCGGCTATGCCCGTTATAAAGCTGCGGTTCTGCTCCGTGCTGTCGTCAATGTCGCGCATTATCATTGTGCCGGGGTGGTCAGACTCGTTTGTATTGCGTATGTTAAGGGGAATGTTCTTCTCCCGCACTGGGAAAACAGCCCGCTCGTGCAGCACCTGTGCGCCGATATAGCTAAGCTCCCTCAGCTCGCTGTATGTAAGCCTGTCTATATGCTCCGGATTTTCAACTATGCGCGGATCCGCCATAAGTATGCCCGAAACATCCGTCCAGTTTTCGTATACGTCCGCGTCAAGCGCCGCCGCCGCCAGCGCACCCGTCACGTCGCTGCCGCCGCGCGTGAGCGTGAGTATGCGCCCGCCGGGGGCAATGCCGTAAAAGCCGGGTATTACCGCCCGCCTGCTGGCGGCAATGCGCCTGAGCGCGGAGTAGCTTGCTTCTTCATCTATGCTGCCGTCCAGCGCGAATGTGAGCCACAGCTTTGCGTCAATAAAGTCATAGCCCAGCGCGTCCGCCAGCAGCCTTGCGGAAAAGTATTCGCCGCGGCTTACAAGTTCATCCTCACCTATGCCGTGCTGCATGCGCTCCCACAGCGCGTCAAATTCGGCCTCAAGCGGGGTATCAAGCCCAAGCTCGTCCCGAATGTCCAAATACCGCTGCTTCACCTGCTCAAATACTTCTTTGCATGATACACCGTATTTGATGTGAGCATAGCAAAGGTATAAAAGGTCGGTTATTTTGTGGTCATCCTTGCTCCGCTTGCCCGCGGCGGAGACCACGATTATCTTCCTTGCTTCGTCGGATCGTATTATGGCGCATACCTTGCGTATCTGCACGGCGTCCGCCATTGATGAGCCGCCGAATTTGGCAACCTTAAGCATTGTTTATATATCTCCCCAAAAATTGAAAACAAATCATTCGGCAATGGCAGCCATAAAGCCGTTGAAGCCTTCCACGCGGCACATTACGTGCGCCTGCTCAACCGAAAGCGGGGTGGTGATTACGGGCGCGCAGCCCTGCCTACGGATATAATACCGCTGGTACGCGCGGGAATTATCCACCTGCGCACGGGTGAACGAATCCGTATAGAAGGCCGAGCAGCCTTCGGCTATTGCGCGGCAGTCCGCAAGCACGTTGCTCCCCGTTGGGTATGCGCCCGCGCCCGCGCCAAGGAAGCTCTGTCCGCCCATATGCGCGGCGAAAAGGCTCATCATATTGCCGCATTCATATACGCGCGCTTCGCCCGCATCCACGCCGAAAAGCATGGGCTCCACCGCGGCGCTTATTGTGCCGAAGTGCCTTTCCGCATGGCCTATCAGGCGGCAGGCAAGGCCGTTTTCTTCAAAGAAGCGCATATCCTCCGCCGTAATATTAGCTATGCCGAAGCACGGCACGTCGCTTTCGCTTATCGATACGCCGTAGGCTATGTTTGCGCTGAGCACCAGCTTGCGCCGCGTATCCAGCCCGCATACATCGGCGGTTGGATCGGCCTCCGCGTAGCCAAGGCGCTGCGCATCGCTCAGCGCAGCGGCGTAATCCATGCCGCGGCGGCTCATGGCATCCAGTATATAATTGGAAGTGCCGTTCATTATGCCGCTTACGGATATTATAGCGTCCACGCTTGCCGCGCGGGCAAGGGAGCTGAGCCACGGTATGCCGCCGCCCGCCGCCGCAGTACAGCGCAAGGACACGCCGTTTTCGCGCGCAAGTGCGGTAAGCTCATCATAATATGCGCACATAAGCTGCTTGTTGGCTGTAACGACGTGCTTTTTAGCCCTAAGCGCAGCGCATATGTATTCATGCGCGGGTTCAAGCCCGCCCATGGCTTCAACTATTATGTCCGCGTCTGATTCGTTAAGTATCTTATAAAAATCGCTTGTGACCATGCAGTTAAGCCCCTCAAGCGGCCTGCGCGCAAGCACGGCGCAAATGTTCAGCGAAAGCGGCCGCTCCGTAAGCAGCTCGTAAAATCCGCGGCCGACAGTCCCGAATCCAAGCAAAGCAATGTTCATATATCCAAACTCCTTCCGTGCGGTACATTTACTGTTGAATGTGCGCATATCAGATACATATGTTTTTATAATGGAGACAAATATACCACTGTTTGCCGGAAAACGCAATAGGCAGAATAAGTTTTTTCTGCGCCGCCGCATCGCATTACCTGATGCCGCAAATAATATATTATAAAAATGCAACCACTTCCGCCCGAAAACCGTTTATAATAGCGTATATGCCTTTTTACAAGGCACGAAAGGAGACATATGTTTATGAAAAAGACCATTGCGGCCGGATTGGCCATTATATTCGCGCTTGGCATGGTTGGCTGCGCCGCGAACGGAAACGGGCAGGGCACGGCCGAAACCGCGGGAAACCCGCTGGATGTGCTCAATAAAGTGTGGGACAGCTATACCGACGATGAAAAGTTCCCCGCCGCAGGCGGCGACATGAGCGAAGCGAACATGAAGGACGATGCGCCGGGCAACGTTGCGCTGGATGATGCGGATACGGTTGCATACCTCACCTCCTTCCCGGCGGACATGGTGGACAAGCTTGACGCCGCCGCCAGCCTTATGCACATGATGAACGCCAACACCTTCACCTGCGGAGCGTTCCGCCTGAAGGACGCCGCCGATGCGGACGCCGTATGCACCGCCATACACGACGGGCTTAATTCCAAGCAATGGATGTGCGGCTTTCCGGACAAGATGGTGATTGCCAAGGTTAGCGGCTGCATAGTATCCGTATACGGCGCAGAGGATTTGGTGAACACCTTCCGCGATAAGCTGACCGCCGCCTATGAAAACGCGGAGATAGTTTACGACGAGGCGATAGCGTTCTAAGCGCAAACGAAGGGAGGGAGCAGTTCATGCTGTTTTCAAGCGCGGCATTTCTATATAGCTTTCTGCCGTTGACAATAGCGGTGTATTTCCTTATGCCGCGGCGGCTTAAAAACGCGGCGCTGCTCCTGATGAGCCTTATATTCTATGCCTGGGGAGAGCCGCGCTATGTGGTGCTTATGGTGTTGTCCATAACCCAAGGCTATATATTCGCGCGGCTTATAGGCAAAAGCCGCGGAACGAAAAGGGCAAAGGCATATCTTATAATAAGCCTTGTGCTGAGCCTTGGCATGCTTGGCGTGTTCAAATACGCCAACTTTTTTGCGGAAAGCTTCGCCGCGGTATTCGGCCTCAAAATAGCCGCGCTTAACATTGCCCTGCCCATAGGCATAAGCTTTTATACGTTCCAGCTTATAAGCTACGTTATAGATGTTTACCGTGCGGACGTTGAGCCGCAGCGGGATTACGTTGCGTTTGCGGCGTACATATCCATGTTCCCGCAGCTTATAGCGGGGCCGATAGTGAGATATAGCGATATTGAAGCGGAGCTTACCGCGCGCGCATACGGCGCGAACAAGGCCGCGTACGGCGCAAGGCGCTTCATATTGGGCCTTGGTAAAAAGGTGCTTATTGCAAACGTGCTTGCGGAGCTTGTGAACGCATTCAAGGCAAGCGGCGAAAAATCCACGCTGTTTTACTGGGTATATGCCGCGGCGTACATGCTGCATGTGTATTTTGATTTTTCCGGATACAGCGACATGGCGATTGGCCTTGGCTCGATATTCGGCTTCACATTTCCAGAAAACTTCAATTATCCCTATATTGCCGCAAGCATAACCGAATTCTGGCGCAGATGGCATATGTCGCTGAGCTCCTGGTTCAGGGATTATGTGTATATCCCCCTTGGCGGCAGCCGCGTGAAAAGGCCGCGCGCGCTTTTGAACATTGCAACAGTATGGATGCTTACGGGCCTTTGGCACGGGGCGGACTGGAACTTCGTCATGTGGGGGATAATGTTCGCGGCGTTGCTGATCGCGGAAAAAACGCTGCTTTTAGGCTTTATCAAAAAGCACAGAGCAATAGGGCATATATACACGCTGTTTTTCGTTATGCTGTGCTTCATCATGTTTGACGCCTCGGGCGTTAAGGAAGGCTTTGAGACGATTGCCGCGCTGTTTTCAAGGGGAAGCGCGGCCAATACGGAGGCGCTGTATTACCTTAAAAGCTACGCCGTGCCGCTTACCGTTGCCGCGTTTGGCGCAACGCCGTTACCTAAGCGCATAAAGGCGAAGCTTGAAGCCACGCGCATCGGCGGGGCGATAATGGCGATAGCGGAGCCTGTGGCGCTTGCGGCGCTGCTTTGCCTATGCACGGCGTATTTGATAGACGGGTCGTTCAACCCGTTCCTGTATTTCAGATTTTAGCGGAGGGGAGAGCATATGCGTACCAAGCTTAAAAGCATACTTACCGTTGCGCTTGCGGCGGCAATAATATTCGGCTTTGCAATATGGGGAACGCTTAAAAAGGACGACGCGCAATCCCTCAGCGAAAGGCGCGCGCTGGCGACGATGCCAAAGCTCAGCATAGACAGCGTGCTTTCCGGCAAGTTTATGAGCGAATACGAACAATATAAGCTTGACCAGTTCCCGCTTAGGGACGCTTTCCGCACGCTTAAGGCCGTGAATACATATTATGTATTTTCTCAGCGGGACAACAACGGCATATATATAGTCGACGGCATAGCGAGCAAGCTTGACTATCCGTTAAATGAAAGCAGCGTTGCCCATGCGGCGGAGCGGTTCGGCTACGTTTACGATAATTATCTTGAGCCGAACGGTATTAAGGCGTATTTAAGCCTGGTGCCGGACAAAAACTATTTCTTAGCCGATGCGAACGGCTACCTGAGCATAGATTACGACAAGCTGAAGGATATGCTTACATCAAATATGATGTACGCCGAATATATAGACATTGCCGGCACGCTCGGCATAGACGATTACTACAAGACGGATCTTCACTGGCGGCAGGAGAGGATACTTGACACGGCAAAGAAGCTTGCCGAGGGCATGGGCGCGGACGATGCGGCGGAATACACCGCGGTGGATGCGGATACGGACTTCTACGGCATATATTATGCCCAAAGCGCGCTGCCGCTGAAGCCTGATAAAATGTATTACATGCAGGGCGGGAGCATTGCGGATTATAGGGTATATGATTACGAGAGCGGAAAATACGTTGACGTATACGACATGGAAGCGCTAAGCGGGCGCGATCCGTACGAAATGTTCCTGCATGGGTCAAAGTCCGTGCTGACGATTGAAAACCCGAACAGCAGCAGCGGACGGTCGCTTATAATGTTTAGGGATTCGTTCGCTTCAAGCATTGCGCCGCTTATTGCGGAAGGGTTCGACAGGGTAACGCTTGTGGACATTCGCTACGTTGCGCCGGAGCTGCTGGGGCGGATGATAGATTTCAGCCAATATACCGATGCGCTGTTTCTATACGGCACGGGAGTTATAAACAACAGCGAAACAATAAAGTGAAGCTTACATGGGGCCGCGTGCTACAATGCGGCCTTTATGCTATAATAAAGTAAAATAAGTCGTAACAGCGGAGGATAAACCTTTATGGATATACACGCGCTGGTGGAAGCGCAGCATAAATACTATCAGTCCGGAGCGACAAGGCCGGTGGAGTTTAGGATAGAGGCGCTCAGGAAGCTTCAGCGGGCAATACGCGCGAACGAGAAGCTGCTTGCCGATGCGTTGAAGCAGGATTTGAATAAGTCCGAAACGGAAAGCTACATGTGCGAAACGGGCATGGTACTGGAAGAACTTAGTTACCATATAAAGCACGTTGCCAAATGGGCCAAGGAAAGGCGGGTCAAAACGCCGCTTGCGCAGTTTTCGGCAAAAAGCTACATTTCGCCCGAGCCTTACGGGGTGGCGCTCATTGTTTCGCCGTGGAATTATCCCGTGCAGCTTTGCCTGAATCCGCTAATCGGCGCAATATCCGCGGGCAACTGCGCCGTGGTAAAGCCGTCCGCCTATGCCGCGGCTACAAGCACCGCCATAGCCAAGCTGATAGGCGACACATTCCCGCCGGAATACATTGCCGCCGTTGAGGGCGGCAGGGCGGAAAATCAGGCGCTGTTTGAAGAAAAGTTCGATTACATATTCTTTACCGGCAGTGTGGAGGTGGGCAAAACCGTTATGCAGGCGGCGGCGAAGCATCTTACGCCGGTTACGCTGGAGCTGGGCGGCAAAAGCCCCGCAATAGTGGATGAAACGGCGGACATAAAGCTGGCTGCGCGCAGGATAGCCTTCGGCAAGGTGCTCAACGCCGGACAGACGTGCGTTGAGCCGGACTATCTTTTGATACACCGCAGCGTTAAGGAGGCGTTCGTAAGCGAATATCAGGACGCGCTGGAGCAGTTTTTTCCAAACGGCGATATGCGGGACATGGTAAACATAATAAGCGAAAAGCATTACAACCGTGTGAAGGGGCTTATTCAGGGCGAAAGCATAGCCCTTGGCGGCACGTTTGACGACGAGCGCCGCTTCATAGCGCCCACGCTGCTTGATGATGTTTCGCCCGATGCGCCCGTTATGCAGCAGGAGATATTCGGCCCCGTGCTGCCCATGCTGTGCTTTGATACGCTGAGTGAAGTTATATCCTTTGTCAACGGCCGTCCCAAGCCCCTTGCGTTTTATATATTCACGGCGGACAAGGCCGCCGAGCGCAGGCTGCTGGACAGCTGCGCCTTCGGCGGGGGCTGCGTGAACGATACCATAATCCATCTTGCCTCCTCCGCGCTGCCTTTCGGCGGGGTAGGGGAGAGCGGCATGGGCAGCTACCACGGCAAAAAAAGCTTCGATACGTTTACGCACGAGCGCAGCATAGTCAATAAATCAACCAAGGTTGACCTCCCCATGCGCTACTTCCCATACAGCAAAAAGAAGCTTAGAATAATAAAGATGTTTATGAAGTGAGAACAAAGCCCGGGCGATTGCCCGGGCTTTTCCGTGCTTTGAAGGGTTACTTTTCCTCCGCCGCCGTTTCATCAAGATTATCCAAAGCGTATTGCAGACATTGTATTATAACGGCATTGAGCGAGAGGTTGTTTTTATATGCAAGCTGTTCCAAACGCTCGCTCATATCAACGGGTATGCGGAAGGTTTTTGTTATTGTTTCGCTGCCCGGTTTAAGCTTAAACACGGTTTATTCCTCCTTTGCGGCGCAATGTGCAGTACCTATATTTTGCACGATTGACGAAAGAAAATTTGCACCATGTTTGCAATAAAATATACTTGCAAAAAGTTTGCAAAAGAATTATAATCAAATTACGACAGAATACGCAAAAATTGGGATTGGGGGCAACGGTTATATGGGACATTGCAGGTCATGCAAGTATTATGAGTTCAACGGAGAAAACAGCAAGGGATATTGTTCGTGGTTCAAGGCATATTATTACGCGGATGATAGCTGTAAACATTATGAGGAAGGCTCGAGTTCAAGTTCGGGAGGATGTTTCCTGACAACCGCTTGCTGCAAGTATAAAGGGTTGCCTGATGACTGTGCAGAGCTTGAAACGCTGCGCCGATTCCGCGACACATACCTCAAAGAAACCGAATACGGTTCGGAATTGATACGCGCTTATTATGAAAGCGCGCCTGCTCTTGTTGAACGCATTGAAGCTTCAAAGGAACGGGATGCTATTTATGACCATATTTACGAAGCGGTTACAAAAATAATACTCCGCATTGAACATGGTGAGAATGAACGCGCTGTAATAGATTATTTATCGCTTGCGTTCTGGGTTGCAAGGGCGGTGTGCTGAAAGATAATCAGAATACTAAAGGCATATAAGGGGAGAGAAGATGGAAGAAAACGCTCTACAACTATACAGGGATGGATTGCGTGAGATAGACTTTGGAAATAGAGAAAACGGACGCGCGCTTTTGAAACAAAGTGCTGATGCAGGCTGCAAGAGAGCTATGTATAAGTACGCAGAAACATGTGAAGATGAACAGCAAAAAATTGAGCTATACAAAATAGCATCAGATAATGGATGCGGTAAGGCGGCATATATACTCGGGGGACATTATGCGTTCGACTATGATACTGATAAGCATACACTTATTGCGGGAAAGTACCTTCTGAAAGCTTATTCTTGCGGCGTTAAGCCAAACAATAAGTATTACGGAGATGATACAGACTCTTGTATTGTGGCATCAGATTTAAAGGGGATCATTGAGTATATTGTAGACCAACATGTATATCTTGAGGATCCTTATGACGTCCTTCCCATTGCGATGGACGCACACCGATTTGGCGTAATCTCAGAACGTGAATTACAAGAAGTAGAAGAATGGGCTGAGAGGCTTGCTGGTCATAAACGACGCGACAGAATAGCTCGTACATGCCCTAAATGCGGTGCGTATTATGCGAGAGTTGAGAAACGGAAGCAACCCATTGGCAAACGGGCGGCAGTTGGCGGGGCTATAGGCTTACTCGGCGGGCCGGTCGGAATACTTATCGGTGCAGGGGTTGGTGCATTAACAAGTAAAGAAAAGAAATACTGTGTATGCCCGGGCTGCGGGCATATGTGGGAATATAAGCTTCCGCAGTAAAACCAAACAACCGAATAAAGGCCGTC
>ENA-OOWZ01001769-OOWZ01001769.1-human-gut-metagenome-genome-assembly--contig:-NODE-1769-length-9994-cov-3.638193_pt1 | contig 9994 bp, 9 predicted proteins | sample MGYA00241580_ERZ501329 | MGnify/ENA primary metagenome ERZ501329 (study PRJEB25962, sample SAMEA2042923) | human gut metagenome | biome: human gut; feature: human-associated habitat; material: faeces... | reverse complement strand
GAGGAGCGCAGTACTACTGGAGGTAATTCAAGCGACGAGAACGCAGGAGTGTCCCAAAGCAAACCTTTAGGGCTTGTGTGCTCTTATCAGCTGATGGTATTATACACCACGCATACCGCGCAGGAAAAGCACAATATAAAAGCAGCGCCCGCATACGGGGCGCAGCATTGTGCTTTTTTGTGTTATTTGAACGTATATCTCATTTCAACGTTTTCGCTTTGGCGCACCTTAAAGCCAAGCTTTTCATAAAGCGGCCTGCCCATCGGCGTTGCGGAAAGCTCTATATACGCAGCGTCGTTTTCCCTTGCCTTCAGCTTCAGCATTTCCATAACAAGGCCCGCGTAGCCCTGCCTGCGGTATTCCGGATATGTCCAAACGCTGACTATGCTTGCAAAGCGCCCGTTTGGGCGGGAAGGGCTGGGCGGGTTTTCGTAAACGCCCAAAATGCCCGTGGATACGGCCTTGCCGTCCTGCTCTACTATGGCGGCGTAGCAGTCGCGGTTAAGGTGACGCTCAAAATAGCTTTTCAGGTTCGCTTTGCGCAGTTCGTATGTTTCGGGATGCGGGCCGTTGTTCGCATCCGAAAAGTCCAACCTCAGCTGAATAAGCTTATCTATATCTTCACTTTCTGCCAGTTTTACCGAATAACTCATTATTTCCCCTTTCTTGACCTGCGGCCTGCGCTTTGGCGCATATATCCGCCGCGCAGGCTTTTAACATCGCTCACGGTTATTACAGCATTGGGCGCAACGGAATTGATTATATCCATGGCCTCGGGCGCAAGCTTGCGGCGCAGGGTTGACATGAGCATATATCTATCGGTATCGTCCCTGCCCTGAACCTTCATCTCGCTCAGTCCGAACCCGTGCGCACGGAGCGCATCGCCTATTTTATCCGCCGTTTCCGCCTCCATAACAACGCACTGTATGGAGCATAGGCCGAAGGCAAGCCTTTCCTCAAGCCAGCTTCCCGCGTAGTTGCCCAATGAATACGCAAGCGCGTAGGCAACCATTTTCCATGGGTCGCTTTGGTAATTGCTCAGCACGTTGCCCGCTATTATGAGCCAAAGCGTAATCTCTATCAGCGCAAGCAGCGCACCTATCGCGCGTTCGCCGCGGTTTATGAGCACTATTCTAAGAGTACAGAGCGTAACCTCCAGTATTTTCCCCAGAAATATGCAAATATAAACAATAAGCGTTGTCCCTGCAAAAAACGTGCCGAGTATTTCAAATAGCTTAGTCATAAACATCTCTCCTTCCGATAACAAATAATCCAAACCGTACAGGTATTATATTACCTACAATCTGCCTGATAATCAATAGCCGCAGAAAATATATTAAAACGGGCCGGCCGCGGTGCAGCCAGCCCATTCGTTGGGGGAAGGTATATGCGCTTTATTCCTTAATGAGTATGCCGTCCGCGTCCACGGCCTTGCCCGCTATGGTGAGCTTCACCTTGCGGGAGCCGTGCAGCAGCACAAATTCGCCGCTGCCCTTTTCCATTGCCGCGCCGACGCTTATAACGCTCTTCTTGGATGCGGTAACGAACACTATCTTGGTAATGCCCTGCCTGCTGAGCGCAAACAGTCCGCCGCGCTCTATTATAAGCTTAGCTTCCTTTTCATCGGTAGTGATGGTAAGCACGCCGCCCTGCTGCACGGCCTTATAGGCAATGCTCCTGCCCTGCTTATCGGCAACGCGGTAAAGCTGTATGCGCTCATGGTACGCCATGGGCACGGGCTGAGGAGCGGGTTCGGGTTCGGGGATTATAAGCGTTCCCAAAGGAACCGTTATATCCTTGCCGTTCACGGTAACTACCTTGGTTATTATGTATTCGCCCGGTTCCGTTGGGAAAACTGTGCTGCCGTTGAACATGGTATCGGACACGGTTATGCCGTCGCGCTCTGTTATAAGGTTTATGTCGCCGTTGGGCAGAACCTCCACCTGCGCGGGGATTATATCCGTACCGTCGCCGCCGTTGATATATCCGTTCAGCGTGGTTTTATCCGCGCCGGAAATGCCGTTGATGGTTGCCGTGTCGCTTATGAACACATGGCCGTAATGCTCGACCCTGTTGCAGTCGCTGCCGATATAGCCTTTCATATTCTCAAGCAGCTTGCCCAGCGGGTTTTCGCGCGTAACGCTGTTCTTTTCCACTACGCCCGTGGTAAGCTTCGCGTTGCCGAGTATCATTATATTGCCGTTGAAAACATAGTCATCCGTCGCGCCGAGCGCCGCCGCAAAGGTATATAGGTTGCCGTCATATTCGCTTACGCCCGTACGCGCTGTAACTTTCGCGTTGCCGCTGATTATTATTGTCCCTTTGAAGGATGCTTCACAACCGCTGCCTATGCCTGCGCCGTTCTTTCCGCTTACCGCGATAACGTCGGCATTATCGGTTATTGTCACGGTACCGTTCAGATTCTCTTCATCGCCCGCGCCTATGCCCGCGCCTCTGCGTCCGCTTGCGGCAATGACCTTCGCGTTGCCGCGAATGTTTATGGTGCCGTTCATGTTTCCTTCATCGCCGCCGCCTATGCCCGCGCCGTTGCCGCCCGAAAACGCGAACACCTTTGCGTTGCCGCCTATATTTATTGTGCCGGTTTTTGTAACGTCGGAATCATCGCCGCTGCCTATGCCCGCGCCGCTACGGCTGGTGGCGGTAACGTCGGCATTGCCGTCTATGTTTATGGTGCCGCTCATGCCGCCCCAAAGGCCGCTGCCTATACCCGCGCCGTCATCGGTGCTGTCCGCGTTAACGCTTGCATTATCGCCTATGTTTATGGTGCCGCTCATCTCGCCTTCTCCGCCGGTACCCATGCCCGCGGCACTCCCTTCGGACTTTGCGGTAACTTTGGCGTTGCCGCCTATGGTGATGGTGCCGCTCATATCGCCGCCATCATCAAGGTTCATCCATGGGCTGCGCCATGTTCTTACGCGGCCTGTACCTATGCCCGCGCCGTATTTATTGCCGGCGGATGCATTAACCGTGGCGTTGCCGTCTATGGTGATGGTTCCGCTCATGTTGCCGCCCTGGGCGTTCCTGTTCTCGTCCTCCGTTATTGCGCCCGCGCCTATGCCCGCGCCGCCGGAAAGCGTTCCAAATTTTTCATCCCCGGGTACTCCGCTGTCGTGATAGACCGAATTATTACCGCCGGTCGTAACGGTAACGTCGCCGGTAATGTGTATATTGCCGGACATATCCTCGCCCGCGTTGCTGCCTATTTTAGCGGAGTCCTGCAATATGCCTTCCCTGCCGTTATGCTCCGCGGTGAGCGAACCCGTGCCGTCTATTGTTAAATCGCCGGAGGACACGCGCAGCGCAGCGCTGTCGCCATCGGCATTCAGCTTGTTTTCCCCTTCAACCGTAATGTTAAGGTTAGAATCGCCGACGTCTATTGCGCTGTCCGCACCGGAAGCGATGTTTATATCCTTTATCGTTATGTTCGCTTCCGCGTCCCCTTCCGTGGAAACGGTTATGGTATTGTCCGTCGCTTTCTCGCTATCCCGCTGGGTGATAACAGTGTCGCTATCCGCAACGGCGCTGTTATTGCCCTGCTTAACGGATTGGCCGTTTTCGTTTGCAATAACGGTTATGTCGCCATCCTCAAGATACCATGTGGCCGCAAGCGCCGTAGGCATAAGGCACACGGCAAGCATAAGCGCCACGATGGAGATAATTGTTCGTTTCAGCTTCATTGGTCGGTGTTCCTCCTTTTATTAGATATAGTGATAGGAATATCGATACTTTATTATAATCGATAGTTAACGCAATAGCAACATAATTTGTAATATATTCAATTTAACTTATTTTAGTATACAAAAACAATTCTATAAACAAATGCAGAACGGAGTGCGCACCAATTCCACGGCGCATGGATTGCGCAACAGCGCGTTGCTTTACCGCGGGCGGCTTTAATGATATAGTAATGCCGTATGGAGGCGATAAACATGGAAACAGGTAATATTTTATATGAACTGAGGACGAAAAACGGACTTTCTCAGGATGAGTTGGCGCAGAAGCTTTTTGTAACGCGGCAGGCCGTGTCCCGCTGGGAGAACGACGAAACCGTGCCCAATACGGAAACGCTGAAGCTGCTTTCGCGGTTTTTTGACGTGTCCATAAACACGCTGCTCGGCTCCCCGCAGAAGCTTGTTTGCCAATGCTGCGGCATGCCGCTTGAGGATTCGCTCATGAGCCGCGAGATTGACGGGGACATAAACGAAAAATACTGCAAATGGTGCTATAATGACGGCAAGTTCAAATATCTTGACATGAACACGCTCATAGATTTCTGCGTGAACCACATGGCAAGCGAAGAATGGCCCGAGGAGCGCGTGCGCCAATACATGGGCGAAAAGCTGCCCAAGCTTGAATACTGGAAGGAAAAAGCGGAATAAAAAACAAGTCTCCGGACGGATAGCCGAACGGAGACTTTTGCTTTATATCGGAATAAATTATTTGTCCAGCTCGCTGGTACAATGCGGGCAGCGGGTGGCGTCGATGGCGATTTCGCTTTTGCAGAAGGGGCAAACCTTGGTCGTGGGCGCGGCCGGGGGTTCAGCAACGGGCTTTTTGCCTATACCCTTGAGCATATTCATGGCCTTGACCACGAAGAAAAGCACAAGTGCAACGATGAGGAAATTGATTATAGCCATTATGAACGCGCCGTACTGAACGTCCACCTCGCCTATTTTCAGCACAAGGTCGGAAAAGTCCACCTTAACAAGCAGGCCAATCAGCGGGGAGATGATGTTGTTCACAAGGGAATTTACAATGCTTGTGAACGCCGCGCCGACCATCATGCCGACTGCTAAGTCCATCGCGTTGCCCTTTATGGCAAACGCCTTGAATTCTTCAAAAAACTTCTTCATGCTTTGATACCGTTCCTTTTATAAAAAAATTATTAAAATACCCTTTTGCCGTAAAGGAAGTTACGGTCGCTCCAGCCGCCCCAGCTTGTTATGCATACGCAGCCTTCGCTTGCCGATGCGTGTATAAGCTTGCCGCCGCCAAGCCATATGGCAACGTGGGTTATGCGCGTATCCGACCCTTCGGATTTATAGAATATCAAATCGCCCGGCTGCAAATTCTCCTTGCCGTAAACCGTGGGCCAGGAATCTATCTGCCCCATGCCGGCGGAGTTATAATAGCGCGTCATCTTGCCAAGGGGCTTTAAGCAGTAATACACAAAGCCGGAGCAATCGAACTTATCCGGCCCTTTGCCGCCGAGCACGTAGCGCACGCCTATCTGCTGCTTTGCAAGGGCTATGAAGTCCGATACTCCGCCGCCGTAATTGGGCGCGGGTGTGGAGGGCGCGGACGTGGGCGCGGAAGTTGGGGCGCTGCTGTCCGGCACAGTGGCGCTGCTTGTGGCGTCCGGCGCGGTAGTCTTGCCGGGCTTGGGCGTTTTTGTCGGCTTAGGCGTTTTGGTGGGCTTAGGCGTTGGTGTAGGCGTAGGCGTGGGCGTTGGGTCAATGAGCGGCTTAGCCTTGGGGGAATACAGCAGCTCCAGCGTAAAATAATCCGCCTCGCCGGTTATTTCAAGCTTGTTCTTTTTCTGGAATGCGGCTGTTGCACGGCCGGTAGCCGTGCCGAAATAGCCGTTCAGCTTGTCCCCGTAATAGCCAAGCTCCTTCAGCTCATGCTGGAGGGTAAGCACATCCTCTCCCGAGCAGCCCTGATTGATTATGTAGCTTTGCGCGGCGGAGCTGAAAAGTATCTGCTGCGTCTGCTCGTCCGCGTCGCCCGTTTCCTTCAAATGGTGCGCCCGCTGGAAGCTCATGACCGCATCCCGCGTGACGGGGCCGTAGTAATCCGTTGTTTCATCGCTGCCCATGTAATATAGATCCATAAGCCGCTGCTGCAATGCGCGCACGGCTTCGTCCCGGCATCGAGCTGCTTCGCATTCTCGCAACCTTTTACATTATACTGCTGCATATCATCGGGCGCGTCGGTAGGGGCCGTAAAGCCCTCCGTACTTTCGGTTGGGAGCGGCTCCGCCGTCATCACCGGCTCGGGCGTAGCTATCTGAATATCGCCCACCTGCGCGGAAGGCTGCGCCTGCTTACTCGACGCCGTGACCTCTATGCTTTCCGCCCGTGCTTCGTATGCGCCGAGGGCAAGAGGGATGATTATGAACGCTGTCAGGAACGTGCCGCCCACCGTTAACAGGGGCAGCCTGACCCGCTTGAAGAACAATTTTATGCGCGCGCTTCTTTCGCGCCGTTTCTGCCATTTCTTTTCCATAGCTAAATTATAGCCTTTATGGCACTATTTGTCGAGAAGGACATGGTTTGTTAACAAATTTGTCCCCTCTCCCGTTGCTATGGCGGGGAAAAACGCTTATACTTATACTACATGTAATACATGCACTTACGGAGGTATTGCCCATGCAGCACGAGATAGTAAAAAGCGCAGCGCTACTGGATAAGAACGGAAACATTGCAGAGCCGGGCTGGGCGCGCTCGCTCATAAGCCGGTATTCCCGCGCGGATATAAAGGCGCATCCCATCCGCATAAAGGAATGGGACTACTATCTTATTTCAAACGACCGCTTCGCGCTGGCGCTGACCATTGCGGACAACGGCTACATGGGGCTGATCTCCGCAAGCGTGCTGGATTTTGAAAAGCCGTGGGAGCAGACCACGTCCGTAATGACGGCGTTCCCCATGGGCAAATACAAGCTGCCCGAAACCTCTGCCGCGGGCGTTACAAGCTATACCGACAGCCGCGTTAATATGCGCTTCGGCACGGCGAACGGCGTGCGGCACATAAGCTGCGTATTCCATAAATTCTTGCGGGATGAAACGCTTGAAGCGGAGCTGACGCTGACTGATGAGCCGCAGCACAGCATGGTGATAGCCACCCCGTTTGAAAAGCCGAAGGCGTTTTATTATAACCAGAAAATAAACTGCATGCGCTCAGACGGTTTCATGCGCCTTGGCGGGAAAACATATGATTTCAGCGGAGAGGACAGCTTTGCAACGCTGGACTGGGGCCGCGGCGTTTGGACATACGACAACACATGGTACTGGGGCAACGGCAACGGAACGGTGAACGGGCACCGCGTTGGGTTCAACATAGGCTATGGCTTCGGCGACACTTCCGCCGCAAGCGAAAACATGATAATATACGATGGCACGGCGCACAAGCTTTCCAAGGTCAGCTTCAATATACCTGCGGACAGCTACACCAAGCCCTGGACATTCACAAGCGACGACGGGCGCTTTGAAATGGACTTCGTGCCCGTGATAGATCGCGCGGCGCGCACCAATGCGCTTATAATCGAAAGCGATCAGCATCAGGTATTCGGCCGCTTCACGGGCAAAATGGTGCTGGACGGCGGGGACGTAATAGAGCTTAAGGACTTTATGGGCTTTGCGGAAAAGGTCCATAACCGCTATTGATATGCCGCGGGAAAGCACGGCCTGCTTCACGGGACACAGGCCGGAAAAGCTGCCGTGGGGATATAACGAAGCAGACATGCGTTGTTTCGTGCTGAAGGCGGAGCTTAGCAAAATGATACTTCAGGCATACGGCTGCGGATACACGCACTTTATCGCCGGCGGGGCGCTGGGCGCGGATATGTACGCAGCGGAGGCGGTGCTGGAATTAAAGCGAACTCATACGGACATAACGCTTGAGCTTGCGCTGCCATTCCCAACGTTCAACATGAACCTTAGGGGGGAACTTAGGGAGCGGTTCGATACGATAGTGCTGCGCGCGGACAAGGCAACCGTGTGCGCGGAAGGCTACACGCCGTATGCATACATGCGCCGCAACGCATACATGGTTGATTCAAGCGGGCTTTTGATTGCCATATACGACCACCGTCCGGGCGGAACGAAGAACACCGTTGAATACGCCCGCAAAAAAGGGCGCGGCATTTGGCTGCTGCACCCATAACATTAAAGCACAGGAGAAGAAAAGGCATTATGCCAATAATATCGGCACACGACTTAAAAAAGGAATTTGTGGAAAGGCTGCTTTTTGACGGCGTTTCCTTTGAAATAGGCGAAAAGGACAGGGTTGGCTTAGTCGGCGTGAACGGCTGCGGCAAAACCACGCTGTTCCGTATACTGCTCGGGGAGGAAGGTTACGACGCGGGCGAGCTTTTCCGCGCGAAAAACGCCCGCATAATGAGCATGACCCAGACAATTGCGGACACCAACCAAACCGTATACGACGCAACACTTGAAGCCTTCCGGCCGCTTATGGACGCGGAGGAGGAGCTGAAGCGGGTTGATGCGGAACTTGCCAGTGCCGAAGGAGAGCGGCTGAATACGCTTATAAAGCGCCAGCATGCGCTGAGGGAAGAATATGAGTTCAACGGCGGCATGACATACCGAAGCCGCACCCGCTCCGCGCTAATGGGCCTTGGGTTCACCGAAGAGGAGCTTACAAAGCGCCTTGGGGACATGAGCGGCGGGCAGCGCAACAAGGCGCAGCTTGCAAAGGTGCTTTTAAGCGGGGCACAGCTATTGCTTCTGGACGAACCCACAAACCATCTGGACATGGACTCGATAGCATGGCTTGAGGACTTTCTTAAAGCTTATCAGGGCGCGTTCATAGTAATATCGCACGACAGATATTTTCTGGACGCGGTAACGCGCCGCACAATGGAAATAAAGAACACCCGCTTTTTTGTAAGCGAGGGCAACTACACCCGCCACCGCGAGCTGATGGCGGACGAGCAGGAGATGCTGCGCCGCCGCTACGTAAATACGCAGAAGGAGATACGCCGCATAGAGGGCATAGTGGAGCAGCAGCGCCGCTGGGGGCAGGAGCACAATTTTATAACCGCCGCCAGCAAGCAGAAGCAGGCCGATAAGCTGCGCGCAACGCTTGTTGCGCCGGAACGGAATACGGACAGCATACATTTCCGCTTCCATGCCGATGCGGTAAGCGGCAACGACGTGGTTGTTGCAAAGGGCTTAGCGAAGCGGTTTGACAAAAGCGTTTTTTGCAATGCGGATTTGCTTATCAAAAAGGGCGAACGTGTATTCCTGCTTGGGCCGAACGGCTGCGGCAAAACAACGCTGCTGAAAATACTTATGGGCAAGCTTAAGCCGGATGCGGGCTCATATTACCTTGGCGCGAACGTACACCCCGGATACTATGAGCAGAACGCCGCGGGGCTTAGCGGAGAGGTTACGGCGATAGAGGAAATACGCAACAGCTATCCGCGCATGAGCGATACGGAGATACGCTGCGCGCTGGCGGCGTTCCTTTTCCGCGGGGACGATGTGTTCAAGCCGCTTGAAAAGCTTTCCGGCGGCGAGGTGGCGCGGGTGAAGCTATTGAAGCTTATGCTTTCCGGCTCCAATTTGCTGCTGCTGGACGAACCAACGAACCATCTGGACATAGATTCGCGGGAGGCGCTTGAAGGCGCGCTTGAAGAATACGAAGGCACTATGCTCATCGTTACGCACGACCGTTATCTTGTTGAGCGGCTTGCGGACAGGGTGCTGAGCATGACGGAAAGCGGCATAGAAAGCTACATTGGCGGCTACGCGGACTACATTGCCGCCAAGCAGGAGCGCGAAGCGAAGGCGGCCGCCGAAAAGCCCGCGCAGCGTTCACAGGCGGGCGAAGATTACCGCGCAAAGCGCGAACGCCAAAGCGCCATAAACCGCGCAAGCGGGGAATTAAGGCGCGCGGAAGACAGGGTGAACGCGGCGGAAGAGGAACTGAGCAGGCTTGAAGAAAAGCTGGCAAGCCCCGACGTTGCCACCAATTACGTTAAGGCGGCGGAACTCAGCCGCACCATAGACGAAAAGAAGGCGCAGCTCGACAAGCTCTATTCCCAATGGGAACAGGCGCAGGAGACGCTGGAGGAATTGGAGAGGGAGTAACATAGGCTTACAGAGGCAGCGAGTTTGTATACACTCCTTCCGTCTGCTCGCTTTGCTCGCAGCCACCTCTCTCAATGAGGGAGGCTTAATTATCAAAGCTTATATACAGCACCAAAAGGCTCCCCGGACGGGGAGCT
>ENA-OOWZ01001749-OOWZ01001749.1-human-gut-metagenome-genome-assembly--contig:-NODE-1749-length-10068-cov-2.871467_pt1 | contig 10068 bp, 8 predicted proteins | sample MGYA00241580_ERZ501329 | MGnify/ENA primary metagenome ERZ501329 (study PRJEB25962, sample SAMEA2042923) | human gut metagenome | biome: human gut; feature: human-associated habitat; material: faeces... | reverse complement strand
GTCATTCGGAACGGCGGTCTGTTTTAAATTTGTGTGGTCGCAATGCGATAATATTTCGTTAATATCCATTTTTATCCTCCATCGGTCAGATACTGTTATTATTTTACCATAGACTTTAGATACTATCAATTATAAAAAGTCGCCGCAGAAGCTTACCCTCTGCGGCGACTTTAATATTCCGACATTACTTCGTCATAAGATTGCAAACAAGATTTGAAAGCTCCACCGGGTCGTCAACCGACATACCGCCTATAAGACGCGCCTGAGCATAAAGAATCTTTGCGTAATCACAAAGACTGTCTTTATTGTCCTTATAAAGGGACTTGAGCTTTTCGGCTATGGGGTGATTTGCATTTATTTCAAGCACTACCGTAGCCTTGGCGTCCTTACCGTCGGGCATCGCATTCAGCACCTTTTGCATTTCGAGAGAAATAGCCCCCTCGCTCGATAGGCAGACGGGATGGTCCTTAAGCTTATCAGTAAATCTAACCTCATGAACATTTTCTCCGAGAGCCTCTTTCATTTCTTTGAGCATATCGGCGTTATCCTCGTTTTCCTTTTTGAGGGCTTCTTTCTCCTCTTCGGTTCCGAGGTCAACATCTTCCGTGCAAACGTTAACAAAGGTCTTTCCGTCATATTCGCTGAGTGCGCGAAGGGCAAATTCATCGACATAATCGGTGAGATAGAGTATTTCATAGCCCTTATCCTTAACCGAATCCACCTGCGGAAGCATATCTATTTTGTCGGTTGTTTCGCCTGCTGCGTAATAAATGTCCTTTTGGCCGTCCTTCATACGGGATACATATTCCTTTAAGGTTACGGGCTTCTTTTCGCTCGACGAATAGAACAAGAGCAAATCCTTGAGGCTGTCCTTGTGAATACCGTAATCGCTGTATACGCCGAATTTAATCTGCATACCGAACGCTTTAAAAAATTCTTCGTAAGCTTCACGGTCGGTTTCGAGCATTTTTTTAAGCTCGGAATCTATCTTCTTTTCTATGGTTTTTGCAATAAGCTTTAGCTGATGGTCATGCTGAAGCACCTCACGCGAAATGTTAAGCGAGAGATCCTCGCTGTCTACAAGACCCTTAACAAAGCTGAAATGATCTGGCAAGAGGTCCTTGCACTTGTCCATTATCAAAACGCCTTTTGAGTAAAGCTGCAAGCCCTTTTCATATTCCTTGGTATAATAATCAAACGGAGCGTGTGAAGGAATGAAAAGAAGCGCGTCATATGTTGCCTGACCCTCGGTTTTATAATGAATAACCTTGAGAGGCTTTTCATAGTCCATAAACTTATCTTTATAAAAAGCTTCATATTCCTCGGGCTTAATCTCTTTTTTATTCTTTTTCCAAAGAGGAATCATACTGTTTAATGTCTCGTCCTCTTTTACAGTTTCGTATTCGTCCTCGGTACCCTCCTTAAGACGTCTCTTCTCTACTGTCATTCTGATAGGATAGCGAACATAATCCGAATACTTTTTAACTATTGTCTTGATAGTGTATTCCTCAAGGAACTGAGAATACTTTTCTTCATCCGTATCATCTTTGATATGGAGAGTTATCGTAGTGCCGACGTCGGGCTTGTCGCATTCCTCAACGGTATAGCCCTCAACGCCCTTAGACTGCCAGCGGTAAGCCTCGCTTTCGCCGTAAGCGCGACTTTCGACGGTTACACAGTCGCTCACCATAAATGCCGAATAAAAGCCTACGCCGAATTGACCGATAACGTCTATATCCTTTGCGTCGGCGTTTTCCTGCTTAAAAGCGAGAGAGCCGCTCTTTGCAATAGTGCCGAGGTTTGCTTCAAGCTCCTCCTTGGTCATACCTATACCGTTATCGGAAATTGTCAGAGTTCTGTTCTCCTTATCCGGAGTAATTCTGATTTCAAAATCACCGTGCGACATTCCGACATTTTGGTCGGTCAGCGAACGGAAATACAGCTTATCAACGGCATCACTTGCATTTGATATAAGCTCTCGCAAAAATATTTCTTTGTGCGTGTATATGGAGTTTATCATTAAATCAAGCAGCTTCTTTGATTCGGCTTTAAACTGTTTTGTACGCATACAAATCACCTGTTTCCATAAAAATAGCCCTTTTTCAAAGAGTAATAATATTATATCACCGCAAAATTAAAAGTCAAGAAAAGTCAAACAGAGTTAATAAACAGTTTACATATTAACAGACAAAATTCTATTATTTTGTTTTGGGCAAAACTTTTCAAAAAAAGGCTTGACTTAGAGTAAACTCCAAGTGTTAAATTATATTTAAATGTAAGCACACTTAACATCATCGCCCGCAATGGGCTGACGATACTGCAAAAGGAGCTAACTGCAATGAATAAAAAGGTTCTCATTGTTTCATCAAGTCCGAGAAAACACGGCAACTCGGATTTACTCTGCGATGAATTCACACGCGGAGCAAAAGACGCAGGAAACGAGGTCGAAAAGGTCTTTCTCGCCGACAAAAACATAAATTACTGCCGCGGCTGCGGAATATGTAATTCTACGCATAAATGCGTTCAAAAGGATGATATGGCGGAGCTTAATGACAAAATGGTCAAAGCCGACGTTATAGCTTTGGCTTCTCCCGTGTACTTCTATACTGTTGACGCACAGCTTAAAACATTTATAGACAGGTGCGTGCCGCGTTACACAGAGATGTCAGACAAGGATTTCTATTATATTCTGACTGCGGCGGATTCCGATAAATCGGCATTTGACAAGTCGATAGAATGCATAAGGGGCTTTACGCTCGACTGTCTTGACGGTGCAAAGGAAAAAGGAATAATCAGGGGTGCCGGTGTATTTGAAAAAGGCGAAATCAAAGACAAATCGGAATACAAAGAATGCTACAATATGGGCAAAAACGTTTAAAACAATTTAAGGAGACCGATATTTATGGAAAACACCTTGACAAGAAAAAAACAAATCATAACAGCTAAAGCTCTCACGACGGTAATAGGAATAACTCTGTCGGTTTCCATGCCTCAGCTGTTCCACGTTATAGGTATCGTGAGCGGTACCGGCAGCTTACCCGGCTCGGCATTTCTGCCGATGCATCTCGGCGTATTCTTCACATCTCTTTTGGCAGGTCCTGCGGTGGGCGCCGTAACGGGAGCGGTAAGTCCCCTTTTGAGCTTCGCGCTCACGGGTATGCCGTCGGCGGCACTTCTTCCGTTTATGATGATAGAGCTTACCGTATACGGTCTTGTATGCGGACTCCTCAAAAACAAAAAAATGCCCGTCATTTTAAAGGTACTCACGGCTCAAATACTCGGAAGAGCCATACGCGCAGCTGCTATTTTAATCGCGTTTTACGGCTTTAAAAGCACGGCGGTTTCATCGACAATAATACTTTCAAGCATCGCTTCGGGTCTGCCGGGTCTTGTTTTACAATGGACGCTGCTTCCGCTTCTTATATACCGCGTTAAGGGGTTAAACAAATTCTATGAATAATATCGAAAAAGCAAAGGAACATCTTAAAAACGGCGCTTCGCTCGTGCTGTATAACGGCAAAGAGTTCATCGAAGAAAACGGCAAGGGGCTGTCCCCTCTTTTGAAGCTGCTCAGCGAAAAAAACGATTTATCGCGTTTTTGCGCCGCCGACAAAATCATAGGAAAAGCCGCTGCCATGCTTTTTGCGCTGCTTAAAATCAAAAATGTGTACGGTGAGGTTTTAAGCCGCAAAGCCATACCGATACTCGAAAAATACGGTATAAAGTATTCTTTCGGCACCGTAACCGACAGCATAAAAAACAGATATGGCACGGGGATTTGTCCGATGGAGCAAACCGTTGAAGGCATAGACGACGCCGACACGGCATTAAAAGCCATAAAAGAAAAAATTAAAACTATGAGGATAAATAATATGAAAAAGCTCGGATTCGGTCTTATGAGACTGCCTGTTCTTGACAGTAACGACCCCTCTAAAATAAATATTCCGCAAGCCGAAAAAATGGTAGATAAATTTTTGGAGCGCGGTTTCACGTACTTTGACACAGCATATATGTATCACGATTTCAAGAGCGAGGAAACCGCAAAGAAAATCATAGTTGACCGCCACCCGCGTGACAGCTTCACACTCACGTCAAAGCTGCCCACTATGATGTTGAAAACAAAGGATGACAACAGCCGCATATTTGAAAAGCAGCTCAAAAACTGCGGTGTTGATTATTTTGACTACTATCTTCTTCACAACCTGAACATATCAAATTACGAGACGGCAACAAAGCTCGACTGCTTTGATTTCGTGGCTCGCATGAAAGAAGAGGGCAAAATAAAGACCGTCGGATTTTCGTATCACGATGACGCGAAGCTCCTCGACAGAATTTTAACCGCGCACCCCGAAATTGAGATAGTTCAGCTTCAGATAAACTATCTCGATTGGGATAATCCGGGTATTCAGTCGCGCCTATGCTATGAAACGGCGGTAAAGCACGGCAAAAAGGTGATTGTTATGGAGCCTGTAAAGGGCGGAACACTCGCAAAAATACCTGACGAAGCCGAAAAACTGTTTAAAGATTATGCTCCGGACGCGTCAATTCCCTCTTGGGCGGTAAGATTTGCAGCAAGTCACGACAGCGTTATGACGGTACTCAGCGGAATGAGCACATACGAACAGCTCCTTGACAACACCGGATACATGGAAAGCTTCAAGCCCTTGTCAAAGGAAGAATTTGAAATCATAGGCAAGGCAGTAGACATTATAAAAGCTTCTATAACCGTGCCCTGCACAGGCTGCAGCTACTGCACGGCAGGCTGCCCGAAGCACATTCCGATACCAAAGTACTTTGCTCTTTATAATGAGGAAAAACGCGCTACATATAAAGATTTTTCGGTTAACGGCCAATACTACGAAAATCTCGCTAAGGAATACGGAAAAGCCTCGGACTGCATAAAGTGCAGGAAATGTGAAAAAGCGTGTCCGCAGCACATTAAGGTAAGCGAGCTTATGCCTCAAGTTGCAAAAACTTTTGAAGAATAAGGGCGCAAAAAGAGAACCGCAGAGCTTGAAAGCACTCTCGCAAGACTCAACAGAAAGATTGAAAATCACGAGAGCAAATGCATTCCGTTCGAGGAAAAGCTAAAAGCGAAAAAGACAGACCGATAACTAAAATCACCAAAGTACATTTTGCTTTTGCCGCTCCGAAATACATTGATACAAACGACTTATTGTGTTAAAATGGAGTTTATATCAATAGTTTTTCGGGGTGGCATTTTTTATGTATATAAAAAGTCAGAATTTGAAACAGCTCTACCGCATAATTTTTTTATTGTGCTGTGAGGCAGGGATGATTTTACAATATATTGACAGTCTGCGACGCGGCAACGCCGACACGCTTTTATATTACTACACGGTACAAAGCGGCATACTCTGCTTTTTATACTTCTTTTTTCTCGCTGTTTTCAACCCCAAAAAAGAAAGGGCCGTTATCAGAGGTGCCGTAACCATGTGCATAGCCGTGACCGCAATAGCCTATTTGTTTATGCCGAACGGTGCCAAAGAGGCAGCGGCCTCCGATAAGGCTTTTTACACAGGCTATATTCTTATGCACTATATTGTTCCTCTTATGGTGATACTCGACTATCTGCTGTTTTTCCCGAAAGGGCTATACAAGGCTCTGCACCCGCTTTGCTGGCTGATTTTGCCCTATCTGTATATCGCATTTACAATGATTTGCGCTAAATTCGGCAGCAAGATCTTTTCCGGCTTCGGAGGCAGCAGCCGTTACCCGTATCCGTTTCTCGACACAGACCTTTACGGCAAAAACAAGGTTGCGCTTATAATTGTCTTTATTACGGCGGCGTTTTTGGCTCTCGGTTATCTGTCGTTTGTTATTGACCGCCTGCTCGGAAAAAACGGCAAAAAGCTTAAGTAATAAAAGCCTCAAAACATATTTGAAGGAGCGATAAAAGTGATAATATATTTTACAGGCACCGGAAACAGCCGCCATTTAGCAAAAAAGGTCGGAGAAGCAATAAACGAAATTCCGGTCAACTCATTTGAATATATAAAGGAGTGTAAAAAAGGCAGTTTTGACAGCGATACCCCCTATGTTTTTGTATGCCCGACTTACGCTTGGCAAATACCGCATATTTTTGAAAAGCTCATAAGGGAATCCGTGTTTCACGGCTCCGATAAAGCATATTTCATAATGGATTGCGGCGGAGAAATAGGAAATGCAAGGAAACAATTACAAGCGCTTTGCTCTGGCAAGGGTTTCGAATTTATGGGTGTTTACGAGGTTGTAATGCCCGAAAATTACACGGCACTTTACAGCGCACCTGATGAAAAAACCGCAGCGGAGCTTATAATAAAAGCGGATAAAGCGGCTCTTGACGCAGCAGAATACATCAAAGCCGAAAAGCCTTTCCCCGATATTAAAGTCGGCATTGCGGACAGACTGAAAAGCGGCATAGTAAATACGGTCTTTTACAAATTCATCGTATCCGCAGACAAATTCTACGCCACCGACAAATGCATAGCTTGCGGAAAATGCGTAAGAAGCTGTGTGCTGAACAACATTGAGCTTAAGAACGGCAAGCCTGTTTGGGGCAAAAGCTGCACACACTGTATGGCGTGTATTAACTTTTGTCCCACAAATGCCATTGAATACGGCAAGCATTCAATCGGGCTGAGGCGTTACACTCTGACAGACTGAAATACGGAAAATTGTTTTTACCGAGTGCTCATAAAGCAGTTTCATAACCAAGCGGTATTTTTATAAATTAAAGGCATAGATAAAGCAGACCTTGTAGGGACAAATCACAAGGTCTGTTTTTTTACGGTAATAATTCATATATGAGCCTTTTGTCTCAATATTGCATTTTTCGTCTGACGAGAAAGACAGTCGCCGCGGTGATTTGCTTGCTTACACCTATATATGAAGAAAAAATTTGCCCTTTGGGAGAAAAAAAGAAACCGTTACCAAACGGTAACGGCTTCCTGAATTTTTCCGAATGAATTATTCTGCGGTTTTTGCAGCCTTAGCGGCTTTTCTTTCCTCTATTTCTTTTACATACTCTCTCTGCTTACTCTCGGTAACCTTGTAGAAGAGCATGGGGATAATGGTGGCAACCATCGAAATAGCACCCGAAAGTATGAGCACAGCCCAAAGCTTTTCAGAGCCCTCCGGAGTTACGGTATTATACGGGTCTGACGGAGAAATGCCGGAAATTCCATATGCCATAACGCCTATGAATGCGCCGACAGCCATACTGATTTTATTTATGAAGGTCTGCATTGAGAAGCAGATGCCCTCTGCTCTCTCGCCCGTTTTCCACTCAAGATATTCAACTGTATCGCCTATCATAGCGTAGGTTATTACGTTATTGATACCCTGCGGAAGTCCGAGGAGAACAAAACCTATGGCAAGCCAAAGGAGATTTGAGGAATTGTTATAGCCGCCGTTTCTGCCTATAAAGTACATAGCGAACATAACTACGGCGCCGAGTACATGTACATAGATATATGTATTTTTCTTTCCGAAATGCTTTGTGAACCACGGAATAAGCACGGTTGCAATTGCTCCGCCGGGAACAACAAGTATTGTAAGAATACTGTATACTGCCTCGTTTCCGAGAACATACTTTGCAAAATAAAGCGAGCCCGTGTACATATAAACGGTTCTTGCCGCACCCAAAATACCGGAAATGAGTATGAGCAAAAGCTGATCGTTTTTAAAGAGAAGCCCAAGGTTATGGCCGAGTGAAGGCGGAGTTGTGTCGGAGGTATATCTCTCTTTTGTGTTTTTAAAGCCATAGAAGAACATCGGCAATGACACAATAACGAGAACAACTGCGCAAATAAAATATGTCCATTTAAGTGTGTTTGCGTTTGCTACGGAATTAGCCGCTATAAGCACACCGTCGGCATCCTTATATTTTGCGGTTACAGCCGAAGTAATTACGGGTACAAATACCGTTACGGCGCCTGCGCCTATGGTGCAGCAAAGACGCGCAACAGTAAGAAGATTACCGCGAATGGTTGTGTTATTTGTCATAGCCGTTGAAAGGCCCCAATAAGGAACATCGGCTACGGTAAATACCATTGACCAAATGACATAGATAACCGAAATAATGATGAATGATTTTGCCGTGCTGTTATAGACAGGCAGGAAGCAGGCTATGGTAACCAAGCCTATCGGAATAGCCATCCATTTAAGATACGGGCGGCATTTGCCCCATTTGGTTCTTGTTCTGTCAACAATAGAGCCCATAATCGGGTCATTGAGAGCGTCATACACCCTCGTGAAGAGCATAAGAAGCGCTACTGCGGTGGCACCTGTCGTTTTGCCGATCCTGGCGTCCGCCATTAAAAGTGCATCGGTCATAAATATGGTAAGATATGAGCCGATGATGGTGCAGATAAAGTTTTGGCCTATACCGGTAATACTGTACGCAATAGCTTCGCGCGGCTGCAAATTACCGTCATTCGGCGTGGTGCCGAACAGCTTATGCCAAAAACCTCTCTTAACAGATTGATTTTCCATTAAGTTAACTCCTTTTCCTTTTTTACAACTTTATACAACTTCAAAAGTCATAAAAAATATTATAATCCAGAAACTTAAAATAGTCAATTTGAATACAACAAATTTTTCATCTTTATTTGATTAAAGACACAAAACTCGTTTGTGACCGTTATTTTTTCACATTTGGAAATGATACGCCATTTTTGGCGGTCAAACCGCATATTTCTATTTGACTTATTTCTCTTAAACATTTATTATATATAGTATAATTATTTGTATTTGTCTGAAATCGGAGGATGACGGCGTGAAAAAATCAAACAGTTTACTGAAAAAATTACCGGGGTACATAGGCTACGGCGTAGGTGCCGTGGGGCTTGACCTCAGCTACGGAATGTTCTATTCGTTTTTGTCTTACTACCTTTCAAGCGTACTCGGACTTAAACCCGCATTTCTTTTGATACTCACCCCGATAGCACGTATTTGGGACGGTATTAACGACCCGATGATGGGAACGATAGTTGACAATACGCGCACAAAATTCGGTAAATACCGCCCGTGGATACTCATAGGTGCATTCTCGAACGCGGTGGTTCTTACACTCCTCTTTACATCCTTCGGTATGAGCGGAACAAAGCTCTACATATATATAGCCGCCATGTATATTCTTTGGGGAATGACCAACACCATGGCGGATATTCCCTATTGGTCGATGATTCCCTCATTTACAAGCGAAGCTAAAGAGAGAAGCTTAGTAGCAACAATTGCGAGAACCTTCTCGGGTCTCGGCCAGGGAATCATAACAATATTGACTCCCATAATTCTTCCTCTGCTCTCAACAGGCATGACCACAGAAAAGGGTTACAGCGCAACCGGATTTTCGCGTTGGGCTATGATATGCGGAATAGCACTTATACTTTTTTCGGCTACATGCGTATTCAATACAAAAGAGACAAACGTTGTCTACAACGAAAAGCAAAAATTCAGCTTCAAGCAGATATTCAAAACCGTGGCTCACAACGATCAGCTCGTCGTATTTATGATATTCGCCATGCTTTCAAATGCAGGCTGGTACCTGACAAGCTCCACGGCTGTTTACTATTTCACCGATGTTTTGGGCCAGCCTAAGGGTCAATCGCTTTTCCAAACAATCGGCGCAGTCGGCTCGGTAGTCGGCCTTTTGGTAATACCCATGCTCTCGGAAAAATTTACCATGCGCTCAATATACACCATATCGCTCTCGATGACTATTTTGGGATACGCCCTGATGTTCCTCTTCGGCCCGGTGCTTAAAATCGCAATAGCACTTGATATTTGCTATATTTTGGCCTCGGTGGGCATAAGTTCGATGTTTGTTTCGCAAACTGTATTCCTTGCGGACAACGGGCAGCAGTTTGTCGGTTGCCGTACGTGCTGCTACGCCTATTTCATAGTCGGCATTGGTCATCATGCTCAAGGTGTCTGTCACACCGTTACGGACGTATGTCAAGGTTACCTCATGGGATGCATTGGCTTTCTTGCGCTTCAGCATCTCTTCTTTGAAGTCGTAGTAGGCTATTGACTTTCCATCCAAGTGGGTGATGCTGTCACCTACTT
>ENA-OOWZ01001747-OOWZ01001747.1-human-gut-metagenome-genome-assembly--contig:-NODE-1747-length-10070-cov-14.493460_pt1 | contig 10070 bp, 8 predicted proteins | sample MGYA00241580_ERZ501329 | MGnify/ENA primary metagenome ERZ501329 (study PRJEB25962, sample SAMEA2042923) | human gut metagenome | biome: human gut; feature: human-associated habitat; material: faeces... | reverse complement strand
GTCCCTCTAACCGGGGCGGCGCGGGAAAGGAGGTGCTGCCTTTTGATTATTGATTGGCTGGAGGAATGGTTTAAGGGCGTTCTGATTGACGGAATCATCGGCAACCTATCGGGGCTGTTCGATACGGTGAATACAAAGGTGGGTGAAATTGCCGCTGATGTCGGAGCGACGCCGCAGGACTGGAACTCCGGCATTTTCAATATGATCCGCAATCTGTCCGAATCCGTCATTATCCCGATTGCGGGTGCAATTCTCGCATTTGTAATGACCTACGAGCTGATCCAGATGGTGACAGAGAAAAACAATCTGCACGACATTGACACCTTTATGTTCTTCAAATGGGTGTTCAAAACCTACGCGGCTGTTTTGATCGTCACGAACACTTGGAATATCGTCATGGGCGTTTTTGACGCGGCGCAGCAGGTCGTCAATCAGAGCGCAGGCGTGATAATCGGCAATACCAGCATTGACATAGATTCCCTTGTGGGCGATCTGCAAACGTCGCTGGAAGCTATGAGCCTTGGCGGATTGATTGGGCTGTGGTTTCAATCCCTGTTTGTCGGGCTGACCATGAACATTCTTTCCATCTGCATCATGCTGGTGGTCTACGGGAGAATGATTGAAATATATCTTGTGACCTCGCTGGGACCCATCCCGCTTGCTACCATGACAAACGGAGAATGGCGCAATGTCGGGCAAAACTATCTGAAATCTCTGCTGGCGCTGGGCTTTCAGGCGTTCTTGATTATGGTGGTCGTGGGCATCTACTCGGTCTTGATCCAGAGCATTTCCGCGACGGGCGACGTGTCCGGCGCGATCTGGCTGGCAATGGGCTATACGGTGCTGTTGTGCTTCTGCCTGTTCAAAACGGGCAGTATGGCAAAGGCCGTGTTCAGCGCCCATTGACGGAGGGCTTGCCTATCGGAACGTACAACATCATTTACGCAGACCCGCCGTGGCGCTATGAACAGAGAAAGGTACAGGGCGCAGCAGAAAATCACTATCCCACCATGAGCATTGACGAGCTTTGCGCCCTGCCCGTGCCGGAGCTGGCGGCGAAAGACTGCGCCCTGTTCCTCTGGGCGACCTTTCCGCAGCTTCCCGAAGCCCTGCGGCTGATCCGCGCATGGGGCTTTCGGTATAAAACCGTTGCGTTCGTCTGGCTCAAACGCAACCGTAAAAGTCCGTCATGGTTTTACGGCATGGGCTACTGGACACGCAGCAATGCGGAAATCTGTCTGCTGGCGACCAAGGGCAAACCCAAACGGCAGTCGGCAGGCGTACATCAGTTTATCATCAGTCCCATTGAGCAGCACAGTAAAAAGCCGGATGAAGCGCGGAACAAGATTCTTGCGCTCATGGGCGATCTGCCCCGCGTGGAGCTGTTCGCCCGGCAGAAAACGCTGGGCTGGGACGTATGGGGCAATGAAATTGCAAGCGATATTACGCTTGCGGAAAGGAGTTAGCGCATGGCCTATGTGAACGTGCCAAAGGATTTGACGAAAATTAAATCCAAGGTGCTTTTCAATTTAACAAAGCGGCAGCTTATTTGTTTTGGGCTGGCGGCGCTCATGGGAGTGCCGCTTTTCTTTTTGCTCAAAGGCGGCATCGGAACGACGGCTGCGGCAATGGTGATGATCGTTGTCATGCTCCCCGGCTTTCTGTTCGGGGTGTATGAGAAGAACGGACAGCCCCTTGAAGTGGTAGGGCGGCAGATCATAGAAAGCTGCTTTCTGCGCCCCAAGGAACGCCCCTATCAGACCGTCAACGCATACGACGCCCTTGTGCGTCAATATCAAATGGAACAGGAGGTAAAGGCGATTGTCGAAAAGAGCAGGCAGCGCGGAAGCAAAAAGCATGGCGGACAAGCCCAAGCTCACCCGCGCCGAAAGAAAACAGATTGAAGCCGTCATTCGTAAATATCGCGGTGACGGCAAGCCCCATACCGCGCAGGACACGATACCCTATCAGATCATGTACCCGGACGGCATCTGCTATCTCGGAAACAGACACTATTCACAGAGCATTGAGTTTTTTGACATCAACTATTTGCTCGCGCAGCCTGACGATCAGACGGCTATTTTTGAATATCTCTGCGATCTGTATAACTATTTGGATTCTTCCATCCATGTGCAGTTCACCTATCCCAACCGCAAGTCCGATCGGGAGCAGCTTGCTCGGAGCTTTGAAATGCCGCCCTGCAATGACGGCTTAGACCCGATCCGGCAGGAGCAGACGGACATTCTCAAACGGCAGCTCGCCCGCGGCAACAACGGCAATGTGAAAACCAAGTACATCACTTATACCATTGAAGCCGATAACCTCAAGGCGGCGCGGGCAAGGCTGTCGCGTATCTCGCTGGATATTCAGGGCTACTTCAAAATCATGGGTGCGGTGTCCCGTGTGCTGGACGGCAAGGAGCGTTTGGAGGTGCTGCACGGCATCCTGCACCCGGACGGAGAACGCTTCAATTTTGACTGGAAGTGGCTTGCCGCTGGCGGGCTTTCCACCAAGGACTTTATCGCGCCGTCCTCCTTTGCGTTCAAGAACAGCCGTATGTTCCAGATGGGCGGCAAGCTCTGTGCTGCAAGTTTTTTGCAGATCATTACGCCGGAGCTGACCGACCGCATACTGACCGATTTTCTTGATACGGACAGTAGCCTTGTCGTCAATGTCCATATTCAGGCATTGGAGCAGACAGAAGCCGTAAAAATGGTGAAGCGGAAAATCACAGACCTTGACGCTATGAAAATTCAGGAGCAGAAAAAGGCTGTCCGGGACGGCTACGATATGGATATTCTGCCGTCCGACCTTGCCACCTACGGTGGTGCGGCGAAAAAGCTGCTGCAAGATCTCCAAAGCCGCAACGAGCGGTATTTTCTGCTGACGTTTCTTGTTCTGAACTACGGAGATACCAAACGCAAGCTGGAAAACGATGTGTTCCGTACAGCAGGCGTAGCGCAAAAGCACAACTGCACCCTGACGCGGCTGGACTTCCAGCAGGAGCGCGGTCTTGTGTCCTCGCTGCCGCTGGGGGAAAATCAAATCCATATCACGCGGGGCATGACGACCTCGGCCGTGGCAATCATCGTTCCCTTTGTGACGCAGGAGCTATTTCAAGGCGGCGATTCCCTCTACTACGGGCTAAACGCCAAGTCCGGCAACATGATTATGCTTGACCGCAAAAATGCACGTTCGCCCAACGGCCTTGTATTTGGCACACCGGGCGGCGGCAAGTCATTCTCCTGCAAGCGGGAAATGATCGGTGTGCTGCTGAAAACCCACGATCATGTGCTGGTATGTGACCCGGAGGGCGAGTATGCGCCGCTGGTAAAGCTTCTGCATGGGCAGATCATCAAGCTCTCACCCACCAGCCGCGACTACCTGAATCCGCTGGACATCAACCTGAATTATTCCGAGGACGAAAACCCGCTGGCGCTTAAATCCGATTTTGTGCTGTCCCTCTGTGAGTTGATTATGGGCGGCAAGACCGGGCTGGAAGCCATCGAGCGCACCGTAATTGACCGTGCTGTGCAGCGTATCTATCAGCCCTACTTTGCAGACCCGCGCCCAGAGAATATGCCGATCCTCTCCGACCTCCACGCCGCGCTGACGGCGCAGCATTTGCCGGAAGCCGACCGTGTGGCGCAGGCACTTGACCTGTATGTGTCGGGATCGCTCAATTTCTTCAACAACCGAACGACGGTTGACATTGACAACCGCTTTGTCTGTTTTGACATCAAGGAACTGCCGAAGAACCTGAAAAAGCCGGGGATGTTGGTGATTCAGGATCAGGTTTGGAATCGTGTCACCCGCAACCGCAACACAGGCGTATCGACGTGGTATTACGCAGACGAATTTCACTTGTTACTGAAAGAGCCGCAAACCGCAGCATACAGCGCGGAGATCTGGAAGCGTTTCAGAAAATGGGGCGGTGTGCCGACAGGTGCGACGCAGAACGTCAAGGATCTGCTGTCCAGCCCGGAAATCGAAAATATTCTGGAAAATTCAGACTTCATCTGTATGCTCAACCAAGCGGCGGGCGACCGCAAAATTCTTGCCGAACGTCTGAACATCTCGCCGGAGCAGCTAAAGTTCGTCACCAACTCCCCACCCGGCGAGGGACTGCTGTTCTTTGAAAATGTGATCCTGCCCTTTGCAGATAAGTTCCCACGGGACACCGAGCTTTACCGCATCATGTCCACCAAGCCGAGCGAGGTGAACGGCGTATGACGATGGAGCTTGATACCATTCTCTGCGGCGACAGTCTGAATGTGCTGAAAGCCCTGCCGGAGAGCAGCGTCCATTGCTGCGTGACCTCGCCGCCCTACTACGGGCTGCGGGATTACGGCATGGACGCACAGATCGGGCGGGAAGCTACGCCGGAGGAATACATTTCGCGGCTGACAGCGGTATTCCGTGAGGTGTGCCGGGTGCTGCGCCCGGATGGGACCTTGTGGGTAAATATCGCGGACAGCTATTGCGGCACAGGCAGCAAAGGCGATACCCGCGACCCCAAATATCCGCAGGGGCGCAACGGGCAGAACATTTCTCTCTGCCAAGCGGTGCGGGGCTGCAAGCAAAAGGACATGATCGGTATTCCGTGGATGCTGGCCTTTGCGCTCCGCGCCGACGGCTGGTATCTGCGCAATGACGTGATCTGGGCAAAGGGAAACCCTATGCCGGAGAGTACCAAAGACCGCTGCACCCGCAGCCATGAGCATATTTTCATGTTCACCAAGAGCAGACGTTATTTCTATGACTGGCTTGCCATTGCTGAACCCATTGCCCCCACGACCGCCCTGCGCAAAAAGGCTGGGCGCGGCGTGGGCAAGTATTCCACTCCCGTTCCGGGACAACCGCAGACACAGAATATCAATAAGCCGAGGGAAAAAGGCAGCATCACCGACGACATGATCTCACCCGTCCGGGCAAAACGCGATGTGTGGTTTATCAACACCGTGCCTTACAAGGGCGGGCATTTTGCCGCCTATCCGCCCCTGCTGGCAGAAACCTGTATTCTGGCGGGCTGTCCCAAGGGCGGCATTGTCCTTGATCCGTTCATGGGCAGCGGCACAACGGGACTTGCGGCGAAGCGGCACGGCAGGCATTACATCGGCATTGAACTGAACACGGAGTTTTGTTCCCTCGCACGGGAACGGATCGGAGGTGATACCCATTGAAAGAATTTAAGTCCCGCGATAAGCTCACCCAGCGTATGACCCGCGACGGCGCGGTGCTGGACAATCAGACCACGGGTGAAGAAATCCATATTTCCGAGCGCGACGCCGAAAAGCAGCTTTCCCCGGATAGGCAGCCTGTCCAGATGGGAAAACGCGACGCACCTATGAATCCGGCAGAGGATGCCCCCAAGCACGGGCGGCAGCTTCGCCCGCAGGAGCAAAAAGAGCCGGAAAAGGAGCAGCCCAAACCGCAGCAGCCAAGCGCCGAGCCATTTCAGCCGCAGGGCGGCAGCCCCGTTTCCAATATCCCGCAGGACATTCCGACTTCCGCTGCGCCGGGTGGTACAGCGGAAAAGCTCATTGACCGTGCGGCCGCAGAGCATGACGCGCACAAGGCGCGGCAGACAGCGCGGATGTCCCGCGACGCAGCACAGCAGCGGTATTCTGCATCCCGTTTGCAGTTTTCCGAGGAAGAACGCGCCGCGCCGGAGCTGCACAAGCATATCCACCGTGCGGAAAAGGCCGCTGACAAGCTGGATGCGGCGCAGGCAGCGATTCCCAAGAAACGGGTGCTGCGCAAGGAGCGCGTTTTTGATGAAGCCAGCGGCACAGCCAAGACCAAACTGCGCTTTGATACCGTGGATAAGTCCCCGCCCAAGCTGAAACCGAATCCGTTAGGCCGTCCGCTGCGGGAGATCGCAGTACAGGCGCACGGAAAAATCCATGAGGTCGAGCATGAGAACGTCGGTGTGGAAAGCGGGCATAAAGCCGAAGAACTTGCCGAGCATGGCGCAGGCGGTGCAATTCGCTGGGAGCGCCGTCACCGCAAGCTGAAACCCTACCGCGCTGCGGAAAAGGCCGAACGCAAAGCCGTAAATGCCAATGCAGAATACCTCTACCAAAAGGCGCTGCATGATAACTCTGAAATGCTCTCCGGCAATCCGCTCAATCGCTTCTTCCAGAAGCAGCGGTTAAAACGGGAGTACGCCAAGGCTGCAAGAACGGCAAAGGCTGCGGGCAGCACCGCGCAGGCAACCGCCAAAAGCGCCGAAAAAACCGCAGAAGCCACAGCGACGGCAGCGAAAAAAGCGGCAGAAAAGGCAAAGGAAGCAGCCGAGTTCGTTGCCCGCCATTGGAAAGGTGTGCTGGTCGTTCTGGCTGGTTTTCTGCTGATTGTCATGCTGATCGGCGGGCTGCAATCCTGCTCTGCGCTGGTGGGTGCGGCTGGCGGCGGTGTGGCTGCATCCAGCTATCAGTCGGAGGACGCGGACATTCTTGCCGCCGAAGCCGCCTACTGCGCGTTGGAAGCCGAGCTGCAAGAATATCTCGACACCTATGAACGCACCCATGATTACGACGAGTACCATTATGACCTTGACGAGATCAAGCACGATCCCTATGTCCTGGCATCGATCCTCTCCGCGCTGCATGACGGCGCATGGACGGCAAGCGAGGTGCAAGGGACACTGCAAATGCTCTTTGAAAAACAATATATCCTCACGGAAACCGTCGTGACCGAGGTGCGCTACCGCACCGTTACCCGGACGGACAGCGAGGGCAATGAGTATGAGGTAGAAGTTCCGTATAACTACTACATCTGCACCGTAGAACTGGAAAACTTCGACCTCTCGCATATCCCTGTCTATATCATGGATGAAGAAACGCTGTCCAAATATGCGCTGTATATGTCGGTGCTGGGCAACAAGCCGGAGCTGTTCGGTGATAGCGAGTACATCCCCAAGTACATCACAAACCGCCCGGAGGGATATGAGATCCCGCCCTCTGCAATGGAGGACGAAACCTTTGCCGCCGTTATCACAGAAGCAGAAAAGTATTTGGGGTATCCCTATGTGTGGGGCGGCAGCAGCCCGTCCACCTCCTTTGACTGCTCCGGCTTCGTGAGTTGGGTGCTGACAAACAGCGGCGTGTGCAATACGGGCAGACTGGGCGCACAGGAGCTTTACAATATTTCCACCCCTGTTTCCAACCCGAAGCCGGGCGACCTCGTGTTTTTCGTCGGGACATACGATACTCCGGGCGTTAGCCATGTGGGAATCTACGTCGGCAATTCCATGATGATCCATTGTGGAGATCCGATCTCCTATTCCAACCTGAACAGCAGCTATTGGCAGGCACATTTCTACGCCTACGCCAGACCGCCGTACAACTAAGGAGGACGGCTATGCTGACGCTGATTCCTGTTTCTCTTGCGCAGGCGAACGAGTTTGTGCGGCAGCATCACCGCCACCACAAGCCCGTTGCCGGACACAAGTTTTCCATTGGCTGTGCTGAAAATGGGCGGCTTTGTGCCGTTGCCATTGTGGGACGGCCTGTGAGCCGCTATTTGGACGACGGCTTTACGCTGGAGGTCAACCGTCTGTGCAGCGATGGTACGAAGAACGCTTGCAGCATCCTCTATGCGGCAGCGGCACGGGCTACGCGGGCGATGGGCTACCGCAAAATCATTACCTACACCTTAGACACCGAAAGCGGCGCGAGCTTACGCGCCGCAGGCTGGACGAATGCCGGACTTGCGGGCGGCAAGGCATGGACAGGCAGCCGCCGTCCTGCCCAGCCGATCTATCCGGCACAAATGAAATACCGCTATGAAAAGCGGCTGAATGGAGGTTGAGCTTATCAATATTGTTTCCTTTGGGGGCGGTACGAACAGCGCGGCAATGCTGGTCGGGCTGCATCAACATGGCATCCCCGTCGATTTGATTTTGTTTGCCAATACAGGCGCAGAGCAGCCGCACACCTATTGCTTCATTGAAACGATGAACGAATGGCTTGCAGCACACAATATGCCCTCTATCATCACCGTAGAGAATGTAGACCGCTTTGGAAATCGGCTATCCCTTGAAACGGAGTGCTTGCGCTCTCAAACGCTGCCCTCGATTGCCTACGGGTATAAGAGATGTTCACAAAAGCACAAGATCGCACCGCAGGGAAAATTCTGCAATAACTATCCTCCGTGCCGTGCGGTGTGGGCATCCGGCGAGCGCGTGACCCGCTTCCTCGGCTACGATGCAGGTGAGATCAGACGGTACAATCATTCCAAGACATACGACGCGAAAGACAAAAAGTATCATAATCGTTATCCTCTGATTGAATGGGGATGGAGCAGGACGGATTGTGTCCGGGTATTGGAAGCGGCAGACTTGCCGCAGCCCGGAAAATCCTCCTGCTTTTTTTGCCCCAGCATGAAGCGAGAGGAAATTATGCTTCTGAAAGAACAGCATCCTGAATTATATGCCCGTGCGATTGCCATTGAGGACAACGCCCGCCCTCGGCTGGAAAAAGTGAAAGGTTTGGGGCGCAATTACGCATGGAAAGACCGATTTGGAAAGGAGTAATCACCTATGGCTATGAGCAAAATTGACCGCATTGACCGTGAGATTGAAAAGACCCGCGGCAAAATCACCGAGTACCAAAACAGGCTGAAAGAGCTGGAAGCCCAGCGCACCGAGCAGGAGAACTTTGAAATCGTCAATCTTGTCCGCTCTATGTGCATGAGCCGTGACGAGCTGATGAACTTCCTGCGCGGCGGCGGCAACGACGCGCCGCCCGTGGAAACCGCCTATCACGAACAGGAGGACATGACCGATGACGAAGAATAAGCATTTTCGCTCTGTATTTGCCGCGCTGCTCTGTGCGGTGCTGTGCATGACGGCCTTTGCCACTGTTGCGTATGCGGACGGCGGTGACTACTACGATGACGAGCTGCCGCCCGAAACGTGGCAGGAGGAAACGCAGCCGGAGGACACTACGATTGTCCCCGGCGCTCCGTTCACCGAGGACGGCATCGCCGCAACCCGCGATCTTCTCTATGATAAACACACAAATAAGCAGTTTATCACCGTGGAAACCCGAAATGGGCATACGCTGTATATCGTCATTGACTATGACAAGCTGCTGGACGAGGAAGAAGAACGCTATCAGACATATTTCTTGAATCCCGTAGATGAAGCCGACCTAATGGCGCTGCTGGAGGACGACAGCCAGAATACGCCCGTTGTCTGCTCCTGCACCGAAAAATGCACCGCTGGCAAGGTCAATACGAACTGCGCCCTCTGCAAAACGGATATGACAAATTGTGCCGGAAAGGAAGCGACACCGGAGGAAACAGAGCAGCCCGACGAGCCGACGCCGGAGAAGAAAAACAATATGGGCGGCATCCTGATCCTTATGCTGTTCCTTGCTGCGGGTGGCGGCGGTGCGCTGTGGTACTTCAAGCTGCGTAAGCCGAAATCCAGCGTCAAGGGTAGCGACGAGCTGGATGAGTTCGATTTTGACGAGGATGACGAAGCCGAAGAATACGGGGATTATGAGGACGCAGACAGCGCCAGCGATCCCGATGAACAGGAGAATGAAGAATGAGTGTTTTGATTATTTGTGAAAAGCCCTCCGTGGCAAAGACCGTTGCCCTTGCGCTGGGCGCTGCGGAGCAAAAGGACGGGTATCTTTCCGGCGACGGGCTGTTGGTGTCATGGTGCATCGGGCATCTTATCAGCATGGCAGACGCGGGCAGCTATGACGAGCGATACAAAAAGTGGCGCTATGAGGATCTTCCCATTCTGCCGCAGACGTGGAAATATGCCCCTACTCCCGGCAAGGAAAAGCAGCTTGCCGTTCTGAAAGAGCTGCTGCACCGCAGCGACATTTCCGAGGTGGTGAACGGCTGTGACGCCGGGCGCGAGGGTGAGCTGATTTTCCGCTTTGTCTACGAGCAGGCCGGATGCACGAAGCCCTTTTCCCGCCTTTGGATTTCCTCAATGGAGGACAGCGCCATCCGCAAGGGCTTTGCCGAACGCAGAGCCGGAACGGAATATGACGCGCTGTATCAATCGGCGCTGTGCCGTGCGCGGGCAGACTGGCTTGTGGGCA
>ENA-OOWZ01001746-OOWZ01001746.1-human-gut-metagenome-genome-assembly--contig:-NODE-1746-length-10075-cov-2.758882_pt1 | contig 10075 bp, 9 predicted proteins | sample MGYA00241580_ERZ501329 | MGnify/ENA primary metagenome ERZ501329 (study PRJEB25962, sample SAMEA2042923) | human gut metagenome | biome: human gut; feature: human-associated habitat; material: faeces... | reverse complement strand
AAATTCTTCTGACGGCGGGCGGCGGTCCATTCCGGGGATACACGAAAGAGCAGCTTGAAAACGTAACGCTTGAGCAGGCACTGAAACATCCAAACTGGAGCATGGGTGCAAAGATTACGATTGATTCCGCAACGATGATGAACAAGGGCCTTGAGGTCATAGAAGCCAAGTGGCTGTTTGATGTGGATGCGGATAAAATTCAGATTCTCGTCCACCCGCAGAGCATCGTGCACTCCATGGTGGAATACCGGGACGGCACGGTGCTGGCCCAGATGAGCAGCTCGGACATGTGCTTTCCCATCCAGTACGCCGTCACGTGGCCGGACCGCGTTCCCAACTCCCTGAAACAGCTCAATTTCGCGGAAATCGGCCGGCTGGTGTTCGAGGCCCCCCGCACGGACGTCTTCCCCGCCCTGGACCTGGCGCGCAGGGCCGGAGCCGGCAACAGCACCCTGGCAGCCGTTTACAACGCCGCCAATGAAGCGGCGGTGAATGCCTTCATCCACGGCCAAATCTCTTTCCCCGGCATCTGGAAACTGGTGGAGGCCGTCATGGACGACCACACCCCGGCGGATCCCCGCGGGGAACTGGCCCCCATTCTGGAAGCGGACCAATGGGCCAGGAGGCGCGCGGCGGAGCTGCTCCCATCCTTTTCCCGCTCCTGCTGACGCCATGACCGCCCGGAATCCCGCCGGAACACCGCCCCCGGCCGCGCGCATCACCATTCTGGATATCCTCCGGGCCCTGGCCCTGCTGGGCATCGTCATCGTCCACACGCACGACCACTTCAACCTCTATCTTCCCATGCCCCCGGCGGAAGGATGGCAGGCTGCGGCCAACAGTGCGGCGGACTGGGCCTATGAACATCTCTTTGTCAGCAAATCCTTCCTGCTCTTCTCCTTCCTGTTTGGCCTCAGCTTCTTCATCCAGCTGGACAGGCGGGAGCAGCAGGGAATCGACTTCCGGAAACGCTTCATGTGGCGCCTGACGCTCCTGTTCCTGCTGGGGCTGGCGCATACCCTGTTCTATGACGGGGACATCCTCACCCTCTTCGGCATTCTGGGCTTTGCCCTGGTCATGCTCTACAAATGCGGGACACCCCTGCTCATCACCCTCTGCGCCCTGTGCCTGCTCCAGCCGGTCATGCTCATGGACCTGCTGAACCATGCCGGGCTGGCGGACTGGTGGCCCCACTCCTCCGGCTGGTTCCATACGGCCTCCCCGGCTGCGGGCCCCACGCGGGAATTCCTGTACGCCCACGGCAGCTGGGGACAGGCGGCCCTGTGGAACCTGACGCAGGGACAGGCGGGCAAATGGCATTTCTTCCTGCTCAGCGGCCGCCTCTGGCAAACGCTGGGCCTCTTCATCCTGGGCATGCTGGCGGGCAGATGGCGCACCTTTGAAGACGCGCCCGACAAACGCCGCCTGTTCCTGCGGATGCTGGGAATCTCCGGAACCTTGTTCCTGGCTCTACTGGCGGCGCGCCTGTTACTCCCCTCCCGGCTGGACTCCGCGCTGGAAGTGGACGCAGGACACCTTCTGCACCAATGGGAAAACCTGGCCTATACCGCGGCTTTCGTCTCCGCCGCCGTCCTGCTGTTCACCCATCCCGGCCTTCCCCTGCCTGCCAGACTGCTCAGCAGCGCCGGCAAATGTACGCTGACCTGCTACATCACCCAGACGCTGGTCTTCACCTTCCTCTTCTTCGGGTGGGGGCTGGGCCTGGCCCAGGACATGGGGCCGTGGCCATGCCTGTGCGCGGCCGTTGCCGTCTTCCTCCTCCAGGCCTGGGCCTGCCGCCTCTGGCTAAGCCATTTCCTGTACGGCCCTCTGGAATGGCTCTGGCGCACCGCCACCATGTGCTGCATGCAGCCTTTCAAAAAGCCGTGAAAAGAACAATAAATCCTTCTTCCCTTATAAAAGAAATGATAAAAGTGCCATGATTTTCATATCCTTTTCCTTATCCCTAAATATCATTGTATCACAGATACGAAAAATGATGTAAAATCATTCATTCTCATAGCATATTTAAAACGAATTAAATCTAAAATAAAAAACAGATTAAAAAATTCCGGAAGAATATAATAATTTTTTGTAGAACGGTAATAAGCTGAAAGAAGAAACAAGCAAATTTGAATTTGTCGATGCGGCGGACGAAGGAGGCGAAGGTTGTTTGTAATGACAACGGGGCATCAAATATTTTGCATGATTTCAAAGAGAAGATTTTTAATTCGGCAAAAGTTGTACCAGATGCGATACTAGCATAATCTGCAATTATCCTGTCTTTTAATGTGTACTGTAAAAATACGGGATTGAATTGTTCCCTTATGTCGTGTACCCATAATACTCGGCCATCCTTAAAATAAAAAGGTGTATCAGAATCGACTATCCATATACGTCCATCAGGGCAGATAGAGGGCATAAGTAAATCTCCCTTAACGGGTCTTCCCGATGCTTCACATAAGGACTGATAATGAGACGCTGAAATAAACAGCTCAGGAGTGATGTTCTGCCCCTCTGCTAAAGCCCCAACCTCTGTACCACGATAAAAAGGGATACCTTCATCTATGAGTTCTTCAACGAACACACGCTTACTTGAACCAACAGATGCTATTTCTTCCAACTTCTTTGTATCCCATTGTTTGGGGTTACTTCTACAATCTCCAAACATCTCAACAAATCGGCATTTGATGAGCTCGTCTAGCTTTGCCTGTTGGGTGCGACGCTTACAAATTACTCGCCAAAGAGTATTTAATATTCCCGATTGTTTTTCCTGTTCCTGCAATGTAGGTACAGGAATAGTAAGTTCTCGCAAGACATTTTTCGATATGGCTTTGAATGTACTTCCTGTTCCTTTAGATATCAAATATGATTTCTTTGAAAGAAGAAAGTAATATAAAAAATCCTTATTTAACCCACCTTTAGGTCGAATAGCTGCAAGTCCTCGGCCTATACAGCATTTTTCTCTTGCTTCGTTTAATGCACCTATGGGTGCACGCACAGAAATCAAAACATCTTCTTTTTCTGCTATTTTCGTTGGTTCTGAGCACCAAATCCTACACTGAGGATATCTCTCACCGAAATCTGCATTACCTTGATAAAAGGGTAAACCTTCACCCACTTCATTGTATGTTGACGAGTCTGGTGATTGACCCATATTTAGGAGGCATACATCATCAAGAGTTAAATACTTCATACCTCACCCCTACAAAGTTAGATTTGTCAGCCCATGAATTTTTGGTGTGCAGTTTTTACATTTGTCTGGTTAACAATGGCATAACGCAAGGTAGTATCAATCTGTGAATGACCTAGGATTTTCTGCACTTGCTCAATCGGCATTCCTTTATCTATGGCCCGAGTTGCCATGGTGCGCCGAAACTTATGGAGGTGGATTCGTGGCAGATTCAGTCTACGCCCTAATGTGCGCAAGCGTATTTCGACACCGCTTATCTTAAGTCTATTGTGAGGAGAAGATAGCGAAACAAATAAAGCATCACCTCCGTCTGTGCGACTATTTATGTATTCACACAGATGTAACTTTGCTTTGGCATCAAAGTAAACACGCCTCTCCTTGTCGCCCTTGCCATAAACCACGCACTCTCGCTGTTCCAGATTTAAGTCCTGAATGTTGAGATTAACCAACTCTCCAACACGCATACCAGTAGAATAAAGCAAATCTATGATGGCAACATCTCGCAGTTCCGTACACGAGTCACATATTTTTTCAATATTTTCATCAGATATCGTTTCCTTCACCTCAACTTTTGTTTTCACCTTATGGATTCGGCGCATCGGACTTTTCAGAATGTAATCCTCTTCTTCGAGCCAAGAAAAGAAGCTGGACAAATTACGCCTCACATTATCGACCGTGATTTTACTGCAGTTGTTACGAGCCTGATAATCGACAAGATATCGCCTTATCTCATCGGTGTTGATTTTCCGAATCGGTGTAGAAATTGCGCTCAAGAAATGTTTTATTGTCAAACGATAATAGCTGACAGTTCTTTCTGAACAACCTTCCAACTTTTTAGCATTGAGAAACATTGTAAAATATTCCTCGTTTGATGTGTTGCACGGATGAGCAGACTCGCCATGAGCAAGGTGCTTCACCAACACTTCTTGCAGTTTTTTTATTTGCGGAATAGACAAGTACTCCGCCATCTCGTTGATAATGTTAACTAATGATTCTTCCATGGTATATCTCCCGAACATTGAGAGAGTAATATACTATGGAAATCAAATCTCAAGCTGCCGAAACCGTTATGGGGTCGTGCAGTTTACTGACAATCTGGATGACCGCTTGATAGCGAGAATCAAAAAGCTCCTTAAGGTCATAGTTATTGAACGGAGCCGTATTCACTATGTCACTTCTATCCATGTCGCCGTTAACTCTCACATAGTTAATGATGTTACGAATATACTCCTGCTGCATAGCATTGAATGTATTATCATTCAAGTATTCGCTGAACTTTTCATTCACGGTTTCCTGACTTAAGCCCACAAGACTACGCACAAATGCTGCAAGGTTGTTGATATCCGTTGTTTTATTGTAGTCTTCTTTACTGCCCAGTTCATGCCACAGGATGCGTTCCAGTTCCAACAGATCCTCCTCATTAATAGGCTCGAGATGATGAATTTTTTGAATGACGGGACTATTGATATTTTCCGTTAGATAATCAATCACTTTCTGACGATAGGTACGGATATCGATAGCCGTTGGATCAACCCCGGCTCCGTCATTGATCGTATCCATAATATCAATATCGTATTGTGCGCGTCCCTCTCCCTGGAGGAACTGCATTAAATCACGCAAACTCTGACGCAAACGCTCCAGCTCTCGCACCGAGGGCGATGCTTGCCAAAAATTATCATCCCTAATCTGCTTCAAATCATCGGCTTTTGCGAGCACTTGCGGAATGGAAGCCTTTTCTTCGAGCAAATAGTTTGCCACCTCGCGTATTTTCTTCACATCCTTGGCAGCTTCGTTCAAATTGCCATTGCATACAAGTGACAACGCGACATGCAACATACGGCAATCAAAAGCGATAGAAAGGGGTTGTCCTTGAATTCCAGAATCCAGCAAGGGGACAATGTGATTTCTCAGTTCCTGCAAAACTACAGGAGTGAGAGCTGTCCAGTTCCCCCAATCGTTAAATTTGTCAACAAATTGCATTTCGGCTCGCACCTGAATGCGTGTGCTGTGTGATTTAATCACTCCTATCTGGCTGTGTAGTGATTTTTTGAGTTCTTCGTAATAGCCCTTGGACCATTCATCTTCCTGATATTGAATATCCTGCAAGCCATATAACATATCGGCTTGCAGAGCAAATAACCGCTGTGTCAGGCTCCACTGATTTCCCTGCGACGGTTTACCCTTGGGCAAATTACCGAAAAATTCAAAGTTACCGCAATAATCAAAAATGCAGAACCCACTCTTGTCTCGACCGGGACCATAGATATTTTCACACAAACGGGTACCGCGTCCAATCATCTGAACAAATTTTATCTTGGAACGCACCTTCTTAAAAAACACCAGATTCAATACAGCGGGAATATCCACTCCTGTATCCAGCATATCCACCGACACGGCAATGCGGAACTCCGGATTTGTATCAAATTGTTCTATCAGGCTGTTGGCATTTTGTACATAGTTATCGACAAGTTGGCAGGTGTTGGCCGGATAGTCCGGGTACAACTCATGGAAGCAATCCACTATCATCTGTGCATGCTTGTGGTTGTAGGCAAAGATGATACTTTTACCCAGCGTCTCTCCGTTATTGACTCTCAACCCTTGCGATACCAATTCCTCAATGACTTGGCGACAGGTATCTTTGTTGAACAAAAAGCGGAACAATTCATTGCCCGGCACATTGAAATCCGGCGTGGGCATACATCTCTCGGCAAAATAATCATCCAACTGTTCCCGTTCTTCCGGTGTCAATTTGCTCGGGTCAATCCCCTCATTAATCAGAAGCGAAGTCCGATTAATGACTTTGTATCCCACCAGATAATGATCATCAATGGCTTCCTCCAGAGAATAATCTGAGTCAGGCATACCGGATTCACAGCCGAACAGACTGTAGGTGTTGGCATCCACCTCGTTCTTGGGGGTAGCTGTCAGCCCCACGAGCAGAGAATCGAAATATTTGAAAATGGAACCATAGCGATTAAAAATGCTACGATGTGCCTCATCAATGATGATAAGGTCAAACCGTCCCGATTTGAACTGTTTGTCCTCCGCATCAATGTAGTTAATCATCGTTTGGTAGGTGCTGAACATCAGGCGAGCATTGTAGTCAGGCTTATCCTTGCCGGACAATTCACAGATGCTGGTGTTCGGCATGAGCTTGGCGTAATTCTGCTTGGCCTGACGTACAAGACTGGTGCGGTCAGCCAAGAAAAGCACATTCTTCACCCAGTTATTGCGCGTCAGAATATCGACCAATGAGATGGATACTCGCGTTTTACCTGTTCCTGTCGCCATAACCAGCAAGCCGCGCCGATAGTTCTTATTCAATTTCTCACAAAGTCGCGTGATGGCCGTCTTCTGATAGGGGCGATTGGTGATTCCATCATTGATACGGAGATCCGTTATATCTCCCCGCCCTCGTTGTTGAAGCATCAGCTCCAGCTCCTCTTGCGTGTGAAATGCCAGCACTTGCCTATCCGGGTACATCCCGTCCATCACCTTGGTGGTATAGCCATTGGTGTAATAGAGCACAGGCTTGTAGCCATAGCGTTTCTTCATGCAATCACCATACAAATCTACCTGGTGGCGGCCTTTCTCGGGGGAGATAGAGGTGCGTTTGGCTTCGACAATGGCAAGGGGTTTACCGTCTCGCCCGTAGAGAACATAGTCACAATATCCTAACCCTGAATCATAGGGCATTCCCTCTACCTCAATCTCAATCCCGGCCTTGCTCGGCATCGGCACATTTTCCGTTTCCATCACTTCCCATCCGGCCTCTCTCAAATACAAATCGATGTAGAGCTTGCGAGTATTAGCCTCGCTCATGTAGGGAGGCTTCTTATAGGGGACATCAGGCGTATGCTCTCTATGGTCAATAAGTTCTGCCACTGCAGAAATATTCTCAACAGCAAGCTTTGCCTCGGCCCGGCGTATAGGCGCCCCATGCTCTGCATTCATACCCAGAATGCGCACATAGTGCATGGCTTGTATCATATCGGCATCGTTGACCCAGTCGACTACTGCCAAATTGTCTATCAGCTCCAGCAAAGTCGCCTTTTCGGGAAGCTTGACTTGAAGATGCCGGTAGATGCCCTCCACGAGCTCTTTCAGCATTTCCCGGCACAACTGAGCTTTGTCTCCGCTTGTTTGAGCCGAGTCTATTTCTGCGAGCTTTGTCTTTACCTGTTCCCGATTCATAGGTGCGTTTAAGTTAGAATAATCTCCAGCCGTCAGTCTCACCTGACGGTTTTAGAATCAACTTTTTGTAAATCAATAAAAAACATTCTCATATCCTTTACTTTGCGTCATACCCTGCCGTTACTTTACCATGAGTCGAAATATTCCTGCATGAAACTGTCAAACAGCTTTTGAGTTTCATCCAAGGACTGTTGGATGGCAAATTTGAATTTGTCGGCCTTTTCAACAAAGGCGGCGAATTGCTCCTGCAGTTCGATTGGAGGCGTGCAAATCGGCAGTGGAGCAATGTCCTTGTTGTTAATCTGTGGGACAGATGATCCATTATCCAACGCGCCGAGATCGATCATGTCAAAATAAGCCATCAAATATTGCGAGGCCAAATTACTTCCCGCTATGACACCCATGACATTTAAATCCGCACATATAGGTAGCTTTGTGAGTCGCTTCTTATTTGTCCCAATCGCACCGCCTCTCTTGGGAAATATAACCGTCCCAACAGGAAATACTCCAACGCCTGCGGTCTGCTCTGTAACAAATCTGGATGATGTTGTAATATAGTGTTCGTTGCCGGGGTAATTCATATCACTGACCTTGACATACGGAATTGTGCCACCTTCATTTTCCTTGTCAGCAGGCAACGATGTTCCGCTTTTTAGTATGCAGCAGTTACCTACGGTTGTCTGTGGCCATCCGTAGGGGTTCATTTTCTGATCGCCAAACAGTTCGACAAATCGGCATTTGATGAGCTCGTCTAGCTTTGCCAGTTGGGTGCGGCGATGATTGATTATGCGCAACGCTTTTTCCAATGTAGAAGAAATCAGCACTTGTTTCTTATAATTTGGTAGGCGCAACTCGATTTTATTAAGTTCTTTAGCCGAAAGATGTTTGACCGTAACAAATGCCGTTCTGTCTTCTATTTTTTTAAGGATTTTGGTCAATGCAAATAGAATATAGCTGGCATCTACCTGTTGCTTTGGGATAATTTTGCAAACTCGTTGATTTAATAAAGCATCTTCACTTTGCCAGCGGGCAATGTTAAACTCACCATCCATCCCAATGAGAATATCACCACGCCTGACAATATATTCTTCTGCATAGTTGCCAGAATAATACGTCTCAGAGAAACCTCTTTTGACATCACGAATTCTGACCAATGGAGGGAAAGTAGCATCTTCAGTAAAAGACGCAGAATCGAATGCATATCCGTATTGGATACAGCACATATCCGTGAGTTTACACGTGTTCATACGCCCCTACAAAGTTAGATTTGTCGTTCCAGTAATTGACGCAACTCAGACATTTCAGTCTGAATCTGCGCCTCCAACGCCTCAATACTATCCATGATTTCCGATGACGGAGGATATTCTATCGGGATATATACGGTTTTCTTGTATTTATTGATGCTCAGGTCGTAGTCGTTCTCTACAATTTCCTGTTTGGGGACTAAGAAGCTTTGCTCGGTGCGTTCACGGCCAGATTCAGACTCTAAATCAGCAAAGCGGGCGATGATGTCAGGTATATCGTTCTGTTCGATAGGCGTACGCTTATCATCGAGACTGTAACCATCTGCTTTCATGTCGTAGAACCAGACATTCTCGGTACCACCGGCATCGGTGCGGGTGAAGATGAGAATAGCGGTCGATACTCCGGCGTAGGGTTTGAATACGCCGGATGGCATGGAGAAGATCATGAGCTATGGCCGGCTGATCACGAAAGAAGGCTGCAAGATGATCGCGGTATTCGGCTCGGCCGGAAAGCGCGACACGAAGAAACGGCCGATCTTCGGCGAACTGGCTGACCGCTATTGCGATATGATCATCCTGACCGAGGATGACCCCCGGGATGAGGATCCCCATGCGATCGCCGATGAGATCCGCAGCGGCATCCACCATACACAGAATGTGTTCATCTCCGATCGCTACAGCGCCATCCGTCAGGCCATCGAGTCGGCAAACGAAGGCGATACGATCCTGCTGCTGGGCAAGGGCGATGAGGATTTCATGTATCATGAGAACGGCAGAGTGCCCTGGAAAGGCGACCATCATGCCGCCCGAGAGTGCATTCGTCGCTATTATCTGGGCGAGAACGGGACTGATCATGAAAAATAACGCATTTTGAAGGTAAATTAATGAAAAACGATTGCATTTCACTGTGTTTTTATATATAATGTTGATGTTTGCTAGTGAAGGGAGGGTGAATCATGCCGAAAGTTGTATTGAAGGAAAATGAAGTTCTTGATGATGCGCTGAAGAGATTCAAGCGTCAGGTATCAAGAAACGGAACCCTTGCTGAAGCACGCAAAAGAGAATTTTACGTCAAACCAGGCGTACGCCGCAAGCTGAAGTCTGAAGCTGCACGTAAGGCTCGCCGCGGAAAATAATCAGAGGGATGGAAAGGTCTGCAGAGATGCAGATCTTTTTTTCATCGTTTTTCGATGCGGCGCATATACTCGAGTGAGGTGCTGTATGTGATAACGATGAGTGAAAATCAACTGATGATCGAACAGTACCGGCGGATCCGCCGTGCTCAGGAAAACGAGGTCGAGGTGGAGATGCCGGAATATGTGCTGACGGTGGAGGGCAGCGGACTGACCTTCCAGATGATGACGAAGGATGAGATCCTGCTGCAGGGCAGGCTGGACTGTCTGCGGGTATCTGCCTATGAGGAACGCTCTGGGGCATGACTGCT
>ENA-OOWZ01001744-OOWZ01001744.1-human-gut-metagenome-genome-assembly--contig:-NODE-1744-length-10078-cov-2.876983_pt1 | contig 10078 bp, 8 predicted proteins | sample MGYA00241580_ERZ501329 | MGnify/ENA primary metagenome ERZ501329 (study PRJEB25962, sample SAMEA2042923) | human gut metagenome | biome: human gut; feature: human-associated habitat; material: faeces... | reverse complement strand
CTCGACCGCCGAGGAAATGAAGCTGCGCTACTTTGACGCGCGTATGCTCAAAACGCCGCCGATTGCCGTGGCGCAGCTGTTCAACGAAGTGCAGCGCATGGGCGGCATTGCGATGGGCAACTTCCAGCGCGCAATGGAGTGCTTCAACGAGTGGGACGCGAAGAAATCCGAAGAACTGGCGCGGAACGAGGACGTGCTGGACTACCTGAACCGCGAAATCACCGATTCGCTGGTGGAAGTGAAGGGGCTTGACCTGTCCGAGAAGGACACGAAGCTGGTCGGCTCGATGTTCCACGTCGTCAACGACATGGAGCGCATTGGCGACCACAGCCAGAACATCATGGAATCGGCGCAGCTGAAGAATCAGGACGAGGTGAAATTCTCGCCCAAGGCGGTGCAGGAGCTGGAAAGCCTGTCGAACCTTGTGCGCGCGCAGATGCAGCGGTCGCTGGACATGTTCAAGGCGCAGGTAACGGACGACACGCTGCTGGGCGAAGTGGAGGGCGTGGAGGACGAAATCGACACGACGACCGAAGCCCTGCGCAGCCACCACATGGATCGCTTGAAGAACCACAAGTGTTCCGCGAAGAACGGCATGATTTATCTGGACATGCTGACAAACCTCGAACGTATCGGCGACCACGCGGAGAATATCGCCACGTCCGCGAAATCCGCAACGGGGATTTGAGTTGTCCACATTGCTTGCACATGAAAACCTCGCGACAGGTGATGCCGCGAGGTTTTTTGGTTCTATTGATTATTCGCCGATTTCCGCGTAAATCATTTCCACATGATTCTGGCATTCCTTCGCGAACGTCGCCGCATCAAACGCGCCGTTCAGATAGCGCTGCACCAACACCTGAAGCGCGTCATCATACGTCAGCGGCGAACCCTCGGACACATACAGCGATTTCGCCATCTCCTGATAGTAGGCAATATCCTCCGCCGAAGAGAAATAACGCCACTGCTCCATGTTTGCGTACTGATCCTGCAAGTCGCGCAGGGTGTCCTCGTCCGCGCGCTCTTTATCTGCTTTCTGTTCCAGCAGTGCGATTTTTTCCGCAAGTTCATCCAGCTGCGCCACCATCGACGGATTTTCAATCGGCTCGGTCAGGTTGTCATAGATAAAGTAACTTCCATCTGTCAGATGTGTCGCGCAGTATTCCAAAAACTGAATCGCGGCTTCCTGATTCTTGCCGTAGGGGTTCACCACAGCAATGGTCACATACGTTTCAACCGCGCTGTTCTGCTCCGGGAAAATGCGCGGCACGAATTGAATCATCTGCGACGGGGCGGACGAAGCACCCGGAATCATGAAAATATTTTCAAATGCCATGCGCGGCTCTTCTTCCGCGGGCAGTTCGTCCTTGATGCGCTGGACGTAATGCAGAAACGTTTCGTCCGTAAAGTCCAGCCTGCGTCCCTCCTGCAGGGAGGTCATGATGTAATACTTCATGAACAAGTCCATCATGCCCGACTGGGTGTATTTCGGCATCAGAAGCCCTGTCTCTTCCGGCAGAAGCCCTTCTTCCAGAATTTCGTTGCACACATCCAGCAGTTCGTCGAAGGTTTCGGGCGACTTCATTCCCCATTCGTCCAGATATTCCGTCAAGACCATCATGCCCATCGGGGAAGCATCTATTATCCAGCCCATCAGCGTATCGTCATCCGTGCAGACGGGGCGCAGAGCGGGATAGACATGCTGGAAAGCGTCCTGCAAAATCGCGCTGCCGGTTAGCGGCGCGTAGTATTTCATGTTTTTGAGGGTATATAAGCCGTCGTAAGCAGTGAAAACAAACAAATCAATGTCGGGATTCTTGATAACGTAGGCGGTCGAAATCGTGTCCATGATGTCTACGGACTTTTCGCAGGTGATGCTGATGCCGCTTTCCTGTTCAAACTGCTCCATGCGTTCCATCAAGGCATAATACTGATTGGTGGCAATGTTCAGTTCTGCATTTTCCGCGTGGGCGGCAAAAGCGCACAGGGGCAGAGCGGCGCAGAGCATCAGCGACAGAAACTTTTTCATTCGCTTCTCCTTTATCTGTCACAGTAGGATTACGATTGCCGCGCTGTCTGCCCCATGGGATTCACGCCTTTCTGTATCGTTCGTTTTTCATGCCAGTATCTTCATTTGTAATATAGCATGTGCTTTTTGTTTTGTCAAGTCACGTCGCCATTTTTTTGCAGCGCATTAGATGTGACGAATATACTCCCCCACGACCTCCACCAGCCCATCCGCCTCCTTCGGCGCGTACCTCGGCGAAATTGCGAGCGTCACGAAGTCATACGCCCCCGCCGCGCGGAAATCGCGGTAGTCGTCGTACACGCGGAAGGGTACGGTCGGCTCTGCGCCGTTTTTCGCGGCGAACATCTGCGCGGTCAGCGAATTGAGATGGATGTTGCCGTCCGCGTCAAGCAGCACTTGCGGAATATCCGCCCGCGAACGCGGATTGCGCACGTTGTCCAGCGACGAAATCCGCCTCATCGCCAGCGCGAACAGCAGGTAATTCGCCTCATCGAGCTTCTTCTGGGCATAGAAGGCGGCGTAGTCCAGCCGCTTTGGGACGGGCATGGACAGGACGTTGAACAGCACGAAGTTCGGGCCGGGATAGCCGATGCCGAGGTCGCTGTGCGCGTCAACGTGGGTGACGTCGAAGGGGGCGGTCAGGCGTCCGGCGGCGATTTGCTCCTCCCAGAACGTGAGGGCTTGGTCATGCGTCTCGAAAATGCGCCCCGGCTTGGGGGCGGTGCGGGACAGACCGCACTGGTTTTCGAGGAACGCGCGGACGGCGGATGCTTCCCACGGCTCATGTCCGGGGAGGGACGGGCGGTGTCCTAATTCGGCAAGAGGGCAGCAGTCGGCGAGGAAAAAGTCGAGGTCAATGTCGAGAACGCGCATGGTAATGCTTCTTTCTGCTGAAATCAGCGGGATTTTCGTTCTATTATACCCCATTCCCCCTCACGGCGCAAGGTCGATGATGCTGTTGTCGCTGCCGCCCTCGGCGAAGGAATCCGGCACTTGCCCGACGATGATGCTTTCTGCCATCGCCATCTGCGTGCTGGCCTGCACGTTTTTCGCGCCGGTCGGAATGACGATTTGCACGTTCGCAGTCAGGACGAGGGAAATGCGGTGGCGTGTCTGGTTGATGCCGGCGGTGGTGAAATCGGTGCTGAACGCCGCCTGCACCGAGCCGACGGGCAGAATCTGCACGGCGATGCCCGGCCCAGCGCCCGCCAGCAGCGTCAGCCCGATGGCACTGCCCAGCGGCACGACGACGGTTTTCTGCCCCATGGCGGTCAATCTCTCCTGCGCAAGCAGGGACGCCTGCGCCGCCAGACGGTTCATCTCCGGGGTATTCGCCTGAATCAGGCGCACTTGCCCTTGTTCGTCCTTCTCGACGCTCATCAGGTCGGCGTAATGCACGCCGAGTCCGAGCATCTCAGACGCTGCCTCGTTGAGCGCCTGAATCGCCAGCGACCGCGCCGTCGCCTGCGAGAGCGTCAGCACGACGTCAGTCACGTTGCGCTCGACGCGGAGAATCAGCAGCGTCATCAGCACAAGCAGCAGCAACGCGCGTTTCCACCGCCGCCGGGGAGATTTTCGCCGCTTTGCAGGAATTTTCGCTTCTGATTCGTTGTTTCTCTGGGGCATGGTGCATCCTCCTTTCGTCGCCTGCCATTGCAGGATGCGCGAATATGTGCTATAATATAGGATGTAATTCTGTATGCTCTTGTGGATTGGCATCCACGTTTTCATATTCCGCCGGGGCGCGCATCATGCCGCTGACGGCGCAAAGGGGCTGAAGCAGTGAAGAAACGCAACGATTTCCCGGACTTTGTGCCGGAAAACGACGATTTTGCCTATCAGGACGATCATCCCGACAACCCGCAGGGCGATGATCCTGACGAGTACGACCCGAACTGGGCGGACGACGACGACCCCGTGGAAGTTGCGGGGCAGGCGGACATGTTCGCGCACGAGGACTTCTGGAACGCTTCGGCGGATGATAGCGAAGCGCTGCCGGAGGAGGAAAAGGTCTACAAGCACTCCATTTTCAAGCCGGAGATGAAGAAGCCGAACTTCGTGCTGTCGATCGCCGTCAACGTCATCCGCATTTTCGCGGTGCTGGTGCTGGTGGCAGGGCTGGCGGCAGTCGGCGCGGTGGTCGGCATTGCGAAAGGGTACATGGAAACTGCCCCGACGCTTGACCTCGCCGCGATTGACGATCAGGCGCAGACCTCCTTCATCTACGACGCCAACGGCAACCTCATCACCGAATACAAAGGCTCGGAGAACCGCGTCATGGTGTCGATTCAGGCCATGCCGACATACCTCCAGCACGCTTTTATCGCCGTGGAGGACGCGCGCTTCTACACGCACAACGGCGTGGACATCAAGCGCATTATCGGCGCGTTCGTGTCGAACCTTTCCTCCTCCTCCACGCAGGGCGGCTCGACCATCACCCAGCAGCTGATTAAGAATACGCTCCTTTCCTCCGAGCAGAGCTACAAGCGCAAAATTCAGGAAGCGTACCTCGCCATGCAGCTGGAAACGCGCTACACAAAGGATCAGATTCTCGAAAGCTACCTGAACACCATCTACCTCGGCGAAAACTACTACGGCGTGTACACCGCCGCGCAGGGGTATTTCGGCAAATCGCTGGGCGAACTGACGCTCCGCGAATGCGCCATGCTGGCGGGCACATGCAACTCGCCCTACTACTACAATCCGCGTCGGAATTTCTACACGCGGCAGAAGGAAGGCGTGGATTACCCCGCCATCACCAACGACCGCACCAACTACGTCCTGCGCTGCATGTACGAAAACCAGTACATCACCTATGAGCAGTATCAGGAGGCGCTTGACCCGACGACCGCGCATGTGCTGGAGAAAGACCCGAACACGGCTACCGGCATGTACGCCTACGCGCACTACGTCGAATACGCGGTGGATGAGGTCATCGACATTCTGCTGCAGCTGAACAACCTTGAGGACACCTCCGCCAACCGCAACGCCATGGAAAACAAGCTGCGCACCGGCGGCTACCACGTCCAGCTCGCCATCGACACCTCCATTCAGTCCACCGTCGAGGATACGCTGGAAAACTGGACGAACTACCCTTCCCTGCGCGACCCGGCGGACAAGGAGAAGTACCACGACGACGATGAAATGTGGAACACCGCCGAGAACGCCCTGCGCGAGGTGCTCAACGAGCTGGGCATCCACTACACCGAGCAGATCGGCGAGGCGGCCTTCTACCGTCGTCGTGGACTACCGCACGGGCGAAATCAAAGCCATCGTCGGCAGCCGCACGCGCCCGACGGCGATGAAGACCTTCAACCGCGCGGTGGATATGACCATGCCCGTCGGCTCGTCCATCAAGCCGATTGCCGTGTACGCACCCGCGATTGAGCTTGGCGCATCCCCCGCGAGCATCGTGATGAACATGCCGCTGCCGATTTCCGGCTGGCGCGGGTCAAACGGGCAGGATTCTTGGCCGCGCAACTACGGCGGCAGCTCCTACGCCGGCCCGGAGACGCTGCGCAAGGCGCTCGTCAACAGCCACAACACCGCCGCCGCGCAGGCGCTGATGACCCTCGTGGGCGTGGACAATTCCGTTGCCTTCCTGCACGCGATGGGCATTGACGATGCGCACATTGACGCAACGCCGTTCGGCTTGTCCCTCGGCTCCAGTGGCATCACGCCCATGCAGATGGCGGTTGCCTTCGGCGTGCTGGCGAACGGCGGCGTGTACCAGCAGCCCATCTCCGTCCTCGGCATCTCGGACAGCACAGGCAAGGTCATCTGGGACGGCCACCAGCGGCAGGAGCGTCACCGCGTGTTCAGCGAATCCACGGCGTACATGGTGGTGGACATGCTCAAGCAGGCGGTTTCCTCCGGCACGGGCACAAACGCGAAAATCAAGGGGCAGACCGTCGCGGGCAAAACCGGCACGAACTCCGACCAGAAGGGCGTTTTCTTCGCTGGCATGACGGGCTACTACTCCTCCGCCCTGTGGGTTGGGCATGACAACTACAAGGCGCTGTCGTCGAAATCCACCGGCTCCCGCTCCGCCGCCCCGCTGTGGCAGAGCTACATGAGCAAGATTCATCAGGGGCTGTCCAACCGCGACATTCTGGAGGGCAGCGCCAGCGACTACGGCTTGGTGAAGGTGACGACATGCGCGGTATCTGGGCAGCTTGCCACCGACGCTTGCCGCAGCGACGCGATGGGCTACGGGGTCGTGACGGACTACTGGAAAGCCGGCACAGAACCGACGGTTTCCTGCCAAATGCACACGACGCAGACGATTTGCTCCGTCAGCGGCTTGCTCGCCTCCCCCTATTGCCCGGACACGGTCACGCGCGGCGTGCTGACCATTCCGTCGGGACACCCGCTGGCCTCCTTCATCGGCACGGAATATGAGGATGTGCTGATTGAGTATCTCGGCAGCTACGCGGTCTTGGGTGCAAGCGGCACCTGCCCATACCACACGAGCGCATCCAGCTCCGGCAGCAACACGATGGTGGAGAACACGCTGATTCCTGATGCGAAGATTCTGCTTTCGCAAGCCTACGCGCAATTGCAGAGCATGGACATTGTAAACGACGCGCAGCGCTACTCCGCGATTCAGTCCGCCATCACGAATCTGGAATACGTCATCTCCCTCCCCGCCCCGACGACGGCGGAAGTTGCGTCCGCGATGGGGCAGCTGACGCAGGCGATGGCGGGTCTCTACTAATGGATACACAAACAAACACGGCGGCGGATTCCCTCGCAGAAATCCTCCATGCCCTCCGCGGCATCCGCGCCCCCATCCAGCAAGGCGAATACGACCTGCACGACCTCGTGCGGGCATCCCTTGCGGAGGCGGAAATCCCCTGCGCGCACGAAGTCCCGCTCGCGCCGCGCTGCCGCATCGACCTTGTGTGCCCCGGCGGCATCGGCATCGAAATCAAGCGCGGGCAGCCTGACCGCAAGCGCATTGTGATGCAGCTGACCCGCTATGCCGCGTGCGGGCAAATCAGCGCCCTGATTCTTGTGACTGAGCGGACAGTCGCCGTACCCAATGTCATTCACGGAAAACCGGTTTCGTGCGTATGCCTGAACCGGCTGTGGGGAATTGCACTATGAATGAAGAAGAAGCGGAACTGCTTCCGCCGTACCTGCGCCCGTACCCGCCCTCCGGCGCACCGCTGGGAACGCTGAGCTACAACCGCCGCAGCAAATGCTGGGTGGTGAAGGGCGACCCGTCGGTGACGGAGGTGTGCAAGCGGCTGTTTCCGGGCAGCGCGGGCAGCAGGCGCGGCGAAGCGCGGTTCACGGCGCATCGGCGGGCGGTGGGCGACCTCTGCTGGCTGATGATGCGCTTCCCGCTGGAAATCAAGGCAAGTGACCGCGCGTTGTGGGAAAAAGCCGTCACGGGCGCGCGGGAATATGCGGTTCGTCAGGCGAAAATGGCAACGATGCCCGTGCGCATGACCCCGCCCGACGGTGCGTTTCTGGGCACGCTCCGCCCATTTCAGGAGGAAGGGCTGTCGTACCTGTGCAGCCATGACCGATGCCTGCTGGCGGACGAAATGGGCTTAGGCAAGACGGTGCAGGCGCTGGCGTTTCTATCCTCCACCGGTTCATTGCCCGCGCTGGTGATTCCGCCCGCGCACCTGACCCGCAACTGGCAGGAGGAAACGCTGCGTTTCCTGCGGGTGGACGGCAAAGTGCCGCGCGTGCACGTCATCAAGGGCTTGAAGCCCTACGACCTGCCGGAAGCGGACGTGTACATCATGCACTACCTGCTTCTGCGCGGGTGGAAGAGGGTGCTGCCGACGCTGCCTTTTCGATCGGTCATCTTCGACGAAATCCAGGAACTTCGCCACGCGGGGACGGAAAAGTACTCCGCCGCGTCGCTGCTGTCGGAAAGCTGCGAGCGCGTTATCGGGCTGTCCGGCACGCCGATTTACAACCGCGGCGGCGAAATCTGGAACGTCATCAACATACTCGACTACCACTTCTTGGGCGACTGGGAGTCGTTCTCGCGCGAGTGGTGCAGCGGCTACGGCAATCAGCTTGTGCTGAAGCCCGATTTGCTCGGCGCGTACCTGCGGCGGGAGGGGCTGATGCTCCGCCGGACGAAGCAGGAGGTGCTGCGCGAGCTGCCGCCGAAGCGCCGCCTGGTGCAGGAGCTGGACTGGAACGACAAGGTATACGCCCAGCTGATGGCGCCCGTGATGCGCGACGTGCTGCGCTGGAAACAGGATGACCAGCTTTCGGCGCAGGAGCGGGCGATGCTGGAGGAATCCATCAGCCAGCACGCGCGGCAGGCCACGGGCGTGGCGAAAGCGCCGTATGTGTGCCAATTTGTGCGCGCGCTGCTGGACGGCGGCGAAAAAGTGCTGCTGTTTGCGCACCACCATCAGGTGATGGACATCTACAAGCAGGAATTGAAGGCGTTTTCGCCGGGGTTCATCACCGGGCGGGAGACAACGCTGGCGAAGATGAACGCGGTTGACCGCTTCCAATCCGGGCGGACGGACGTGCTGTGCATCAGCCTGCGTGCGGCAAGCGGTCTCAATCTCCAGCGCGCGACATGCGTCGTTTTCGGCGAGCTGGACTGGTCGCCGGCAGTGCATTCACAGGCGGAGGATCGCGCGCACCGCATGGGGCAGGAGGATTCGCTTTTGTGCTACTACCTCGTTGCGCCGCAGGGTTCGGACGCGGTGATGCAGGAAGCGCTGGGCTTGAAGGTCAGCCAATTTGTCGGGCTGATGGGCGACGCGCCGCAGTCCCCGGAGCAGGCGGAGCAGTTTGCGAATCAGGCGCGTCGGCATGTGGAAAGGATTGTGGCGCAGATGGGGGACAGCGCCATTTCACCCAACTAACGATAAAAATCAAGCCGCATGGGTGTGCACTGCGAAGGGGTGTCGGGGGCGACCGCAGACTTCGTCTGTTTTCATTGCCCTCTTGTCGCATCCGCAGAGGCGAAACCTTCTGCAACGATAAAAACCAAGCAGCGTGAACGCAAAATCTTCCCTCTTGCGTTCCACGAACGCTCTATGCTATAATACCCATCGGACAAATTCCCCCAAAGGAGCATCGCATGAGCAAGACCAAGGAACGCATTCACGACAGCAATCTCCGCTACAAGCAGGGCTTGGGGCAGAACTTTATTTATGACGAGGATCTTCTCGCCGCGCTGGTGGCGTCCAGCGAAATCACCAAGGAAGATGATGTGCTGGAAATCGGCCCCGGCGCGGGCAGCATGACCAAATACCTCTGCGATGCGGCACACCACGTCCTCTCCGTCGAGCTGGATGAGCGCCTGATTCCGCTACTGACGGCATTCCTCGCTGAACGCGATAATTTCACCCTCGTGCAGGGCGACGTGATGACGCTCAACCTCGCCGACGTGACGAAAGACCTGCGCAAGCCGCTCTCTGTCGTCGCGAATATCCCATATTATATTACCACCCCGCTGCTGACCATGCTGCTTGCCAGCCCGATTCCGATTCGGCGGATGGCGCTGATGGTGCAGAAGGAAGTGGCGGACAAGGTGCTGGCGCAACCCGGCGACGATGGCTGGGGGATGCTCAGCGTTCGCAGCCAGTTCTACTGCGACCCGTATCTGGCCATGGATGTGCCGGCAAAGTGCTTTACGCCCGTGCCGAAGGTGGACAGCGCGTTCATCGTCCTGCCGTGGCGGGAAACGCCGGCGGTGCAGGTGCAGGAGGAAGCTGACTTCTTCCGCGTGGCGCAGGCGGCGTTCGCACTTCGCCGCAAAACGATGACGAACGGTCTGTGCGCCGCGTTCCACATGGAGCGCGCTGACGCTGCCTCACTGATGCAGACTGCCGGGCTGGATGAGCGAATCCGCGGCGAAAAGCTGACGCTGGCGGAATTTGCGCGGCTGGCAGACGCGTTCACAGCGTGGAAGGCGAAACAGGCGTAACCTGCTGTTGTAATTTCGAATCATTCCTGGCATACTGCAATTAAGGTAACACCGCACAAATGAGGTGGTCGGCTGGGGAATGGATTTTTCGTCAGATGCAAATGCAAATTTCGAAGGTTTACTGGCGG
>ENA-OOWZ01001731-OOWZ01001731.1-human-gut-metagenome-genome-assembly--contig:-NODE-1731-length-10109-cov-2.445096_pt1 | contig 10109 bp, 7 predicted proteins | sample MGYA00241580_ERZ501329 | MGnify/ENA primary metagenome ERZ501329 (study PRJEB25962, sample SAMEA2042923) | human gut metagenome | biome: human gut; feature: human-associated habitat; material: faeces... | reverse complement strand
TTTCCGTCTGGTAAAAACACCACCTTGACTTAAACGCCGTTCCGCCGGGGTTGCCTATTGCGTAAACCGTCTCGCCTACGGAGAGCTTGTCGCTGTCGCCGAATTCCGCGGCTTTAAGACCCGTAGCCTTGATTTTTAAAACTCCGATGTCGGTTTTAGAGTCATATCCCACTACGGTAGCGTCGTACTGTGTTTCGTCGGATAGCTGAACTCTGACGGAGCCGCCGCCCGAAATTACGTGAGCGCAGGTCATAATATATGTGTACTGCTTACTGCTGTCCTCGCCGACTATTACGCCCGAGCCCTGACCCGATGCGGAGGAGGAGCGGCTGTCGGAGTATACGAGTATGCCGACGGAGCTGTCCTTTATCTTATCGTAAACGCCTGCCGCGGTAAGACTGCCGCTCTTATCGGTAGAGGAAGCGGTGGGAGTTTCGTTTATCGTAACGGTTGAGCTGTCTGCGGAAGCCTTTTCGCTTGTCTGCTTTTTGGCACCGTCCTTATTGCTGAGAGAAACCGCAATGCCCGTAACACCGAGTGCCACACAAACCACAACTGCGATTATGAGGGCTATAACGCCGCCTTTTTTATGCTTTGACGGCTTATTGTCAACCGGTTTTTTCGGCGGTTGGCCTGAATTTCCGTAATAGACATAGCTGTTATTTCCGCTGTATGTTGAGCTCGGACGGTATGCGCCGTTTGAGCCGTAGTAACCGTTGTTTCCGTTTGAATAGCCGTTATTGCTGCCGTTTGCATTCGAACTGCCGTTATTTGTGTTTCCGCCGCCGTTCGAGTAAGGGTAGCCGTTATTCGGCTGATAGCCGCCGTTATAAGGACTGCCGCTGTTCGCTCTTTGAGCGTCATTGCCGGCTTCGGGAGCACTTTGGAAATTACCCGTGCTTTCCGGGGTGTTTTGCTGCTCGTTTCCCGAAGGGGTGTTGTTATTGAAATCGTCCATAAAAAGATCTCCTTGATTTATCTGATGAAGACAAGAGCTTTTCTCTTATCGTTGTCATAATCATAACCGACGGTTATTACAGAACTGTTAACTCGATTTAAATAATCTGAATACTTTTACAGCTGCTTAGGCGGAAGATATTTCGGAATAGTAAACCAAAATTCGGTGTATTTACCCTCTTCGCTGTTGCAGCCTATCGAACCGCCGTGCATTTCGACTATCGTTTTGCATATATAAAGACCGAGTCCCGCACCCTTGACGTCATAGCTGCGCGATTTATCCACCTTGTAGAAGCGCTCGAATATTTTTTCGCGCTCCTCCGAGGAAATACCTGCGCCCGTGTTTACGACCTTTATAAGTGTTGCGTTTTCGTCATCGTCTGCAAATACGCTTATAGTGCCGTTTTCCGTGAATTTGACCGCGTTGTCCACAAGATTGTATATGACCTGATGTATCATATCCTCGTCGGCGGTGACCGTTACGGAATGAAGCCTGTCAAGCCCGGATATTTCAATGTGCTTGCGCTCTATTATCTGCTCGAACGACAGCAGCACGTTGAATATTTCCGCGCTTATGTCAAACGCCTTCGGGTTCAGCTTTAATTCACCCGCTTCGATTTTGGACATATTCAGCATTGCCGTAACAAGCCTTGATAGTCGCTTGGTCTCATCTGAAACAATGCTCAAATAGTGTTTTTGCTGGCTTTCGGGAATGGTGCCGTCAAGGATTCCGTCTATGAAGCCTCCTATGGTTGTCATAGGGGTCTTAAGCTCGTGCGAGACGTTTGCCACAAAGCTTCGCCGCGAGCTTTCAAGAAGCGACAGATCCGATGCCATCTTATTGAATGCGCGCACAAGCTCGGCGAGTTCGTCATCACCCTTTACCTTGACTCTCGGGCCGAAATCGCCCTCTGCGTAAGCTTTTGTCGCCTCCGACATATCGTGGAGTGGTTTTATAAGAGAAGCGGTCAAAAAATATACCGCGATAAAGCCTACCGAGAAAGCCATAAGACAGGCAAAAACAAACATTTTAAGGATATTCATCGCATAGCTTGTGAAGCCCGCCGTCATAGGCGCCACGGCAAAAACAACCGCTGCGGTTTCTTCGCCGACCTTTACCGGTTCCGCCGCGACAAGCTGCTTTTTCATATAGACGCCGTTTAAGGTGGTCTTTGCAAAATAGTCGCCCTTTTTCGCCTCGTCGATTACCTCCTGAGGTATTGTGTGGCCGCCGTGCAGACTGCATCTGCCGTTGTTTGAGATACTGTAATTCTGTGTTATGATGTCCTTGCACAATATTATGTTGCCCGAGGTATCGGTTATGTAAATATCAGCCGAGATAGCGTCCGAAATCATCGAGAGGTTACTGCATATCATCGCTATCGAGCCGGAGGCATCGGTTTGAATTCTTGATGAGAGAACAGATGAGGTAGTGTTCGCTATGTTTTTTGCATTAGAGGAGAGAAGCTGTTCTTTTTGACTTGACCAGTAATTCGAGAGGAACACGCCGAGCGTTACTCCCAAAAGCAAAAAGCATATGAGTACCATTGCCACAAATACCGACAGAAATTTAGTGAACAGTGACTGATGACTGAATTTGCGGTAGGTGCGGTGCAATACCGTTTTAAAACGCGCCTTTACGCTCTGCTGCATTCTTATCAGTCCTTAGTTTCAAATTTATAGCCTACGCTCCAAACGGTTTTCAATTCCCATTTGTCGGAAACGCCCTCAAGCTTTTCGCGAAGACGCTTTATGTGAACGTCTACCGTTCTTGAGTCGCCGTAGTAGTCAAACCCCCATACCTCGTCAAGAAGCTGGTCGCGCGTAAATACACGGTTGGGATTTGAGGCGAGATGATATATAAGCTCGAGCTCTTTCGGAGGAGTGTCTACGGATACTCCGTTGACCTTCATCTCGTAATTTGTAAGGTTTATCGAGAGCTTGTCGTAATTTACCTCTTTGACGTCGCTTGTGTCGGAAGCGGGAGCGGTGCGGCGAAGTACGGCTTTTATTCTTGCCACAACCTCTTTTGTGTCAAAGGGCTTTGTAACATAGTCGTCCGCGCCGAGCTCAAGACCCAGAACCTTGTCAAAGGTCTCGCCCTTGGCGGTGAGCATAATTATCGGCTTGTCCGAGAATTTTCTGATTTCACGGCATACCTGCCAGCCGTCAAGCTTCGGTATCATTATGTCGAGCAGCGTGAGGTCGGGATTTTCCTGCTTGAATGCATTTATTGCCGACACACCGTCGTTAACTATTTTTACGACGTAGCCCTCTTTTTCGAGATAGAGCCTTAAAAGCTCGCAGATATTGGTGTCGTCATCGACGACGAGTATTTTTTCGTTTGGCATAAAATACCACCCTTTCAAACCTCTTATAATCAGAAATTATAAAGTACATTTAAAAATAATATGTGAACAAATTCGTAAGAAATTTAAAATAAAAGGGACTATAAAAAACAAATTTCTTTATAGCCCGATTTTATGATTATTTAAGCGACGACAGAAGTCCGCCTTTTTTGATTATATCCTGTATGAACGGCGGAAACGGCTCTGCCCGGTAGCTTTTGCCCGTGGTGTTGTCGGTTATTACGCCGCTGTCAAAATCTACCGAAACCTCGTCGCCCTGCTCGATTTCGTCGCCTGCCTCCGGACATTCGAGAATCGGCAGACCTATGTTGAGCGCATTTCTGTAAAAAATTCTTGCGAAGTTTTTGGCGATTACGCAAGAAACGCCCGCCGCTTTAATTGCAAGCGGAGCATGCTCTCTTGAGGAGCCGCAGCCGAAGTTTACGCCGGCAACTATTATGTCGCCCTCTTTCACGTTATTTACAAATTCCTTGTCTATATCCTCCATACAATGAGCCGCAAGGTCTTTCGGGTCGGAGGAGTTGAGGTATCTTGCCGGAATTATGACGTCCGTATCCACATGGTCGCCGTATTTATGAACTTTGCCCTGTATCTTCATATAAATCGTTCCTTTCTTACCTGAGCTGCGAGGGTGAGCATATATAGCCCGTAACGGCACTTGCCGCCGCTACAAAGGGGCTCGCGAGATAAACCTCGCTCTCCGGGTGTCCCATTCGGCCTACAAAGTTGCGGTTTGTGGTGGAAACGGCTCTTTCGCCCTTTGCGAGTATGCCCATATGACCGCCGAGACACGGTCCGCATGTCGGGGTTGATACAACCGCGCCCGCTTCTACAAATATTTCGGTAAGGCCCTCTTTAATGCACTGCAGGTAAACCTTTTGTGTTGCCGGAATTACTATAACGCGAACGCCGTCCTTTACCTTTCTGCCCTTTAAGACGGAGGCGGCAGCGCGCATATCCTCTATTCTTCCGTTCGTGCAGGAGCCTATAACTACCTGATCTATGTCGATTTTTTCAATTTCGTCAACGGTGTGAGTGTTTTCGGGAAGATGCGGAAAAGCAACCGTGGGTTTCAGATTATTTAAGTTTATCTCTATTGTCTCGTCATACTCGGCGTCCTCGTCTGCCTCGAATATACGGGGCTGTCTGTCGGTTCTGCCGCTTATGTATTCGAGCGTCTTGTCGTCTACCGGGAAAATTCCGTTTTTGGCGCCGCATTCTATTGCCATATTCGCTATGCAGAAGCGGTCGTCCATTGAGAGTGCGTCTACACCGTCGCCCGTGAATTCAAGCGAACGATATCTTGCTCCGTCAACGCCTATTTTACCGATAAGGTGAAGTATTACGTCCTTGCCGCTGACAAATTCGGGCAAGGTGCCTTTTAGTACAACTTTAATTGCGGACGGAACCTTAAACCAAGCCTTGCCGGAGATCATACCGGCAGCCATATCGGTCGAGCCCACACCCGTAGAGAACGCGCCGAGTGCGCCGTATGTGCAGGTGTGTGAGTCGGCGCCTATAACGGCGTCGCCGGAAATAACGAGACCGCTCTCCGGAAGAAGTGCGTGTTCTATACCCATTTTTCCCACGTCAAAGAAATTTTTGATTCCCTTTTCCTTTGCGAAAAGACGAACCTGTTTGACATTTTCGGCTGATTTAATATCCTTGTTGGGGGTAAAATGGTCCATAACAAGTGCTATTTTGTCTGTTGAAAATACGTTCTTAAAGCCCTTTTTTGCCATCTCGTTTATGGCAACAGGCGAGGTTACGTCGTTGCCGAGCACGAGGTCGAGCTTTGCCTCTATGAGCTGACCTGCCGTAACCGACTGAAGGCCGGCGTGCGCCGCGAGTATTTTTTGGGTCATTGTCATTGACATTCTGTTATTCCTCGATTCCTTTTATGTTTGTATCGCCGCTCTCAAGCGCGGTAAGACCGGAGCGTGAAAGCTCGATTATTCCGTGCTTTGTCATTTTGCCTATGAATTTGTCGATAAGAGACGGCAGACCCGTAAGCTCGGCAGTTATTGTTGTGTGGCCTATATCCTTTACCTTTGCGCCGAAGCCGTTGATTGTTTTAAGCACGGCTGTGCGCTGGCTGTTTGTGGCGTGAACCTTTATGAGCAAGAGCTCGGAGGATACAAGGCGCGATTCATTGAGCTTTACCACCTTTATTACGTCCTCAAGCTTTGAGAGCTGACGCTCAACCTGCAAAAATTTGTGCGGCTCAACGTCGGATACTATTGTTATTCTTGAATATACGGGATTTTCCGTTTCGGCTACGGTAAGGCTTATTACGTTGTAGCCGCGTCTCGCAAAAAGACTTGCGACGCGCAAAAGCACGCCCGTGCGGTTATATACGAGAGCCGAGAGGAATATTCTCTCAAGACTGTTTGCATTATTTTCTTCTGCCATTTTTGTTTTCCTTTCCTTTGCGGCTTATTCGGCTGAAAAACGATACACCGTGTCAGATACGAACGGATGGTTTTCGTCAAACAGATTTTGTATGAAATCGGGGTTGTTTAAAGCGTTCGGGTAGTACTGCGTTTCAAGGCAGAAACCGGAGCGGTGAGTGAGGGGCAACTTACCTTTACCGATTTGCGAGCCGTCCATATAGTTGCCTATGTAAAACTGGACTCCGGGAAGGTCGGTATAGCACGTCATTTTTCTGCCGCTTTCGGGGTCGTAAACCATTGCGAATTCGCGCAGAGCACCCGTGTAATTTTCGAGGCAGAAGTTGTGGTCGTAGCCCCTGCCTATTATAAGCTGCTCGTCGGGAGACGATACGTCTCTGCCTATCTTTTTCGGTATTCTGAAGTCAAACGGTGTGTTTTCAACGCTTCTGATTTCGCCTGTCGGGATGCTGTCTTCGTTCATCGGCGTAAAGTATTTTGCAAAAATCTGCATTTCGTGAGAGAGGATGTTGCCGGAAGCGTATCCGCCGAGGTTAAAGTATGAGTGGTTTGTGACGTTTATCGGAGTCTTGCCGTCGGGCCTGCAGTCATAGTGTATTTTGACCTCGTTTTTGTCGGTAAACGTGAAGGTAACTTCATTTTGAAGGTTTGACGGGAAACCCTCGTTACCGTCGGCGCTGAAATATGAGAATTTAACGCTGTCGTCGCCGAGTATTTCATAATTCCAAACGGCGTTTTCGTATTCGTGATTACCGTGAAGGGTGAATTTACCGTCGATGTTTTTTGTTATCGGGTAATTTTTGCCGTCTATGGTAATACCGTTTCCGGAAATTCGGTTTGCGACTCTTCCGACGGTGCGACCCTGCGAATCCGTACAGCTCAGCTGACCCTCCATGGTGTCAAAGCCGACAAGTACATCGGCAAAGTCTCCGTTTCTGTCGGGAACCGATATTTTATTGAGCGTAGCGCCGTAATTCAGCAGTTCGATTTCGGCTCCGCTATCGTTTTTTATTGTGAATGAAAAGACTTCTTTTCCGTCGGCGGTTTTGCCGTAGAGAGATTTGGTCATTTTCAAAGCTACCACCCCATTTTTAGCATTTTAATAAGTATAATATCCGTGCGCGCCGTTGTCAAGAAAGACGAAAAAACTTGCAAGAGCGAAAATAATGCTAACCGGAAAACAAAAGTATTTTTATTGACTTTTCGGCGTTTTAAATGTATTCTTAACATATATTATGTATTTGAAGGGAGTGTGCCGATTGGAGCAATTTTTAACTCAGTTTGAATTCCTGTCGCGATATGCTTTGGCTTTTCTTGCGCTTATAATACTTCTCCGGTGCATTTTTTCCCTTTTCAGGCTCAGACCGCGCCGCGAGATTATGGCAACGCTGATAAATCTTGCCGACGACAGCGAAATCGAGATACGAAATTGGGAAACCTCGATAGGCCGTTCGCGCTCGTGCGATATATCGCTCAGAAAGTACGGCACGGTATCGCGTTTTCACGCCGTTCTGGCTCTCAGAAAAGACGGCTGGTATGTCTTTGATACCGAGTCGAAAACCGGAGTTTACGTAAACGGCGAGCAGATAAAAAAATCAGCCAAGATAATCGACGGCGACACCGTCTCGTTCGGAAACGCGGTTATGAAGTTCACCTCAAACGGCTACGGCGTTGAGAGTGAGGAGGCTGAGGACGGTAAAAAGGTTGACTTCACAAACGCCACAAGGCTTGTAAATCTTGCCGACAACAGCGCGTTCTATTTAAACGGCACGTGCCTTATAGGGCGTGACAGAACATGTAATATATGCCTGCCGATGCAAAGCGTCTCGGGCGAGCACGCCGAGGTCTATCCCGCAAAGGACGGCTGGTATGTTGCGGACCTCAATTCCAAAAACGGCACGCTTTTAAACGGCGAAGAGGTTTTCGGCGCATTCCCACTGTATGACGGCGACATTATTTCAATAGGCGATTACAGCTTCCTTTTCCGCGAATAAAGCGGAGAAGAGGCCATATTCAAAGAAACGGAGGACGCATCTTTGGCTCAGGAAAATGCTCGTAAAAAGCAAAAAAAGACGAGAACCAAAAAATACAGAAAGCCTGTAAACTGGCTGATTCTGCTTATAATTATGACTGTTTTTCAGCTCGTTTGCGCCGCTCAGATAAATATGAACAGCCCCGACATACCGCTGACTACATTATACATAGTATTCGGTGCATATATAGCTATTGAATGGGCGTATTTTATATTTTTCGGCGGATTTTTACACCGCAAGAGCTTTGAAATAGAGCTTATAGCGTTTTTTCTTACCGGAATAGGCCTTACACTCACCACAAGCGTGTATCCCGACAAGGCGTTTGTTCAGCTTGCGGCGGTGATTATGGGTATTGCGGTATTTATAGTTATGCTTTGGGTGCTCAGCGATATAGAAAGAGTCGTAAAGCTGCGTATGCCGGTGGCGATAGCTTCCGTTATCGTACTTGTTGCCACAAGGCTTTTGGCGCACAATATAAACGGTGCATACAACTGGATAAGAATAGGCGGCGTTTCAATACAGCCGTCGGAAATAGTGAAGATAGGCTTTGTCTTTGTAGGTGCGGCTACGCTCGAATACCTGCAATCAACGAGAAGCCTTACAAAATATCTTGTGTTTGCGCTTTCCTGTATAGGCTGTCTGTTCCTTATGAAGGATTTCGGTACGGCACTTATATTCTTCTTTACATTCTTAATAATGGCATTTCTGCGCTCGGGAGATATAAAGACAATATTTCTTGTATGCGCGGCAGCTCTCGGCGGCGGCGGTCTTGTGCTTACGTTTAAGCCGTATGTCGCAAAACGCTTTGAAACATATCGCCATGTTTGGGAGTATGCAAACGACCGCGGCTATCAGCAGGCGAGACTTCTCATATATTCCGTCAGCGGCGGACTTTTCGGACTCGGAATAGGAAACGGCAAGCTGAGAGATGTATACGCAGCCACAGAGGACTTGGCGTTCGGAATGGTATGTGAGGAATTCGGAATTATTGTCGCATTTGCTGTGCTTTTGACCTTTGTCGCCCTCGTGGTTTACAGTATACGCTATGCTGTGGCGGCTCGCTCGTCTTTTTACGCTATTGCCGCGTGCGCGGCGTCGGGCCTTCTTCTTTTCCAGGCGGCTCTGCACGTGTTCGGCGTTACCGATCTTCTTCCGTGGACGGGCGTTACGCTGCCGTTTATCAGCCGAGGCGGCTCGAGTATGATGTGCTGCTGGGGACTTGTGGCATTTATAAAGGCCATTGATGTCAAGACGTACAAACGGTACGATAAGGTAGCGGTGGCAAAGTCTTAAATTAAATCTGCCGAAAGGGAGTGTGAAACAATGAAAACCATGTCAAAAAGAGCCTGGGTGCTCTATGTGTTTATAGCAGCATTTTTAGCAGGGCTCATTGTGTTGTTTTACACATTTTATACGAACGCCGATTCGTGGGCTATGAAAAAGGCAAACAGGCACCTGTATTCATCAGGTACGCTGTCGGTTGCGGGCAGCATTAAGGATGAAACCGGAGCGGTGCTTGCGGAAACAAAGGACGGTAAGCGCGTTTATAACAGCGACAAAACCGTAAGAACCGCAACCATGCACACGGTAGGCGACTCTGAGGGCTATATAGCGACGGGCGTTCAGACGTCGTATAAGGACGTCATAACCGGCTATAATTTCGTTGACGGTATATACAACCTGAAAAAATACGGTAAGGGCAACGACGTAAATCTCACCATAAACGCGCAGCTCTGTGCGGCGGCATACAGCGCCCTCGGAAGCAACAAAGGCACGGTCGGCGTTTATAATTACAAAACCGGTCAGCTTTTATGCGTTGTATCAAGCCCGTCTTATGATATTGCAAATAAACCCGTCTCAAGTATAAATAACGATAAGACAGGTGCCTACGAGGGTGTTTATTTAAACAGGTTTTTCTCCGGCGTTTATACTCCCGGCTCGACATTTAAAATGATAACCTCGATTTGTGCCATTGAAAATTTGCCGGATATAGATTCGCAAAAATTCAAATGCACGGGCGAATACAAGGTCGGCGGCAGCTCGGTTAAGTGCCTCGGGGTTCACGGAACCGTGAATTTCGAAAAGGCTCTCAATGTGTCCTGTAACAGCGCATTTGCGCAGATTGCGATAGAACTCGGACCGGAGAAGCTTATGGCCACGGCAAAGGAGCTGGGGCTCGGCAATCAGATGTATGTAGGCAATATAAGGCTCGCAAAAAGTTCGTTCGATGTGACCGGTGCGTCGGACCTCGACGTGGGCTGGGCAGGTATAGGCCAGTACACCACTCGCATAAATCCGTGCCAGATGTTAACTATTGCAGGCGCGGTGGCTAACGGCGG
>ENA-OOWZ01001728-OOWZ01001728.1-human-gut-metagenome-genome-assembly--contig:-NODE-1728-length-10119-cov-1.605823_pt1 | contig 10119 bp, 8 predicted proteins | sample MGYA00241580_ERZ501329 | MGnify/ENA primary metagenome ERZ501329 (study PRJEB25962, sample SAMEA2042923) | human gut metagenome | biome: human gut; feature: human-associated habitat; material: faeces... | reverse complement strand
GTCGTTGGAGACGGACTGCATGACGGCGGACGTCAGCGGCACATTCAGGGAAATTGCCGGTTCCTCCGCGCCCTTGCGGTACTTGACGAGGGGCGTTTTCAGGCTGACATTATTGGGAATGCAGTCTTCCGAGGTGTAGCCGGGAATCAGAAGATACTCGCTGAAGGTGTGGCTGGGTTCCGGGTAGTAATACGCCATTGGTATGACCTCCTATAGTAAAATAGATTGCTTGAATGTATAACTGCACCGCGCAATCCCAAAAAGCAACTGCGCGGTGTTGTCTTACAAAGTTTTTCTGTCGCCTGCGTCCAAAACTTCTACAACCTCCTTGCCGGAGGAGCTGAGGTTCTTGAAATTGCCCAGAATCTCGCTCACGGGATGGACGATGGCAAAGGTATGGGGATACTTGTGGACGATCTGGCTGACCAGCGCCACCTGGGTCTTGTTCACCACGCACAGAAGCACGCTGGTTTCCCGGCCGGAGTACATGCCCTTTGTGGGGAGGAAGGTCGCGGTGTGGTGGAGTTTCCTGATCAGCTCCTGAGAAACCTCCTGGGGGGAATTGGTGATGATTTCAAAGCAGATGGCCTCCCGGCCGGACTTCATCAGCCGGTCGCCCACCGTGGTGGACATGAAGCTATAGAGAATGCACAAAATCACCGGCTCCATCTGGCAGCCATAGACAAAGTAGCTGACAATGGCAATGGCGGAGTTGATGGCGAAGCTCATGCCGAAAAACGGCCGGTTGGGGTGATGCTTATGGACAATGGCGGAAACAAAATCCGTGCCGCCGGTATAGGCGCTGGCTTTGATGAGGATGGAGTACACAAAGCCCTGAATGACGCCCGCGACCATGGGGCCGAGAATTTTGCTGGTGCCGTTTTCCGTGACGTAGGCGAAGGCGGACAGGTCCACCTTGTCCAGAATCAGCAGTCCCAGAGAGAACGTGACCACGTAGACCATGCTGCGGATGGCCATGGGCTTGCTGACCTCAAAATAGCACCAGATTGCCAGAGGGATATTGATAAACAGGCTCAGATAACCCACGCTAACGCCGGTGACGTACTGGATCATGGTACAGATACCGTTGATACCGGAGGGGGCGAACTGGTTGGGGAAAACAAACAGCTCGTAATTGACAGACGCCAGCAGCGCAATGAAGGCAATGACTAGATATGTCCAGACCTTTTTCATACAGAACTCCTCTGAATCCTACGGCCATTGCCGGGTTCTTAATTTTCGATTCTAGCATAGATTTGTCCACGGGTCAAGGTATAATTCGACGAAATTCGCCTTTCTTGGGAAAACAGATATGGGTGGATTTTCCGCTTTGGGCGGCGGGTCGGACACACTTTGTCCGATTCTGTTATCTTTCGGTGTCCCTTTCGGGAATTGATTGTATTTCAACAAAAAAGCCTTGTTTTTTCTGTGGAAATGTGATAAAATTTAGGTTGAGAGATTATGCGCAAAAATCGAGCGTTTTCTACTGTTTTTACCTTAAATGAGTTAGAAAGGAGCTGCCCTATGTATTCATCTGCCTATGTGTGGGCAAAGGTTCTGAGCCATATGGAAGAGCGGCTGGGGGCTGTCACCGTTTCGGCATGGTTCGACGATGCCGAGGTGGTGGAGCTGAACGAGAACAATCTGATTCTGTACTCCCCCTCGGATTTCCGCCGGGAGATCATCCGCCGCCGCTGCACCGATTACATTCAGGACGCGCTGAAGGAAGTGTTCAATTCCGACGCGAAGCTGATGGTCTTCGGTGACGAAGAGCTGGACACCTTCAAACAGAAGGGGAAAAGCGTTTCTTCCATGGACTTCAATCCCCAGTTTACCTTTGACAACTTCGTTGTCGGCCCCTCCAACCGTTTCGCTCACAGCGCAGCCATCGCCGTTTCCAAAACGCCGGGGCAGGTGTACAATCCCCTGTTCCTTTATGGCCCTCCCGGCGTGGGCAAAACCCACTTGCTGTATGCCATCGCCAACGGCATCCGCAAGGAAAATCCCAACGCCAACATCGTCTACATCAAGGGCGACCAATTTACCAATGAGCTAATCGCCGCCCTGCAAAGCGGAAAAAACGTGGAATTCCGTAGCAAATACCGGGAAGCAATTGGGTACCACTACCTTTGTGAAAATCCGAATCGTTCCGCAACCGTCGATCTGAGCTGCTTCAATCAGTTCATCCGGTACGTCTAAAAAGAACTGACGGAACAGATAAATATCGAAGCATTTAGCAATAAACGGAATAATCAATGCCTTATATGTATCGATCCAATTAAATCCGGCAATAATATAGAACAAACTCAGAATAATACTCTCTAGTGGAAGTACCATCAGTGATAAAATAACCGACAGTAGCAGGCCAGACCCTCTGAACTTCAATTTAGCCAAAGCATATCCACAGAGGGAATTTACGACCAAACTGCAGAATACCAAAATTGTCACATAAAACATACTGTTAAAAATATACTTTGGCATTAGGGTTCGCTGGAAAACCTCTTTATAATTGTCCAGGGTAAAATCGGTAAACATGAATGCCTGAAGGCCCTTGGACATATCTGAGAATATGTTTGCTTCCGGTTTGAATGAAGAAACAAACATCCAAATCAGGGGCAGCAAATAGATAATAGCCAATACAGTATTAATCACATATAGTGGAAGATTTCTCCGCTTCTCACGTGTATTCAGTAGCTTCATATTTCCTCCTTACTGTGCCTTCGTTACTTTTTTAATAATAAATGAAAGTCCCACAACAATCAAGAAGAACAGGATCGAGCCTGCCGACGCATAGCCGATATCCCGGAACTGGAAACCTTGCTGATACACAAAATAAATCAGTGTTTTTGTAGATTCCTTGGGGCCACCTTGGGTCATTACATAGGGCTGCGTAAACAGCTTCATGGCATTGATTGTAGTAATCAGCAGTACAAAAATCAATACATTCTTGATTCCAGGCAGTGTGACATGTATAAACTGCCGGAATTTTCCAGCTCCGTCCATTTCTGCAGCTTCATAGAGATTTCTGGGAATCACCTGTAGACCGGCCAGCAAGATCATCATCTGGTAGCCTGCACCCTGCCAGCCTGACATAAAAATAATAGAATTCATGGACGAATCTGCACTCCGCAGGAAATCAGACGTCGGTAATCCCAATTTGCTCAGCAGGGCATTGAGAAGTCCCTGTGTGGGATTGGGGTTATAAATAAATGTCCACAGAATGGCAACGACCGTAATGGAGGTCACCAGAGGGGCAAAATAAGCCGCACGGAAAATGCCAATGCCTTTGATACTTTTCTTTACAAGCAAAGCCAACAGGAATGCCAGCGTAACCTGATACGGCACAACGATTGCCGTAAAGTAAAAGCTGTTTCCCAGTGCCTTGTAAAAGCTGGGATCCTTCAGAATGCTGGCATAATTGGTAAGGCCGCTGAACTTTGCCGTTGCTGGTGACAGCAGATTAAAGTCCATAAAGCTGAAGCCAAATGTCAGCACAATCGGGAGAAACAAAAATAGTCCCAGTAAAATAACTGCAGGCAGTACAAAAAGCAGTACTGTTTTATCCGATCGTTTCCGGTCTCTGGACTTGACCAGACTGACATTTTTTGTCATAAACGATTCCTCCTTATCTCCAATTCATTATTGCGTTTCAAATTGTCTGCCTTGGCAGCCCGTAGCCGGTCAGCCGTTCCAAATCCGGTCCAAGGTATCTACACGGCAGTTCATAGCCTGCTTCGCCTGAAGCGAGATCCTCATCTCTGGATTGCTGAAGTAATAGCGGCGGTTGAAGCTCTCCTGACCATCATTCAGAAATATTTCAACTAGCGCACGGTCCATAAAGATCTGTACCTTTTTGAGGCTGCCGATCCGGCAGCTGCAGTCATTGTCGGCACCGCAATGCAGATGAGCCGTTCCATTCTGATACCGCAGAGAAACAGCTTCCTCACCCTGTCTGGTCAGCTCCAGGCAGAACGGCTGATCCATGATCTGATCCAGGGTCAACATATAGCAGTTCGTCTGATGCTCTGTTACCTGTAGTTCCGTCACTACTTTGGCATCTGCCAGATTCTTCTGAACCAGGCTCATGATCTCGGGTACCGGGTTGCTGTACAAATGTCCATCCACTACATGCAGCTCTCTGGGAATGGAAATCGATCCGTTGGAGCCGTCAGGTTCTGGAATGTGCGTCTGGGGGGAGTCATTATTCCATGCGTAGAGGATTCGTCTGCTGCCCCTTCGGAAGGATTGAGCCGCATAAAAATCCTGTCCCCAGTCAAGGATACCATGGTTTTCCAGGTGGAAGCTGTCATCTGCAAAGCTGCCAATATAGTAACAGGTGACGCGTCTTGTCTTGCAGGCAGAACCCTGAGGCACTTCGTCACTGGTGACATAGCCGACAATCAGGACCGTCTTGCCGTCCAGTTCGAAAATATCAGGGCACTCTGCAATGGCATAGTGGGGATCTGGATCTTCCAGAAGTATCTTGCTGTATTCCCAGTCCTGTAAATTATAGGAATTATACAGCATCACTGCGGGCTTATCGTCTACCTTGCCTGCTACCACCATTCTCCACTTTCCGTCGATCCACTCGACCTTCGGATCCCGAAAATCATAATATACGCCACGAGGGGTTGCGGTGATCAGGGGACGCTCATTTACGAAGTGGACACCGTCATAGGTTTCTGCAGTGCACTGCCACTGACGCTGCCAGCCGCGGTCTTTCCGGCCGATATGTCTCGTAAAGACAAACTGAATATGATCCTCCTGCACCACAGCACAGCCCGAATATGCGCCTCCCTGATACTCCTCCAGGCTGATCAAGTCAACCTGCGGAAACAGCACAATGGGCAGATGGGTCCAGTGGACCAGATCCTGGCTCACGGCATGACCCCAATAGGGATTTCCCCATTTCTGTCCCACGGGATTGTACTGATAAAACAGATGATAATAGCCCTGGAACCAGCATACACCGTTGGGATCATTCAGCCAGTTGCGGGTAGGTGCGAAATGGAACTGGTTGCGGTAAGTCTGTGTATAAAGATCTGCCAGATTCTCTTTTGTATAAAGCTCCAGCGTCTCACCGAATTTCGCAAACATTACACCGTCGCGCAAGACATCGTAATTTCCGCAGAAATAGGCCAGCTCCACGGCACAATCCTGTACGCCGATCTCATACTGTGTGTTTTCTTTCAGCTTTAAGGTGCATGGCTCATAGTCGTCAAATTTAAAATAGAATGTCTGCGTATAGCCTTCATCGCATGCTCTGACCCATACGGATCCGACACGGGCTGCTCCTCTTTTCGCCAAAACGAACATTTGTGTGTATTTTCCAGAGCTGAAAGAATAGGTTGTAGTATCCATATGTTCCTCCTGTATATCAATATGTTTGAAATGATTGCAGAAAACTCGAGTCTGAAATATAAAAATGCCGTGGCAGTTCCTATACTGTACGATGGTTACTGATGTGTTCCATCTGACTTTTGGGAAACTGCCACGGCAAAACTGCCACATATTAAAGACTTTGCGAGTAAAATTTACTTAGTCGCCTTTACATATTGGGCATCCACGAACTCAGCCAGAGCGTCCAGACTCTCCTTGGGATCAGAGCCGGTGAAAATATCCAGCATGGTCTCAGAGAACTTGGGGGAGAGGACCGTATACACAGGAGTACGGGGACGGGGCACTGCAGCCTCGAACAGCTGAGTCTTAAACGCATTGAGGGGCTCGCTATCCCACTTTTTATTGTCCTGATAGTTGGAAATACGGGCACCGGGGAAGCCGCTCTCATCCATGTAAACGCGGGTAGATTCGCTGTTAGTAAGGAAATCAAGTGCTACGAATGCTGCCTCAGGATCCTTGCAGTCACGGGTAATGCCAACAGTCCAGCTACCGCAGGGCGCTGCCATCACGCCGTTGTCAGGCTTTGGCATATAGGTAACACCCCAGTTGAGGTCGGGATAGTTCTTTTCAATACCAGCAATCTCTGCAATGTTGGCCAGCCACATAGCTGCCTTGCCATCCTGGAACTCGGTAGGAGTCGGATCGATATTGGCCAGCTTTTCATTGAAGAAACGCTGCAGATAGGTAGCAGTTTCCACGCCCTTGGCGTTGTTGATGTAACCGTTGCACTTGCTGCCGTCTTCACTGGTGAAGGCGCTGCCGTTTCCGACCCAGAAGGAGGAGAATACATAGGGAATGCCTTCGCCTTTATCGAGGATCAGCTTGATACCGACAACTTCAGGTGTGCTGACCTTTTTGGCCATTTCATAGATTTCAGACCAGGTATAAGCATCATCGATGCTTGCAGGAATGCGGAAACCGTTGGCCTCAAAAATATCCTTATTGTAAAAAAGGCCGCAGGTAGCTTCATTCAAACCGATCGCATACAGCTTTCCCTCATAGGTGTTCTGAACCAGAAGAGACGGCATCATATCCGCTTTGCTCTCAGCGGTCACATAGTCATCCAGAGGAATCAGGAGCCCGTTGGACACATAGTTTGCTAGATTAGGGCCATCCAAAGCCAGAATATCAGGCAGCATATTGGCAGAGGCTGCAGTATTGACCTTATCCTCATAGGCATATGCATTGCCTCTGGGGATCCACTCATAAACCAAATTATACTTGCCCTCGTAAAGCTTGTTGAACTCTGCAACTCGCTTCTCAAGAGGATCCGTCATCAGTTTCTTATCCATATACCAGAAGGTAATGGTCTGCTCTCCATCGTCAGTAGTCTGCTCATGTGCTGTCTGTTCTATTCCGCAGGCAGTCAGTCCCAAAACCAAAAGCAGTGCTAAGGTCATCGATAAAATCTTTTTCATTGTTATTTTCGTTATTTTCCTTTCTCTGCAGGCTCTGCAGGTTTCAGCGATATTATTGGTTGTTTTAACGGTTTTTTGTTCTGTGAGTCGACTTCACTTGGTGGTTTTATATTATCAATTTGTGTCCTAATCTTCAAGCGAATAATTTGACATCTTTTATTGAAATTTATGTCATATTTTTCGTTCCCACTTATTTTTATATTCTGGTATAATATAATTGATATAAAAAATTATTTTTTTGTGCCCATATTATACATAATAAACAAAAGGAGTTTTCTCATTATGTTGACATCGCTAAAAAAGAAATTTATGCGTTCAAAGATTTCCAAGCAGCTCTTTATCTTCTGCATTCTCATTTCTCTTATTCCTTTGTCTTTCACCGGTCTGATTACCACATCATGCTTTACAAAAATGCTACATAAACAAACACAAGTTTACATCAATCAAATGATTCTACAACTCAGTCAAAATATAGATGCCACCATTCAGCAAAATACCAATCTAGCCAGTTCGATCCGAAACGACCTTCAAGTTCAAGCTCACTTAATAAAACTAAGTGAAGAACCTGAACTTATTTCCCCTTCTGACAAATTTCGTTTTGAACAGATCCTCATGAGTAAATATCTTTATGGTTTCATCCGCGATATTACGGTCTTCGATCAGAACGAAAATATCATTGCCTCTGTACCATATCTGAAAGAACCTACTATTCTGTCCTATCAGCAGGCCAAACAGGCTATTACCGAAGGCGAAAACTGGTTTTTTGATAGTGAACATCATTTAATCTACTATGTCAACGAAATTTATAATGCGAAAAGTTACATGCCCATCGGTATACTCTCCATCTGTTTCTATGAAAATATAATCAACGAGCAGATCTCCAAACTGAATTTTAATGATATGGGAAAGATTTATGTTCTAGATGACACCCTGGCGCCACTCTCTAATTACCCTTTCCATGATACACCAGAAATTGAAGAAGTCATCCGTTCTAAAAAAAATACATTTAGTTGGGGTGGGAAAAGATACACAGCCTTTTCCCACGATGTAAACTCCACTGGGTGGCATGTACTGGGGGTTGTATCCATGGAACAGCTATACAACCTCTCCTCGAATCTGATCTTTATTTTTCTAATTACAATGACCATTACTTTGATTTTTTCGGTCCTGACTTCTCTGTTAATTTCTCAAAAATTCACACGGCACATACACATTCTCCTAAATGCCTTCAAACAGGCATCTGATGGAGATTTAAATGTTACCGTTGATGCCACCACACCGAACGAATTCGGGCAACTAAATCGGCATTTTAATCAGATGATCCAGAAACTCAATAATCTAATTCAACGCGTATATCAATCCCAGCTGCTGCAAAAACAGAGTGAGCTAAAAGCACTACAAGCACAGATTACGCCACACTTTTTGTATAACACCTTGAACAGTATCTCCTGGCGAGCACAACTCCAAGGATGTAATGATGTATCTGCTATGTGTGTTGCACTGGCTACCTTATTGCGTAAATCAATCGGAGATAAATCCCCTTTTATCTCTATTGCAGCTGAAATGGAATATCTAAATTCTTATCTTACCATCCAAAAATATCGGTATGGTGACAGAATTAAAGTACTGCTGGATATCTCGCCCGAACTCCAAAATTTCTACATTCCAAAACTGATTCTGCAGCCCATTGTTGAAAACTCCTTTGTGCATGCTTTCAATGACAGCTCAGACGGTTATATTTTTATCAAAGGTGTAATCCAGAATCATGATATTATTTTGACGGTAAAGGATAACGGGTCCGGTATTCCTGCTGAAAAAATTGCCTCTCTGCTGGACTCAAATCCACAAAATGGAAAATACTCTGCTATTGCCAATGTCAATAACAGAATCAAATTACTTTTGGGGGACAACTACGGAATTTCAATTCAGTCCAATATAGGACACACAGCAATATATGTCACAATTCCCCAGCAGACAGCTGATGATGTTAAGAAATATAATCTTATGATAGATAATCTTGGACTTAGCTAGGGCGTATCTGAAAGCAGACAAAGATTGTGCTATTTGGCCAAAAGCCAGATGGCGGCCAGCAAAACGAATGCAAAAACGAGGCAGCCATCGAGAGGGACATAAACTGTCCTACAGCCGCAAACATGTTCGCAAATCCTACCTCGGCCTGGTAAAATCCAAGAAGTGAACCGCTCACACAGCGCCACAGTGGCCAGCGGGGATGCAACAGCCCCGAATGGGTAAGGATTTGTCCCAACAAACTATGCTCTTTCTGGATGTCCTCTAATATCTTGTTCGGACCATTTGGGAAATTCGTCAGATTCTTCAGAAAAGAGACTCAGGACCTCTCCTTTGGCCTGTTTGGTGTTTTGCTTGTTGCGGGCATACTTGGTATCCGGAAAGCGGCGTGTCAATATCCTATCCGCCATCTGCCTCCTGGAAATGCAGGCCATGGCGTATAAAAAAGCACTTGGAGCTGTCAGGAATGGAGCCCGAGCATCACCTTCTGAATTTTTTTGGCAAACACGAACACTTTTTTCTTAATCCCGTTGACAGAAACTGCTGCTCATGCTATACTCTTATCAAGAAAGCAAACTTTTGTTTGTAAATAATCAACTGAAGTAGATAACAAATCAATATTTTGATAGCTGTGCTGTGGAGCCGCCTGATTGGTGAGTCTTCCTAATGCCGTATGATCGGATGTTCCCGAACCGGGAGCATCTGAGTGATTGGCATGGGATAAGAACTCTCCGTCATGCGGCTCCATTTTTATCATGTCTTTCCGTTGTTTTGCACCAGCAGAGACCGGAGATTCTTTTTCCCTGATATTTTCATTATTTCCCCCCCTGTGCAGACAAATTAACCGGCGTTTTGGGGGCTTGGCATAAAAACATACAGCCCCCCTTATTCTGCAGGAAAAATCGCTTGCACTGCAACGCTTTTTTCTGTCAATTTGTCTACACTGCCGCCTGTTTTTTCTGTACTGAGAATCAGCAGGTTATGTCAAACTTACTGCGGCAAGAGTGCGTATTATCTATGAAAAGGCAGACAGCACACCTACTCGTCTTTCTGTCGTTTTTCGGGTAGATCTTGGCGTATTTTCTCTTCTGTACGCCCACAAAAGGCAAGGGGTGGTATCCCATTCATCCTGGCAGAAAAAGCTATTGCAGGCCCTCTCAGCCGGTTTTAGCCGGGTGCAGATCTAGGGATAGATCTAGGTGCATTCTGTGTACGACTTTGCCATCCCCTTTCCTCTGCTCTGGGGCCCCCTCGCCGCCCTCACTGTCAACAG
>ENA-OOWZ01001727-OOWZ01001727.1-human-gut-metagenome-genome-assembly--contig:-NODE-1727-length-10126-cov-1.507199_pt1 | contig 10126 bp, 6 predicted proteins | sample MGYA00241580_ERZ501329 | MGnify/ENA primary metagenome ERZ501329 (study PRJEB25962, sample SAMEA2042923) | human gut metagenome | biome: human gut; feature: human-associated habitat; material: faeces... | reverse complement strand
TATCTGCCGGATTAACACCACTAATACGTATAGCCTGAGCTATGTTTAATGGTCTTACTTCTTTTAATTTTTGTCTTGCTTCACTAGCTAGATTAGGTACTTTATCATAATCTATATCTAATGGTATTTGTTTTTCTTCATTTTTAAGCATCTTCTCGGCTTCGCGTTCTACTTTTTTGATATATCCTTCATATTTTATTTGTATTTCTGCTTCTTCAAGTACTTCTTTGGAATAATTTAGATTTAGATTAAATACTTTATTTAGTTCTTCTAACTTAGCTGCTGGATTCTTTAAGTAATCATATACAGTAGTTGTTACTCTTCTCTTTTCATTATCCACAGTTATTTTTATTTCTTTTAATTTTTCTATTAATTCTAAAATATTCTGTTTCTTTTCTTTAAACTTTTGGTATTTTGCTCCTGTTACTAATCCAACATTATGGCCATACTCAGTTAATCTTAAGTCGCTATTGTCATGTCTTAGTAAAAGACGATATTCTGCTCGTGAAGTTAACATACGATATGGTTCTTTGGTGCCTTTAGTTACTAAATCATCTATTAATACTCCTATATAAGCTTCATTTCTCTTTAGTATCAATGGTTCTTTTCCTTCTAGTTTTAGACCGGCATTAATACCAGCGATTAATCCTTGACAAGCAGCTTCTTCATAACCGCTGGTGCCATTTATTTGGCCGGCAGTAAAGAGATTATTTAATACTTTAGTCTCTAAACTTGGTTTTATTTGTGTTGGATAGATAGCATCATACTCTATAGCATAGGCATATCTTAATATCTTAGCCTTCTCTAGGCCAGGAAGACTATGTACCATTTCTTCTTGGATATTTCTTGGCATACTTGTTGAAAATCCTTGAAGATAGATATCATCATAATACTTGCTTTCTGGTTCTAAGAATAATTGGTGTTTATCTTTATCACTGAACCTTACCATTTTATCTTCTATGGATGGACAATATCTAGGCCCAACACCAGTTATATCGTCTAGTCCTCCGTACATGCTTGACTTGTTTAGATTATCATATATGATTTTTTTTGTTTCTTCTGTTGTATATATTAAGTAACATGGTTCTTGTGCATTTATATCATAGACTGGTTTATTAGTATGAGAAAATGTATAGTATTTTTTATCACCATCTTCTCTTTTAGTCTTTGTAAAATCTATGGTACTTCTATCTATTCGTGGTGGAGTTCCTGTTTTTAATCTTAATATTTTAAAGCCATACTTTTTTAAATTATCTGATAAATGCATTGATGGTTTTTCATTGTGTGGACCGCTTCTTGTTCTAGTGTTTCCTATTAGAATATCTGATTTTAAATAAGTTCCTGTTGTTAATATAACTGCATTTGATGTTATATTTTCTCCTGTGGCTAATACTACTCCATATACGGTATTATCTTTTACTATTAAATCTTCAACCATGGCTTCTTTAATAGTTAAATTTTTTTCTTGTCTTAATAGTTTTAACATTTCTTTTGGATATGTTATTTTGTCTGCTTGAGCACGAAGTGATTTTACTGCTGGGCCCTTGGCATAATTTAACATTTTCATTTGAATTAATGTTTTATCTGCTACTTCACCCATTACTCCACCTAAAGCATCTATTTCTCTAACTATTATTCCTTTAGCGGAACCTCCTATAGATGGATTACATGGCATTGTTGCTATGTTATTTATATTTCCTGTTACTAATAGAGTTTTATGCCCTTTTCTTGCTGCTGCTACGGCTGCTTCACAACCGGCATGGCCTCCCCCTACTACTATTATTTCATAATTCATATACTTTCACCTACTTTCCTAAACAGAAACGACTAAAGAGTTCATCTAGTAACTCATCAGTATATGTTTCTCCTATTATTTCTCCTAAGTTATTCCATGCATCCTTAAGATGAAATTCTACAATATCTATTGGGCTATTATTATTTATTTCACTTATTGCATCATTTATATTATTTAAAGATTTTCCTAGAAGACTGATACTTCTAGCATTTGACATATATGTTAGATCACTTGCTTCTAATTCTCCGAGATTGAATAATCTTTTTATTTCGTCTTTTATTTTTTCTATACCGATATTCTCTTTAGCTGATATTTCTATATAGTTATCTAAAATACTTTTATCTAATTTGTTTTCTAGATCTATTTTATTTATTACTATTATTTTCTTTTTATCTTTTAGTTTTTCTAATAATCCTTTTTCTTCTGCTGTTATTTTTTCATTGTTATTTAAAATAAATATTACTAAGTCCGCTTCATTTATTATTGTTAGGCTTTTTTCTATACCTATTTTCTCTACGACGTCATCAGACTCTCTAATACCAGCGGTATCTATAATATTTAAGATTACATTATCTAATATTATAGTTCCTTCTACTATGTCTCTTGTAGTGCCAGGAACGTTTGTAACTATTGCTTTTTCTTCTTCTAATAGTGAATTTAGGAGACTACTTTTTCCGACGTTTGGTTTACCTATGATACCTACTTTTATACCTTCTTTGATTACTTTACTGTCTTGGGATTTTTTTATTATTTTTTCTAATTTTTCTTTGAATTTTTGTATTTCTGGTAATATTTTTTCATTGGTAAGAACTTCGATATCTTCATACTCGGGATAATCTATGTTTACTTCAATATTACTTATGATACCTACTATATCACTACGAAGATCTTTTATTAAGTTAGAAGTTTCTCCTGTTAAAGTATTTAATGACATTTTTCTTGCTTTATCTGATTTTGATGATATTAAATCCATAGTAGCTTCTGCTTCTAATAGGTCTATTCTACCATTTAGGAATGCTCTTTTAGTGAATTCTCCGGGTTCTGCTAATCTTGCTCCGTTATTTAAAAGTATTTCTAATACTTTATTAGTTGTAGCTATTCCTCCGTGACAATTTATTTCTACAATATCTTCTTTAGTAAATGTTTTTGGGGCTTTCATTACACTTACTAATACTTCATCTATTTTTTCATTGTTATTTTTTATATATCCATAATGAATGGTATGTGTTTCTACTTTGGTTAAATCTTTAGTAAATACTTTGCTAGCTATTTCTAAAGATTCTGGGCCACTTAATCTTATTATTGATATGGCTCCTATACCAGTAGTGGTTGATATGGCTGCTATGGTATCATTCATAATATATTCCTTCTTTCCTCCTTAGTATTTTAGCACAATTATAGAAAAAAGAAAAGAATTATTATTGGAATAATTATTGTGGGAGTAATAATTATATCAAGTATAATAGGAATATCAGTATATCATAGTAAGAATACTGAAAGCATCAATGATGGGGAAAGTAGTACTAATTCAACACAAGAGAATACAATAACAAATACAAATGAGATTATAAATACAGATACAGTAAACGATATACAAGAAAATGTAATAGTAGATGAACAACTTGAAGAAAATAAAACAAATGATATAATAGAGCAAAAAAATGAAGTGAGTAGTACCAATAATAATGCTGAACCAAAAAAGCAGGAAAGTACTACACAATCATCTGTGAAAAATCAAGAAAGTCAAACTACAGAAACTCAAAACAATAAAACACAAAGCACACAAAGTCAACAAACTACACAAACTCAAGATAATAAGCAAAATCAAGAAACAACACAAGTAAAACCACAAGAGGAACAACAAACTACACAAAAGCCAACATCGCAAGAACAAACAAGTAAAGAAGAAACTAAACAGGAAGAAACAACAAGTAAACCTGTTGTAGAAAAATGTACTAATAATAACAATCATGGTATGTCCGTTGGAAATTCTGGAAAGTGGTTTGATTCAAAAGCAGAAGCGGTAGCAGAATATGAAGCAGAGATAAACAAATGGGGAGATAAATGGACAAATTATGAAATAAGTGATGAAGAATATTATAAAAACTGTCCTTATGGTTACGAGGTATGGACTTGTCCGTACTGCAATTTATGGACTTTAAATTATTATTATGATTAAAAATTAAATATTAAATATTAAATAGAAATATTGGAACAAGTTTTAGACTTGTTCTTTTTTTACGCAAGGAGGTAAAAAGTGAATAAAAGAAGAAATATAAAAAAGAAACTACTATCTATGTTACTTTTATTAGCAACACTATTGGGAACAGTACAACCTATTTTTGCAGCTTCTGGTTCAAGTAGCTTTATAGCTGCACAATTTGCATCATATCAATTTACAACTGATAATGCACATACTGATTATGGAATAATTATTAGAAAAATTTATGATAGAAGTACAGGAGTTTGGAAAACTGTATTTTGTTCAGAACATGGAATTGATATTGCAACTGGAGAGAGGCATAATGGGACATATTCTACACCAACTGATGAAGCATTAAAATATGCATGTAAAATTGCTTACTTTGGTTGGTACGAAAAATATGGTGATTATGTAGTAGATGGTGGTATTTCTGTAGATAGAAAGAAACAATTTGCTCTAGTACAACAATTTATCTGGGAATCACTTGGGCAAAGTAATGCAACGTTTACTAATTCATCTACTCAAAGTGAATATGTAGCTTTAAAAAATGAAATAACAAATAAAATAAATAGAATGCAAACAAAGCCAAGTTTTAGTGGGAACACAGTAACTATTGATGCAGGTTCATCAATAACCTTAACAGATTCAAATGGAGTATTAGCTGATTATACAAGTATGGATAAGACAGTTGATGGAATAAGATTACAACATAATAAAGGCGAAAATACAATGACAATAACAGTCAGTGATGACTGCACAAAAGAAAATTATAGAATATCAGATGCTATGATGAAACAATGGGGTTGTTTAAAAGATGGAACACAAGATTATGATACAACTCTTTATTTTGATTTCCCAACAGGAGTTCAAGATCAAATATATTCGCTTAATTATAATGACCCAGTAACAATGTCTTTACAATTACAAATAAACGCATTTGGAAAATTAGAATTATCAAAATTAAGTGAAGATGGAGATTTAATTGATGGTGCAGTTTTTAGAATTGAAGGAGATAATTATAGCAAAGATGTTACAGTTACAAATGGAAAAATCGTAGTGGATAAATTGAAAAAGCGGTTTTTATACTGTAAAAGAATTGTCAGCACCGACAGGTTTCTTACTAAATACAGAAACATATAATGTAGAGATAAAAGTTAATCAAACAACACAACAAGCTATTGTTAATAAAGAACCAACAGGAACTTTCACATTAACAAAGGAAAATTCGGATGGAAGTGCAAAAATCGGAGGAGTAAAATATAAAGTTTGGAGTGAAGATAAGACTTATAATCAAGTTCATGAAACTTCTAATGCAGGTCAAATCAAAATAGAAGGCTTAAAATTACGGAAAATATTTCTATCAAGAACAACAGAGTGCAGAGGGTTACTTATTAGATGATACTGTATATTCATTTGAATTAACATATAAAGACCAACACACAGAAGTTGTTTATGCAAGTGCGACAAGAAGTAATACAGAGCCGACAGGAACTATAACTATCATAAAAAGAGATAGTGAAACAGGAAGTGTAGCACAAGGAGATGCAACCCTTGAAAATGCAAAATATGAAGTGTATGCAGAAGAAGATATATACAATAAAGCTAAAACAAAAATATTACTCAAAAGGAGATTTAGTAGCAACTAGAACAATGAGTGAGGCAGGAACAACAGAAGATATAACAGGGCTTCCACTTGGAAAATTTAAGGTAAAGGAATCAGTTAGTTCATTGGGCTACTTATTAGATACCAAAGAATATATAGTAGAATTAAAATATAAAGACCAAAGAACAGAAATAATATCACAAACAGTTACAAGTAATGAAGTAGTAAAGAAAATGCAAGTACACATTTTTAAAAGTGGAATAAAAGAACAAAATGGGCAAGTTCAAGGATTAGAGGGAGTAGAATTTGCTATAAAATTAAATAGTGATGTAGAAGAAGCATATTCAAAAGGATACACTTATGTAGAAGTTTGGAATGGAATAGATGAATATGGAAACAAAGTAAATGTTGATGCAAAAAGAGTAGCAGAAGCACAAAAAATTGCTCCTACTTATGAAACAATAGTAACAGATTCAAACGGAGATGCTTATACTGAAAATTGCTTGCCTTATGGAAAATATATTGGAAAAGAAGTGAAGGGAATAAAAGATTTCTACACAGCAGAAGATTTCTATTTTACTATTTCACAAGATACAAGTGAAGTAAAAGAAATAGCAAAGAAAGTAAAACATATTGTAATTAACAATGAGCAAATGGAAAGCTATGTAAAATTAGTAAAAAAAGATGCTACAACAGATAAAATAGTAACTTTATCTAGTACAACTTTTAAAATAAGAGCAACACAAGACATTTATGATCGTGGCAATGGAAAAATAATTTATAAAAAAGGAGAAACAATAACTCAAAAAATAGGAAGTACAGTATATGATACTTTTACTACTAATGCAGATAACATTGTAGTTCCTAATAATAGTTACAATACTGATAATGATGACAAAGGAAGTGTAACAACGCCATTAACTTTGCCAGCTGGCTGTTTTGAAGTGTTTGAGGTAAAAATTCCAAATGGTTTCTTGCAATTAGAAAAGCCAGTAACATTTGAAATTGAAGGAATTAGAGATTATGACAAAGATAAGCAAGGAGATTATATAAAAACAGTTGAAATAAAAAATGAACAGCCTACTTGCACAATAATAGTAGATAAAGAAATCGCAATAAGAGAAAATGTAGATACTTCTCTAATAGATACAAGTGATTTAAGTGGTATAGAATTTACTTTAGTTGCAAAGGAAAATATAATTGATATGGCAGACGGAAGTATTATATATGAAAAAGGTACAGAAATTAAAAAAGTAAATCTTACTAATGCAGGAACATTAGAAATAACAGGGCTTCCTGTTGGTTGTTATGAATTATATGAATCCCAAACGTTGGAGGGACTGGTATTAAATGAAAAAAGATATGAAATTAAATTTACTCAAAAAGATACAATTACAAAAATTTATGAAAAAAAATTAGAAATTGAAAATGAAACAACATTAGTAGAATTTTCAAAGAAAAGTATCACAGGAGAAGATGAATTGCCAGGTGCAAAACTTACAGTATTAGATGAAAATGGTAATGTAATAGACAGTTGGACTTCAACAACAGAAACTTATAAAATAGAGGGTTTAGCAGCAGGTAAAAAATTTACTTTAAGAGAAGAAATTTCGCCAGATGGATTTGTAAAAGCAACAGATGTGCAATTTATAGTTGAAGATACAAACGAAATTCAAAAAGTAGAAATGATAGATAAAATTGTAACAATGACTAAGAAAGATATAGGTGGCGAAGAAATCGAAGGAGCTGAATTGAAAGTAATTGATGAACAAGGCAATATCGTTGATTCATGGACTTCTACAAAAGAACCACATAATATAAATGGACTAGAAGAAGGCAAATCTTATACTTTAATTGAAATGTATGCACCAAATTCCTTTGTAGTTGCTACCGAAGTTACATTTACAGTAACAACAGAGAAGAATGAACAAAAAATCGAAATGATAGATAAAATTGTTGAAATATCAAAACAAGATATAGCAGGCAATGAAATCGAGGGTGCAACACTAATTGTTACAAATGCTAAAACAAAAAATATTGTAGATAAATGGGTTTCTGGAAAAGAACCACATAAAGTAAGTGGACTTATAGAGGGACAGACTTATATATTACACGAAGAAATAGTTGTAGGTTCATTTGTTAAAGCAACTGATATTGAATTTACAGTAACAAGTGAAAAAGAAACACAAAAAATAGTTATGATAGATAAGATAGTAGAAATAATAAAAACTGATCTTGTAACAGGAGAAGAAATAGAGGGTGCTGAACTACAAGTAGTAGATGAAGATGGTAATGATACTGATGAAGTATTAGAAAGAGAAGACGTTCATGATTTATCTAAACTTCATAATGAGGTTACTATTTATATTATTAATAAAAAGGGGGAAGTACTTCTTCAGAGAAGGAGTAAGAATAGAAGATTTTGTCCTAATATGCTTGGTGTTATAGCGGGACATGTTGGATATTTAGAAGATCCTTTATCGTGTGCTAAGAGAGAACTTGAAGAGGAAGTTGGACTAGTTGTGGATAAAAATGAGGTACATGTATTATGCAATAAGTATCTTGTGTTGGAAGATGAGAATAATCATTTTATGTATCCTTATTATGTTATAACTGATTTAGAGGAAGATGATTTTATTATTCAAAAGGAAGAAGTTAGCTATGTTAAATGGCATAATATTGATGATGTTATTAATCTTATTGAAGTTGGTGATAAAGAGGTGGTATTTAAAAAGGAAGAGATTTATTTGTTTAGAATGCTTAAGGATATTGTTTCTTAATTGGGATATTTATATTGATTAATGATAATAAAAATGTATAAAATTTGACATTTTTCTTTAAAATGTCTTTTTATATGATATAATATTAATGATATTTAGGAGGTAGTTAATATGATTAAAGGTAGACCATTTGTAAAGTGGGCTGGTGGTAAGAGACAAATAATGAATAAACTTATGGAATATGTTCCTGATGAGTTTGATACTTATTATGAACCTTTTGTGGGTGGTGGTGCGTTATTATTTGAGTTATCTCCTAAAAGGGCAGTAATTAATGATTCTAATTATGAACTTATGAATGTATATAATTGTATTAAAGATGAGAAAAAGTTTGAGGCTATGTGTAGAGAATTAAATCGTCATGAAATGTATCATTCTGAAGATTATTATTATGAAATTAGAAATATAGATAGGGATAAGAAAAAGTTTAATAAAATTGCTGATTATAAAAGAGCCGCTAGAACTATTTATTTAAATAAGGCTTGTTTTAATGGATTATATCGGGTTAATAGTAAAGGGGAATTTAATGTTCCTTTTGGCAAAAAAGCTAAAGTTAATACTTATGAGGGGCAGAACTTGGGTATAATTTGTGGTTTTTTAAATTATAATGATATTAAGATTTTATCTATTGATTTTGAAGATGCTGTAAGTACTGCTAAAAAAGGTGATTTTATATATTTTGATCCACCATATGATTCTGATACTTCTACTTTTAATAGTTATACAGAAGATGGTTTTGGAAAAGGTGAACAGAGAAGGCTAGCAAAAGTATTTAGAGAGTTATCTGATAGGGGATGCTTTGTAATGCTTTCTAATCATAATACTAAGCTTATTAATGAACTTTATGGTGATTTTAATATTCATGTTATAGAAGCTAAGAGGAATATTAATGCTAATGGTAAAAAAAGAGGTAAAGTAGAAGAGGTTATAATTACAAATTTTGAGAACAAGAGAGGTTTTGATAACTTAATATAACATGTTACAAGGATGTGATACTTATGAAAAAGTTTGCTTATTATTATGATAAATGTGATTTTAAACTTATATATGGTGATTCTTTGGAAGTACTTAAAAGTATTAAACCAGAGAGTATTGATATGATTTTTGCTGATCCTCCTTATTTTTTATCTGATAACGGTATAACTTGCAGTGGAGGTAAGATGGTAAGTGTTAACAAAGGAGAATGGGATAAGGCTATTGATTTTAAAGAGAAACATAAATTTAATAAAGAATGGATTAAATTATGTAAAAGAGTGTTAAAGAGTAATGGTACTATATGGATAAGTGGTACTATGCATAATATTTATTCAATAGGTATGGCACTTGAAGAGAACGGGTTTAAGATAATAAATAATATTACTTGGAGAAAATTAAATCCACCTCCAAATATTAGTTGCAGAGCATTTACTCATTCTACTGAGACAATACTTTGGGCTAAAAAAGACGATAAAAAAAGCAAACATAAGTTTAATTACTCACTAATGAAAAAAATAAATAATAATAAGCAAATGAAAGATGTATGGGAAACTAGTTTAACAAAGCCTAGCGAAAAGACTTGTGGTAAACATCCAACACAAAAGCCAATTGAAATATTAGAAAGAATAATACTTGCTTCTACAGAGGAAAATGATTTAATATTAGATCCATTTAATGGAAGCGGTACAACAGGAATAGCGGCAAACAGATTAAAAAGAAGATATATAGGAATAGAAAAAGAAAAAGAATATTTAGATTTATCTATTAGAAGA
>ENA-OOWZ01001716-OOWZ01001716.1-human-gut-metagenome-genome-assembly--contig:-NODE-1716-length-10176-cov-2.071238_pt1 | contig 10176 bp, 8 predicted proteins | sample MGYA00241580_ERZ501329 | MGnify/ENA primary metagenome ERZ501329 (study PRJEB25962, sample SAMEA2042923) | human gut metagenome | biome: human gut; feature: human-associated habitat; material: faeces... | reverse complement strand
TAAAGTTTCTGTTAAAGTACCAATTTGATTTAACTTAATTAATATTGAGTTAGCTACACCCTTTTGAATACCATCTGATAATCTTGAAGTATTAGTTACAAATAAATCATCCCCTACTAATTGAACCTTATTACCAAGTTTATCGGTTAAAATTTTCCAACCATCCCAATCTTCTTCTGCAAGCCCATCTTCGATTGAAACTATTGGATAATTGTTTGTAAGATTATCTAAATAATCTATCATTTCACCTTTGGTTTTAAATTCGCCAGTTTTCCAGAATAGGTATCCATCTTTGCCTTGCTTTTTTGCTTCATCAAACATTTCGGTTGCCGCAACGTCTAAAGCTATTCCAATGTCTTGTTTTACTTTATAATTTGATTTCTCAATTGCTTCTACAATTAAGTCCAAAGCCTCTTCGTGTGACTGCAAGTTAGGAGCAAAACCTCCTTCGTCGCCGACAGCTGTTGATAAATTTTTAGATTTTAATAATTTCTTTAAATTGTGATAAACGGTGACGCCCATTTCAAGCTTTTCAGCAAAAGTTTTTCCACCAGATGGAACAATCATAAATTCTTGAATACTCAAATTATTATCTGAATGTTTTCCACCATTTAGTATATTCATCATAGGTGTAGGCAATTGATTACCTTGAAGCCCACCAATATATGAATATAAAGATGTGCCTAAAGAATTACTAGCTGCTATACAGCATGCTAAAGAAACACCTAATATGGTATTTGCTCCTAAATTGTTTTTATTATCAGTTCCATCTAATTTAATTAATAGCTCATCAATCTTTCTCTGCTCATATACATTAAAACCAATCAATTTTTTTGCAATTTTTTTAATATTTTCTACAGGAGTCAAAACTCCTTTTCCTCCATATCTACTTGGGTCATTATCGCGAAGTTCACATGCTTCAAAGCTTCCAGTGGAAGCACCAGAAGGTACGATGGCTGTCCCACAAAAGCCGCCGTCTGTTATAACTTCAACCTGTACGGTGGGGTTCCCTCTTGAATCTAAAACTTCCAAACCACTTATAGAACTTATAGCTAAAAAATCTTTCATAAATAATCCTCCAATCAAAATTTATTTATATTGTAACCAAATATAAAAAAAACATTCCAGAGATTAATCTGGAATGCTTAATATTTTTTATTTTTCGTCTAAATCTTGTGTTATAGGAGTGTGGTCTTTTCCATAATACCAGATTAAACCTATAACTAATACACCTAAAACGCCAATAATTAACCATGTCCAAGCAGTTGCGTTCATTCCCATAAATGTATCTTGAGCTGTAGAAGTTCTTGTTGCAGTGTAACCATTATTTGTAGTTCTTGCTTCGGCTGTATTAATCATATTTCCGGTTGTATTTTTTATAGTTGAAGCACCTTGCTCTACTGCAGTACCAGCATCTGTAACAACATTTTCAACAACATTTGCAGCACCTTGTGTAACATTTTTTACAGCTTGACCAGCTGTATTTAAATCACCATTTGTTGCAAGTACTTTTGAAAAAGAAAACAAGAGGGTTAAGGCGAAAAATGTACTAAAAGTTAAAAATACTTTTTTCATGTGAACCTCCTAAAAAAATATCATTATTATTATTAGACATAAAAATATAAAATATACAATAAAAAAATATTAATTTTTGACGACATATATACAACTGGAAATACGATAAAAGAATGTGCAAAAATAATAAACAACTTTAATCCTAAAAGTATAGGAATAGTAACAATAGCAAAAGATTAAAAGCATCTAACTAAAATGCTAGATGCTAAAGCTTATATCTCCATTTGACTTCCTAAAAAGCTAGCAGCAGATTGTGCAACTTTTGCTTCGACATCAGTCATTTTTGTAGAAGCTTCTTTAGAAAGTAAAATTACAGTTCCAATGGAATCTCCATTAGAAATAATTGGATATACAATCTGTGAATTATAGATTTTATCTTTTTTATCATTTTTTATAATAGGGACAGATAAATTGTTGTTTTTATCACTTTTATAAACTTCTTTATCCTCCATTATCTGTTCAATTTCTTTGCTTAAACTTTGCTCTAAGTAATCTTTTTTTGAACCACCAGCAACAGCAATTACAGTATCTTTATCTGTTATACAAGCAATATGACCTGTAGTTTTTGCCAACGTTTCAGCATATCCAAGTGCAAACTCTGATAATTCGCCAATAGGAGAATATTTTTTTAATATAACTTCGCCTTCTTTATCTGTAAAGATTTCTAAAGGGTCACCTTCTTTTATTCTTAAAGTTTTTCTTATTTCTTTTGGAATAACAACTCTACCTAAATCATCAATTCTTCTTACTACTCCAGTTGCTTTCATATTTTTCCTCCTTTTTACTTTGTCTAAAATTAGTATTTCTAGAAAAAATTAAATTATACACTAAAAGATAAAAATATGATAAATCTTGCAATTTACAGCATAATATAATATAATCTAAATGCGTAAAATTTAAGCAATTACTACATAATCGGTACTATAAATTAAACGCAAACGAGAGGGAGAATGATAATGAAAGCAATAGAAATAAGAAATAAGTTTTTAAAATTTTTTGAAGAACACGATCATAAAATAATACCAAGTGCGCCATTAATACCAATTAATGATCCATCTGTTTTATTTACAACAGCTGGAATGCAACCATTGGTACCATATTTATTAGGAGAAAAACATCCAGAAGGTAATAAATTAACAGATTACCAAAAATGTTTAAGAACAAACGATATAGATGAGGTAGGAGATAATAGACACTTAACATATTTCGAGATGCTAGGAAATTGGTCATTAGGAGCATATTTTAAAGAAGAAGCTATAAAGATGAGCTTTGAATTCTTAACAAAAGTATTAAATATACCAGTGGACAAATTATCTGTTACTTGTTTTGCAGGAAATGCAGATGCACCAAAAGACGAAGAAGCTGCAAAATACTGGGAAGAAGCAGGAATACCAAAAGAAAGAATATACTTTTTAAAAGAAAACTGGTGGATTGCAGGAGAAGAAGGACCTTGTGGGCCAGACACAGAAATGTTTTACGACACGGGAAAACCAAAATGTTCAGAAGGATGTAACCCAGATTGCGATTGTGGTAAATATGTAGAAATATGGAATAATGTATTTATGAAATATTTTAAACATAAAGATGGTACATTAACAGAATTAAAACAACACAATGTAGATACAGGTCTTGGACTAGAAAGAATGACAATGTTATTACAAGGAAAACAAACACCATTCGAAACGGAACTATTTGCTCCAGTAATGGACAAGTTAGAAGAACTACAAAAAGTAGATAATATTAATAGTAGAAGAATAGTTGCAGAACATTTAAGAGCATCTATGATGATAATAGCAGATGGTGGTAGACCAAGTAATATAGATAGAGGATATATTTTAAGAAGATTAATTAGAAGAATGATAAGACATTTAAATAAATTACAAATAGATCTATCAGAAACAGAAAACTTAATAAATTTAAATATCGAAACATTAAAAGAAATGTATCCAGACCTAGTTACAAATAAAGAAATAATTAAACAAGTTATACTAGAAGAACAAAGTAAATTTGTTAAAACTCTAGAACATGGAGAAAGAGAGTTTATAAAAGCTACTAATAAGGCAAAAGAACAAGGAAAAGATGTTATAGATTCTGAAACTGTATTTAGATTATATGATACTTATGGTTTCCCGCCAGAAGTAACAGAAGAATTAGCTAAAGAGAATAACATTAAAGTAGATATGGAAGGCTTTAATAAATTATTTAAAGAACATCAAGAAAAATCAAGACAAGGTAGTGAACAAAAATTTAAAGGTGGTTTAGCTGAACAAAATGAGCAAACTATAGCATACCATACAGCAACACATTTATTGCATGAAGCATTAAGAGAAGTGTTAGGAGACCATGTAAAACAAAGTGGTTCAAATATTACAACAGAAAGATTAAGATTTGACTTTACACATCCTCAAAAAATGACTAAAGAAGAAATACAAAAAGTAGAGGATTTAGTAAATGAAAAAATAAAAGAGGATTTACCAGTAACTTGTGAAGAAATGAGCTATGATGAAGCTAAGAAGTCAGGTGCGATAGGTTTATTTACAAGCAAGTATGGCGATAGAGTAAAAGTATATACAATAGGAGATTTTAGCAAAGAAATCTGTGGTGGTCCTCACGTAAAACACACAGGGGAATTAGGAAGATTTAAAATAAAGAAAGAAGAATCTAGTTCATCTGGAATTAGAAGGATAAAAGCTGTTTTAATAAAATAGGAAAAGGGATTTTTGGGACGTTCTTTTTTCCCTTTTAAGATTATCAATATTGTTATAAATCTTAATATTAAACATCGGGATTTAACCACCGTCCCCAAATCCCGATGTTCCCAAGTCCAGATATTCCAAAATCATAGGAGGTAAAAATGGAAGATTGTTTATTTTGTAAAATAATTAAAGGAGAGATACCATCTACAAAAGTATATGAGGATGACGAAATATTGGCATTTAAAGATATTAACCCAATAGCTCCTGTTCATATATTAGTAATCCCAAAGAAACACTATAATGATATTAGCGAAGTACCAGAAAGTGAAGCAGAAATAATTGCAAAAATTCATATGGTTATAAATAAAATAGCAAAAGAGCAAGGGATTGCAGATAAAGGTTATAGGATTATAAATAATTGCAAAGAGGATGGAGGACAAGAAGTAAAACATCTACATTTTCATCTAATAGGTGGCAAAAAATTAGGAACAAAAATGTGTTAAAAACAAAAGAAAAAATTTACATAAAGTATATGAAAACATATAAAATTATGTTATAATATACTTTAGATAGGTAATTGGAGGTAAAATTATGTTTGTTGATAGTAAATATAGTAAAGTATTAACTGTTTTATTAATCGTTGTAATAGTAGGAATTGTCGGTTTACTAGCTTTTTTAGGATATGAGATGTATACTAAATATTTCCTAGAAGAAGATACACAAGCATTTATGGATGATTATACAAATTCTTTAGGAATTCAGCCTTTAGAAGAAAATAATGTAACTGGTGATTTTAATTCCTTATTAGATGTTAATGCAGTTACAAATGCAAGTGGTGATAGCACAGGAACTGCTAAACAATTTAAAGGTTTTGATGTTGTAGGAGCAATAGAAATTCCAAAAACTAATGTAAATCTTCCAATATTAAAACAAATGGGAACAAAAGCTATGAATACATCAGTTGTAATGCAATATGGACCTGGACCAAACCAAGCAGGAAATACAGTAATTGCAGGACATAACTATAGAAACGGACAATTCTTTTCAAATAATTATAAATTAGAAAATGGAGATACTATTTATATTACAGATAATTCTGGAACAAGATTAAAATATGTAATATATAATAAATATGAAACAACTCCAGAAGATGCAGATTATATGGATAGAGATACTGGAGGAAAACCAGAAATATCTTTAACAACATGTACAGATGATAGTAAAGCAAGAATTATAATTTGGGCAAAACTTGCAGAATAAACAAAAAGGGATTTTTGGGGACGTTCCTTAAATCCCTTTTTTTAGATTTTAAAAAATATCGTATTAGTGGGAAAGTAATTAATAGGAGGTAGAAATGTCTACTGCAGCAGATACATACAAAAAAGTTTTAAATATATTTTTTATAATATTATTGATAATTCTATTATGCATAGCAGGATATGTAATTTATAAATTTATTTCTGCTAAGATCATAAATGACGATTCGGACGAATATATAGCAGAATTTACAAATGAAATTGGTGATATTGATAGTAATATAATAAGTGATGATGGGGCAGTAGCTTCAGCTCAAACTAATAGTGAAGCAAATAATAAAGCTAGTAAAGTAAAAACAGCAAGAAGTTCAAAAACAAAAAAATCTGTAGGAAAATATTATAATTATGATGTTTGTGGATATATAAGAATTCCAAAGACAGGGATACAATATCCAATTATAGCCACACTATCAAAACAAGCCCTAGAAAAAGGTGTGTGTGTAGAATATGGACCTGGACCAAATGAACCTGGGAACACAGTAATTGCAGGGCATAATTATTTAAATAGACTATTTTTCTCAAAAAATAAAAATTTAAATATAGGTGATAAAGTATATATTACAGATTTGTATGGAGTAACTGTAGAATATACAATATATAATAAATTTGAAACATCTCCACAAGACACAAGCTATATGTTTAGGGATACTGGCGGAATACCAGAGATAACACTTGCAACATGTTCACAAAATGGTTCAGCAAGATTGATTTTATATGCAAAATAATAAAAGATTTATGCTGAGTACATACTACACTTTGATAAGATTAATAAATAAAATTAAAAAAAATATTGAAAAAATTTTTACTAAGTGATAAAATACAACTACTTTAAAAGGGAGTAGCTTGTAAACTACTAATCAACAGTCGCGAAGTATTCTGGTTAGTAACCTAATTTAGGTAAGCAAGACTTTTAAAAAACACAAAAAGTTTTTTAAAGTCTTGCTTTTTGTGTATAATACTAAAAAAGGAGAGATGAATAGTGAATTGGTTTAACAAAGGAATAAGTCAAGTAGAAAAAGAATTACAAACCAATATTAAAGAAGGCTTAACAGAAGAACAAGTAAAGGCAAATTATGAAAAATATGGCATGAATGAATTAAAGCAGAAAAAGAAAAAATCTTTATTTGTAAAATTCTTAGAACAATTTAAAGATTTTATGATTATCGTTTTAATTATTGCAGCCATAGTATCTGGAGCTGTAGGAATTGCAGAAGGTGAAGGAATAACAGATACAATTATAATTTTAATAGTTGTAGTACTTAATGCAATAATTGGAGTAGTACAAGAAAGCAAAGCAGAAAAATCATTAGAGGCACTTCAAAAATTAAGTGCACATGCATCAAAAGTCGTGCGTAATGGAAAAGTAGCAGTAGTACAATCTAGAGAATTAGTACCAGGAGATGTTGTAGTTTTAGATACAGGTGACTATGTACCAGCAGACTTAAGAATAGTAGAGAGTGCGAACTTAAAGTCACAAGAAGCATCATTAACAGGTGAGTCTGTACCAGTAGATAAAAATACAGAAACTATAGATGACGAAAAAGTGAGTCTTGGTGATAGAACAAATATGCTTTTCTCTTCTTCACTTATAACATATGGAAGAGGAAAAGGTATTGTAGTAGAAACAGGAATGAATACAGAAGTTGGTAAAATTGCTAAAATTATTAGTGATACAGAAGGAACAGAAACACCACTTCAAACAAAGTTAAATAAATTAGGAAAAACATTAGGAATAGCAGCTCTTGCAATATGTATAGTAATATTTATAATAGGAATTGCGTATGGTAAAGATGTAATAGATATGTTTATGACAGCTGTTAGTTTAGCTGTTGCAGCGATTCCAGAAGGTTTAGCAGCAGTTTCTACAATAGTTTTAGCTATAGGTGTTCAAAGAATGGTAAAGAAAAATGCTATTATAAAGAAATTACCAGCAGTAGAAACATTAGGAAGCGCAACAGTTATATGTTCAGATAAAACAGGAACACTAACACAAAACAAAATGACTGTTCAAAAAGTATTTGTAAATAATGAAGTAGTAGAAGCCAAAGATATTAAAGATATCAGCAATGAACTAGATAGATTAATGCAAGTATGTACATTATGTAATGATACAAAAATCGGTGCAGAAAGAGAGTTAACAGGTGACCCTACAGAAACAGCATTAATAGATTTAGGATTTAAAATTAATTTTGACGTAAAAGAAGTTTTAGAATTAAAAAGAGTAAAAGAAATTCCATTTGATTCTGACAGAAAATTAATGACTACAGTAAATAAAGTAGGAGAAAAATATTTTGTTTATACAAAAGGTGGAATTGATGAATTACTTGCAAGATGTAATTCTTATATAGTAGGTGGAGAAGTAAAGACAGATTTAGCAAATTATAAAGCAGAAATAGATAAATATAATGTGAAAATGGCAAAAGATGCTCTAAGAGTATTAGCTATGGCATATAAAGAAATGGATCATGAACCAACAGATGAAGAAATGAAAAACATAGAAAATGATTTAATATTTGTAGGAATGGTTGGAATGATAGATCCACCAAGAGAAGAAGTTAAAGTAGCAGTAGAAAAATGTAAAACAGCAGGAATTAAAACGGTAATGATTACAGGAGATCATAAGATTACAGCTGTTGCAATCGCAAAAGCATTAGGAATATTAGAGAATGAAGATGAAGCAATTACTGGTAGCGAACTTGAAGAAATGTCAGATGAGGATTTAACAAAAAATATTAGAAAATATTCAGTTTATGCAAGGGTATCACCAGAACATAAAGTTAGAATAGTAAAAGCTTGGCAAGCAAATGGAGAAATTGTTGCTATGACAGGTGATGGTGTAAATGATGCACCAGCATTAAAAACAGCTGATATTGGTTGTGCGATGGGAATTGTTGGTACAGACGTTTCTAAGGAAGCAGCAGATGTAATATTAACAGATGACAATTTTGCTACAATAGTATCATCAGTAGAAGAAGGAAGACGTATTTATGATAATATTTTAAAAGTAATTCAATTCTTACTTTCATGTAATGTTGGAGAAGTTATTGTATTATTACTAGCAACATTATTTGCACCAACAATAGGAAGAGTGTTTGGAATATATGATATTTCAATGATACAAGTATTATTACCAATTCATATTTTATGGATTAATCTTGTAACAGATACATTCCCTGCACTTGCATTAGCATTTGATCCAGCTAATAAAGACATAATGGATAGAAAGCCAGTAAAGAAAGACGAAGGAATATTCACAAAAGGTAGAACCTTTAGAATAGTATATCAAGGATTTATGATAGGATTACTTACACTTGCAGCATATTTAATTGGATTAGGTTCAACAAAAACAGCTATAGGAAATCTTACATTAGAAGAAACAAAAATAGAAGTTGGACAAACAATGGCATTTACAGTATTGGCATTTTCAGAATTAATTCATGTATTTAATATACGTGATAATAAAAATTCAATATTTAAAACAGGTATATTAGGAAACAGTATTTTGATTTATGCTGTTGTTATATCAGCATTATTAATGGGAGTTATCTTAGTAATACCTCAATTAAGAGAAATATTTAGTATTCCAATTTTACCAGTTGGAAATATCATTGAAACCGTATTATTGATTATTGCACCAGTTGTTATAGTTGAATTAATGAAGTTATTTAAAGTCAATACAGCAAAGGATGAGTAAATATAAGGGGAATTAAAATGGATAAAAAGCAAAAATACATATTATTCGCAATTTTACTAGTACTTCTAGTAGTTGCGATGGTAGTTATTATAGTAAAAAATAGGACAGTTAGTGTAGCAAAAACTAGTGATGTAGATTATCATGCAGAAAACAAGCCTGTGGCACAAACAGGAGAGATTCCAGAAGAACCAAAAGAAGATGCTCAAGAGGAAGAAACAGAAAATGGGACTGATGAAACTGAAGTTGAGCCAGAAGAAAATGAAGGAACCAAAGTAACACCAGTTTCAAATGTTACAAATTCAAAACAAGGAATTTATTATATAAAAGTAAATTTAGAGCAAAATGTTGTTACAATTTATTCAAAAGATGAAGATGGTGAATATACAATACCAGTAAGGGCAATGGTGTGTTCAACCGGAAAAGCAACACCAACAAGTGGAACATATACTATTCCTAATAGAAAATGGGATAGATGGACTTGGGGCCAAATGGTTGGAAATGTATGGGCACAATATTATGTTAGAATAAAAGGAAGTATTTTATTCCACTCTGTGCCATATACAAGTAAAGACAAGTCTACACTAGAATATTGGGAATATGATAAATTAGGAACTAAAGCATCTGCTGGATGTATACGTTTAACTGTACAAGATGCAAAATGGATATATGACAATTGCAAAGCTGGAAGCAAAGTTGAGTTTTATTCTGATCCAAATCCAGGACCTTTAGGAAAGCCAACTGCTCAAAAAATTTCTGATGATGAAGAAGTAAGAGGTTGGGATCCAACAGATCCTGATAATGATAATCCTTGGATGGATTATACAAGACCAGCAAATAAAAATACAGTGCCAGCAGAAGAGTTGCCACCAATAGATTAATGCGAAAATGCGAAAAT
>ENA-OOWZ01001714-OOWZ01001714.1-human-gut-metagenome-genome-assembly--contig:-NODE-1714-length-10178-cov-3.285686_pt1 | contig 10178 bp, 12 predicted proteins | sample MGYA00241580_ERZ501329 | MGnify/ENA primary metagenome ERZ501329 (study PRJEB25962, sample SAMEA2042923) | human gut metagenome | biome: human gut; feature: human-associated habitat; material: faeces... | reverse complement strand
CCCCTGCCGTTTCTTTCTTCGTATCCTTCGCGCACGCCGCCTTCTTTCGGGACGATGACGATATGACGATTCATATCTTCTCCCTCGGATTCGGTCGTGGCGTATTTGCTGTTTTGAAGCGCGGTGTGGATCACGCGGCGTTCAAACGGGTTCATCGGTTCAAGCTCGACCTTTCTTCCCGTGCGGTACGCCTTGTATGCAAGGCGGTTTGCAAGGGATTCCAACGTTTCGATGCGTTTTTCGCGATAGTTTTCGGCGTTGATCGACACGCGGATAAAGTTGTGTCCGCTTTCGTTGACAAGAATGAGCGCAAGATACTGTATCGCGTCAAGCACTTCGCCGCGGTATCCGATAATGACGCCGCTGTCACTTCCCGTGATATTGACGACGATTTCTTCGTCTTTGACTTCGCAGTCGGCATAGCATCTCAGATTCATTCTTTCAAACAAGCCGTTCAGAAAGTCGATGACAATGTCCGCGGGCGTTTCCTTTCTTTGGACGGTTACGACCGCCTTGCTGAAAAGACCGCCTTCTTGCAAAACTTCTATTTCGGCGTTTTCTCTTTCGATGCCGAGTTCTTTCAAGCCTTCCTCGATGGCTTTTTCGACCGAGGACGCTTTGACTTCGATTTTTTCCATAGGGACTCCTTATTATTTGAAGGTCGATTCAAGACGTTTTTCTTCGTTTCGCTTGTCGTTGACCTTTACGCACGCATTGTAAATAAGTTGGAAAACGGTGCTGAACAGGTTGCTTATTACCATATATACCGTGAACGCCGTGCTGTACAAAAGGGCGAACACCGCAAGCATAATGGGCATAAACCACTGCATCATTTTCATGTTTGCCTGCATTGCGTTTTGCATATCTTTGCCGCTGCCGTTAGCCGTCGGGGGCTGGGGCGGCTGGGTTTGTTTCATAAGTTTGGTGGACGCGAAAGTGATAAGTCCGGTGATTATGGGCAATAACATAAAGCCGTTCCAGCGGCTGCCGCTCTTCCCGTTTCTCTTGACCTCGTTGTACTTCGCGATAAGCGGGTTCATGACTTCTTCGTATTCGGTACGGTTGCCGTGCTCGATAGAAGCGGTGTCGATGCCGAGTTTTCCGATTCCGTTGCCGATAAACGTTTCGTAATCGGGGATAGGATTCTTCCAGCTGTCGGGCATAAACACGTTGTTTACCCACATGAACTTGATTTCTTTTTTGTATTTGTCGTCAAAAAGGCTTACGACCGTGTTTTGCGCTGCCGTCGTTGCGGTTTCTTTTGCGACAATGGTTGCCGCCTCGTCCGCTTCCGTTTCGCTCTTTCCTTCGATGTTATGCAGTTTGTCGTATTCGGTCTTATAAACTGCCGCGTATTGCGTTTCGTAGGTCGAATAGTACGAGCTTGACAAATCCTTGTACATGTTGATGTTGTATTGCTTTACCATGCCGTTAAAGCCCGAAAACACCATGAAGAATATGACAAGCGAGATTATCGACGGAAGACAACTTCCAAGCATGCTGTACTTTTCCTTGCGGTAAAGTTCCATCTGCTTTTGCGAATACAACTCCTTATTTCCGGCGTACTGCTGCTGCAATTTTTCAAGTTGCGGCTTCATTCTTTCCATCGCGCGGTTGTTCTTCGTCATTACGACTTTCTGCCATACGTCGAAGGGCGACATCGCGAGCTTTAAGATGAGCGTGAAGCAGATTACCGCCACACCGTAGTTACCGATACCCTTGTTCAGCGCGTCGATAAGCCACATTACGCCTTCGGCAATTTTGTTCGCCGCAAGGCCCATCTCCATTATACTAACCATTTTGCGTTTCCTTTATAGTTTTCTGCCACGGGGTCGTAGCCGCCCTCGTGGAAAGGGGTGCATCGAAGTATCCTTTTCGCACCCATTACGCATCCCTTAAAGAATCCGTGTTTTTCAATTGCGGTCAGGGTATAAATCGAACACGTCGGCACGTATATGCACGGCCGCGTAAGATTTATCGAAATAAAACGTTTGTAAAATCCAATTAAAATACGGGCGAGCGTTTTCATAATCATAAGGAATGGCCCAAAAGTCCGGCCTTTTTGAGGAGCGACCTCATCGAATCGGCAATGACGCTGCTTTTCTTGCCGTAGACTGTGCTTCTCGCCACGAATATTATGTTGTACCCGGGAGTTATCTCGGGTATCATAAGACGGACGCTTTCGCGCATCTGTCGTTTTACCCTGTTGCGCTGGACGCTGCCGCCGACCTTTTTCGAAACCGAAAATCCGACTTTGAGCGCCCCTTTCGTCTTTACTGTGTACAAAACGAAATCGTCGTTTGAAAAAACCGTGCCTTTCCTGTAAATATAGTTGAAAGACGCGCGTTTTTTTAACTTATATTCCTTTTGCATTGTTCGGGGGAGCGTCTGCCCGCACAATTAGTTGTGCGGGGTAAGTTTTGCTCTGCCTTTGTTGCGGCGACGTTTCAGAACGTTGCGGCCTTGCTTGGTTTGCATTCTCTTCCTGAAACCATGTACCTTGGTTACGTGTCTTTTCTTGGGTTGGAATGTCCTTTTCATATATGCCTCCTTGATAGGGATTATTTCTTCGTTACTATTGTTATTATAATATAACAATGCCAGTCAATTATAAGGAAATTTTGTTCGTGTGTCAACCGATTTGACACCTTTTGAATAAATGCCGTTTCACGCCACGATAACTTTTCGGTAAAAAGTATAAGGCGATTTTTTCCGTTCGGTTGCACGTAAAATAAAAACCTTTCCGCTTTCGGAAAACGAAACGACGATATTTCTTGTTTCATTCAAGATCTTTTTCAAAAGAAAAAACCTTTTTCTCTTTTTTGAAAAATTAAACCGTACTTTGTACGGTTTAAAAATATTTCCGAAGATTATGTACCGTTTTTCCGTCAAAAAACAAACAACGGCTCTTTTGAATTAATACTTGTTCCCGCCCGGTTAAATTAACATCAGTTTCCGCCGCGTTATGAAAATTAGACGCTTGTATAGTTTTTTTGCCAATGTTTATGCTTCTTTCCGTTCTCGCGCTTTGTTTTTTGTCCGAAATTACTCTTTTTGCAATATTCGACAATGCAGAAGCCTTTGGTGTGCTTGCAACAAATATAAATCATCAAAGCACCATTCGCTTGCAACAACCCCGCAACAAAACACCGTTCGTTTGCAATAAACACTAAATAACAAAGCAACTTTCGTTTGCAACAAAAAAACAAAACAGCAATACGTTGTTTAGCATGAAAAAAAACACAAAAAAACACCGCACGCATGCAGCACTGTCAAAACAATTCAAATTTATAATACCCGGCATTTGCTACAAGGCACCGCTTAAATAAAACACCGTAATTATTACAGATCGCTTTTTGTCAATTTCCGGCATCAGTGTTTTACAATTGCTTTTCGCAACACATGTGCCAGAATCGTTCGCGACTGTTTTTTAGGAATAAATACACCACAACACGACTGCGCTCGCCCATAAACAAGCACTTATCAAAAATTATTGTTTTTACGATCAGACAACGCAAAATTATTCGACCTAAAACAGCCCGAATAAACATTATTTGCATTTTACACCCTTTTCACGTCCAAAATCATAATTATGTTAATAATACGCCTATCGTATTGCAACCGTCTTCGATTGCGGAAAAAGACTCAAAGCACAACAATCGTCCAAAAAAAATGTACGTATCCACAAGTTGAAAATATTACCATTCTTCCCGAACATCTCTTCTCGTTGAAAAAAACAACGTCTCGCCTCTTAAAAAGACAACGACTTTGTTCAATCCGTGTCAGTCATTTTCCACGGCGCGTTTCGATGATTATTTTTTTTCAATCAAAATCATTTATGCGCCGACGAGTACGCCGCTACCGTTTGCGCCATAAAATCCACGCAATTAAAACAAGGCCAAACAACCCGCTGCGTTTTCTTAAACACAAGAACAGTATCCGTCGCTATTTCGCAAACGATTTAACTTTTTCGTCATTCGCAAAGCGACATTCAGAACAAGAAAACGTTTACACAACAAACAATACCCACCAAAATCAAAAAATCAACCGCTTGAATCAGAGCGCACTCATTTTGACATATGGTTTAACAACGGCAACTTTCAATGCACCGTCAGACCTTTATTTTTCTTCTTCCACACCAAACCTCATCAATCAACCGCAAAATCAATCAAAAAAACAGCCAACCGGAACAATCAATCAAATCAAGCAATCAAAAAAACAAGGCCCCGCAACCACTCAATCAAAAGCACCCAAAGACAAACACAACAAGCAATTACGACAAAATGCAATGTTTTTTGAATATTAAAATATCGCAAACGGCAAGTAATTCCGAGTCAACCGCAAATAAGCTTTTATAAAAACTAAACGCAAATGCACAAGACAGCTGGGGCAACTATAATTTAGAACAAGGTACAACAAACACGAAAAAGTAAAACTCTTTATTTTTAGATACTATGAAACCCGCAAGAAAATATATTTATTTGGATAAACTTCAAAACATAAAAACAAACAACAATTTCAATAATGTATTATCTGCACAAAAAACAAAAGTATTACATTGTAATCAGATATTGACAATTTATATTTCTATTCCGGACACGCATGCCAAATATCAAAAAAACGGCACTTTTCATAAAAAACACACCTTTTCGGAACACGGCAAAATAATAATAATAATAAAAAAGCCCGAAAACTCGGGCAAATAAAAAATTGCTATTTTATTTCTTTGGCTTGTCTTTTCGACAATTATATACGGCAACAACCGTTTGCCTTGCAAGATCGGAATTATCAATATCCAGCACGTAATGCAACCTTGCGCCGCCGTATGGATATCCTTGTTCGCAATCATCACCAAGAATCTCGGATGTTTCTTTCAAAATCTTAACAAAAACACAGTCATCGCAAACAAGTAAAACGGGTACGGCTTTATAATATATCATATGTTCGCCAAACATTTTTTTGAAAGAAATGTCCGGTAAATCAATTTGTTCGACAACGTATTTAATATAATTCAGATCGGTAGCCATAAAAACCTTCTTTTATGTTAATTTTCTCAAAGCTATTATATCAATCGGTTGACAATATGTCAATTTACTGGCAAAATGATTAAAAGATATCCACATTTTACAAAAGTGACGTTTCACGTGAAACAACGGGATATTTTGACTGTTTTGATGTGTATTGATTTTATATGTTTCACGTGAAACAATTAGTTGTCAACATTTGTTCCACGTGGAACAAAAGCCGTTGTTTGGGCGGGTTTTAGGCTGTTTTTCCCGGGTTTTTGGGCTATTTTTAATTGTTTTTATCGTTTTGTTTCGCGAATTTCCGTTCTTTCTCCGTGTAAATTTCATGGTACTATTTTGTGGATAACTTTCGACCTTTTCGGACAAGGTATAATATCGCGTTTTTTTGGGAATAATTGCAATAAATTATATTAGGAAAAGGCGGTGATTATTATGAAATGTACGTCGTGTAATAAGTCATTTTCACCTGAAAAAATGTATGTATGTAAGTCATGCGGCGCTTGTTTTTGCGAAGAATGTGTGAAAAACAACCAAAACTCATGCCTGAAATGCGGCACATCCCTTGATCGTTTGAATTAAAAAGTGCCGTTTTTCTTGGCAAAAACGGGCGTTTCACGTAAAACATTGTCGTTTTTGACCGGTGTTTTATTGTCTTTTTATATTGGTATTAAACGGTTTTTTATTTATTTTTCGCCGTGTTTTAGTATAAAAACCAGGATAATAGTCTTTTGTATTGCGGATTTGATTATTCTTTTCTTTTTTGCTGTTGCGGAAAGGAGCGTGAATGATAATGCCTGTTATGATAAATTCACAATCGTTTTGTCTTGAATAATTTGCCGTTAAGACTTTTGTTTTTATTATTTTTTCGGCATAAAAAAACCGCCGTTTCGGGCGGTTTTTTATAAACGCGTTATCGTTTTACAAAACGTTTATTTAATTGAAAAGGCGTCTTTCTTGACACCGTTTAGTTGTTTTCTGTTTTTTCTGCGAGTTGTCCGACATGGTTTGCGCCGGGCTCAGACTTTGTCATGTAAAGGTTTTTTACCTTTAATTTATAAGTCTGCGCCGATTAAAACATTCTTTATGCCGATTAAATAATATGGGGCAAAAACGCTCTGATTTCTTCCTTTGCGCCTTCAAGATCGTGGTCGAGATAATTCCCGCATTCCTGCCGCTTGGAGCCCGGGATTTCCGTCATTTCCAGACACTTTTCAAAGCACTCTTTCACAATAGGCTTTACTTCTTCAAGCGTGGTGTCGAGCATAAGCAGATAAAAGCCCGTGCGGCAGCCCATCGGCCCGAAATAAACAACCTTGTCTTTGACCGCGCTGTTTCTTATCACGGTTGCGAAAAGGTGCTCAACGGTATGCGCCGCGGCAGTCGTAAGGAAATCGCCCGCGTTCGGTTTTTTGAAACGAAGGTCGTAAGTATAGATATTGTGCTCCTCATGAGAAAGGTAAACCCCCTCCGGGTGGGCGTCGTGATTTATAAGAAAAGATTTGATGGTTTCCATAGTTTTTGAATTTTATATATTATTATATAATATATAAAATTTTATCCTTTGTTTTTTTGTGATTTTTCGGCTTTTTGCCTTTTTATTTTTCGCGCGCAATCGCGTCGATAACGTCGACGATTATTTTCGCGCAATCGCTTGTCCCTTGGTCTGCGATTTCGTTGAAGTCGGCGGGGCTTGTTTCGTCGGCGTTGTCGCTGACGATTTTAAGGCTCAGAGCAGGCACTCCGTTTTTGTTTGCGATAATGCAAATTCCCGCACCTTCCATATCGCAAATTTCGGCGTCGAAATCCGCAATAAGTTTATCTTTAACTTCGCTTGACGAAATGAACTTATCCCCGGAAGCGAGCCTTGCCGTCTTAATTTTTGGAAAATCCTTTTTCACCGCGGAAACAAGATTTTTGTCGAAATAAAAGTACGGGTCGGGATTTTCGTCGTAATGGCCCGCTTTCACGTTGTCGATTGCCGACGTGTCGATTTCGTAATGCACGACTTTTTCGACAACCGCGACGTCCTTGCAGCCGAAGCGTTTCGTAAGCGTCCCGACGAAACCGCAGTTGAATATCGCCCGTACGTCGTATTTCGCGATTAAATACTCGGTTGCTCCCGCGGCCGATATTTCGCCCATGCCGGACACCGCGACGTAAATCAGGGCGTTTTCGCGGCTGACAAGGTACGTGTCGTACGGCTTATTTTCGATTTTTTCGACTTTCCCGAAGGCTTCGAGCACGCCTTTGACTTCGCGTCCGATTGCGATAACCATTCCGAATTTTTTCATAACAGTCCTTTTTTGTCGATATATTTTACATAAGTATACCATATCTTCCAGAAATTTCAAACAAATGATTTGTTAAATCGTCGCGGCGTATGGTATAATTTCGGATTGAAGAGGTATTTATGAAATTCGATAAGAGAAACGTTGCGCTCGCATCGCTTGTATTCGGCTGGATTTCAATTTTCTGGAACGTATACGATCAACTTATTCAATCAATAAACACGTATTCATTCGCGCTCGAACCGTACGAAAGCGGGTGGATTCTTGCAATCGACAATATTGTCGGGCTTTTTATTCTGCCTCTTTTCGGCCACTTTTCGGACAGATGCAAAAGCCGTTTCGGCAAGCGCACGCCGTATATTTACGCCGGCACGGCGATATCTCTTATCGGGTTGTGTCTTGTTGGCGTATTCGCGTCGGAAAGGCAACTTGCCCCGTATATCGTGTCGCTGACGGTGACGCTTGTCGCGATGGCGGCGTACAGAAGCGCGGGGCTTTCTCTCGTGCCCGATTTCGTATACGAGCCCGACCGAGGCAGGGCAAACTCGATTGCGAATCTTGTGTCCGTCGCGTTCACCGCCGTTGGTATCGTGCTGGCGATGGCGTTCATGCCCCTTAAAGCCGCGAAAAACGCGCAATTTTTGCCGATTTGTCTTGCGGTTGTCGGCAGCAGCCTTATAACGGTTGCCGCATACTCGTTCACTTTCAGCGAAAAACGGGTGACGGACGACTTCAATCGTCGTTTGGAAGAATATAAACGCGACTACCCCGAAAAATACAAAAGCGAAACCGTTGTTGTGGAAGAACTTGACAAGCAGCAGATGAAGGGCAATCTTTTCAATAAGATTTTCATTCTTGCAAGCGTGTTCTTCTTTTATATCGCGTACAACGCGCTCGTGTCGAATTTCACCGTGTACAGCGACGTAATGCTCGGCTTCAAAATGCCGCAACTGCCGCTGGTATTCGTCATAATCGGCGCGCTGCCCGGGTTTATATTCGCTTCTCACGTCGCAAAGAAAATCGGCCGTAAGTACACGATAACGATCGGACTTGCGCTTATGATGGTCGCACTGCTTGCCGCGATGCCGTTTTCCAAAAAAGACTCGGGACTTGAACTGAAAATCCCGCTTGTTTTCTTCTTTATGGTCGAGGGCGTCGGCTACGGCTTTGCAATGGCTAATCTGTATCCGTTTTATCTGGAACTCAGCAAAGCCAAAAACATCGGGCAAAACACGGGTATCTTTGCGGGCTCTACAACCGCCGCAATGGTCGTCACTCCCATACTTGCCGGCTACGTAATCAAGGAAGTCGGTAAGAAAACTGGCAAGACTTACGTCATCGAACAAATCGTAAACGGCGTCAATACCGAGGTCGTGAAAGTCGGCGATTACAGCGTGCTGTTTCCGTACTGCGCCGTCGCGATACTCGTTGCGCTTGTCTGCATTCTTATCGTGAAATCCGACTACGCAACCGGCGGATTGCGCGACCACATGAAAAAATATTTCACAAAAAGGAAAGCGAAAAAGAATGACTGAATCCTTTTTTACAACGCTTAAAACCGCGGCGGAATCCGTCGGCATAAGCGTTACCGACAATCAATGCGAAAAACTTTACAAATTTTACAAAACTGTGGTTGAATACAACAAAAACGTCAATTTAACTGCCATTACTGACGAAAAAGAGTTTATCGTAAAACATATTGTCGACAGTATTTCCGCCGCAAAATTCATAAAAGAAAACGCCGCCGTCGTCGATATCGGGGCGGGCGCGGGATTCCCGTCGATACCCTTAAAAATTATCCGTGACGATATTGCCGTAATTATGCTTGACGCGCTTTCAAAACGCGTGGATTTTTTAAACTTTGCCGTAAGCGAACTTTCCCTTAAAAACGCAAAAGCCAAACATTTAAGGGCGGAAGAAGCGGGCGAAAAACTTTTAAGGGGGAGTGCCGACGTCGTCGTCGCAAGGGCGGTCGGTCAGACGAATATCCTTCTGGAACTTTCAATCCCTCTCCTTAAAAAGCACGGCATTTTTATAAATTATAAGGGCAAGGATTTGTCCGACGTGGAAACCGCAAAGACGGCGGAAGCCGCGCTCAACGCGAAAAAAACCGAGGTTTTCAATTTCTGTCTTCCTTTTGACGTCGGCGAAAGAAACATCGTCGTTTACGAAAAGATTGAAGACACGCCGAAAATTTATCCGAGAAAATTTGGCACAATCAAGAAAAATCCGCTGTGAAAACAGCGTTTTTTTTGTTTTATCCGCTTTTTAATTTCTTATGTTTCACAAAAATAATGTTTCACAAATTTTTGTAAATAATTGATTATTCACCTTTTTAATGTTATACTGAAAAAAAATACTTTTACATACGAGGTGTTTTATGTCAAACAAAGGTATCGGTAAAGGTCTTGCTGCCTTGCTCGGCAATATGAAGGAAGAAGAAACGATTGCGGAAAAAAGCGAATCCGCCGTATCCCGCGAAATAATGAACGTCGATATTTCCCTTATCGACACCAACCCTTATCAGCCGCGTAAAGTTTTTGACAAAGCCGCTCTGGAAGAACTTGCGGCGTCGATTAAGACTTTCGGTATTATCCAGCCTCTGATAGTTTTGAGAAGCGGCAACAGATACGTCATAATCGCGGGCGAAAGGCGTTTTCGCGCGGCGCGACTTGCCGGTCTTACCTCGGTGCCATGCGTCGTAAGGGAACTTACCCCGCGCGAAATGAGGGAAATCGCCCTTATCGAAAACCTTCAACGTGAGGACTTAAACCCCGTCGAAGCGGCGGAAGGTATCGCGGAACTTATCAAATCGTGCGACCTGACCAGCTGTTCTATAACACCGGAATTACCACATACATTT
>ENA-OOWZ01001706-OOWZ01001706.1-human-gut-metagenome-genome-assembly--contig:-NODE-1706-length-10199-cov-2.028588_pt1 | contig 10199 bp, 6 predicted proteins | sample MGYA00241580_ERZ501329 | MGnify/ENA primary metagenome ERZ501329 (study PRJEB25962, sample SAMEA2042923) | human gut metagenome | biome: human gut; feature: human-associated habitat; material: faeces... | reverse complement strand
CCACCGCCGTGGGCGACGAAGGCGGCTTCGCCCCTAGGCTGAACTCTGCGGAAGACGCCCTAGATTGCATCGCCCAGGCGGTGGACAAGGCCGGTTACCGGTTCGGGGAGGACATTTCCATTGCTCTGGACGTGGCTTCCTCCGAATTTTATGAACCGGAATCCGGGCTGTATATTTTCAAGAAATCCGACGGCAGCCGCAGAACCGCCGCAGAGCTGACGGACTACTATGTGGAACTGAAGAAAAAATATCCCATCGTCTCCATCGAAGACGGCTGTGCGGAAAACGACTGGGACGGATGGAAAATCCTGACGGAAAAACTTGGCAAAAGCACTCAGCTTGTCGGAGATGACCTCTTTGTCACCAACGTGGAATTCCTCAGAAAAGGCATCCATCTGGGCGTGGGGAACTCCATCCTGGTGAAGGTCAATCAAATCGGCTCGCTGACGGAAACGCTGGACGCCGTGGAGCTGGCCATGGGCAACCGCTATACCGCCGTTATTTCCCACCGTTCCGGAGAAACGGAGGACGCCACCATTGCGGACATTGCCGTAGGAACCAACGCCGGACAAATCAAAACCGGCTCTTTGAGCCGTTCCGACCGTATGGCCAAATATAACCGCCTTCTCCGGATTGAAGAAGAACTGGGAGAATCCGCCCGCTACGGCAACGGATTCGGCCTGTTCTGACCTTTTTGCTGGAACTGGTATCAAGCAACGCCAAACCCCGGCCGCCGCGAGGCGGTGCGGGGATTTTTCATCTCCGGAGGCAACTGCATCCTTTTCTTTGAAACAAAATATGCCATGCTGGCCCTTCGGAGTCCTCCCCTGCCGATAAGTTTTCCGCTCTGCGTCATGCCTGCCCGCTTCTTCCTTCCCGCACGCCTTCCGCTATGCGCGGGGTTGTTGTACCTGGCGCTACCCCTCCTCCTTTTTCTGCTGGGATGGGTGCATCCGGCTTTTTCCGTACCGCTTTGCGCCGCACTGGCATGCGGGCTGTACGCCTGCGCTCGGCATCTTCCGGCACAAAGGTTTCCGTTAAGCGGGCGCGGATTGGCCGTGCTGGGCCTCCTCTCCTTCTTCTGCCTGATGCTGGTGCTGTTGTGCGGATTCACGGGCCACTGCCAGCAACACGCGGATTTTATTATCCGCAATGCCGTTTACGAACATCTTGCAGCAAATTCCTGGCCCCTCGTCACGGAGGACGGACATCATTTCATCTACTACCTGGGCCATTGGCTGCCTCCGGCGCTGGCGGCGCAGAAGTTCAACGCGCAGATGCGGCAGGAATCCAATCTGGCTTCTTTCTGCCCGGAATCATGGGCTCCCTGGCTGCTGGCCCTGTGGACCTTTCTTGGGCTGGAACTGGCGCTGCTGGCGGCAACCGTCCGCTGGGGAATCCGGAAGACGGCCCGCTGGGCGCTGATCCTCCTCTGCCTCGGCTCTCCGGCAGCGGTGCCGGACTGCCTGGGAATTCCCCTCTCCTCCCTGTTTGCGGAATACAATGCCCAGATGGTCCTGTTTATCGGCATGCCCGTCCAACTCTTCAACACATTCAATCACGCCGTTCCGGCGCTATTGTGCGCCGTATTCGTCCTGACGCGCTCCCTGCCTCCCTCCGGGTATTATCTCGCGGGAACGCTTCTGCTGCCGTCCTCCCCGCTGGGCGCCCTTCTGCTCCTTCCGTATATGGCGTATGAAACCCTGTTCCGCCGCCCGTCGGCACGGAAACCGCTTTCCCGTCTCCGTTCCCTTCTGGGCCAGCCGGTTTTCTGGCTCGCGGCCCTGTGCACGGCCGTCATGGCCGTCTTTTATTCCCATTTGGACGGAGGAGGGCAATTTTCCTGCCTGTTTGACGCAAAATATGCGGAAATCTACCATTACGGGCAGCAGCGGCTTCTGCTCCATCCCGGTTCCGCCAAATACGCCAGCTTCCTTCTGGCCCTGGCCCTGGGGATCCTGCTGCCGGGGGCGCTCCTCTTCCCAAAATGCCGGAAAAACCCGTTGTACTACATCACGCTGGGCATGATGGCAGGCAGTCTCTTTTTCCGCACGGGCATCATGAACAATGAACTTCTCTTTAAAGCTCCGGCCGTCCTCTATCCCTTCCTTTCCCTGCTCTTTCTCCGGGCCCTCCGCCGGGGAGGCGTGAAATACCGGACCCTCCTGATTCTTTATCTCGTTTTTTCCGCCCTCCCGAACCTGCAATGCATCATGGAAAAAGCGGGAACATTCTCCACCCGGGCGAGCATCATGCGGAAACATTGGCAGACGGCCAACGGCACGCCTGACTGCCCGGACACTCTCATCCGCCGCCAGTTCATGAAAAAGGACGGCCATCCCCTTCCCTCCTGGCTATTCAAAACCGGAACAAAGCCACAATCACGGCGGCAATAATCAATCCAGGCTGATGCCGAATATATCCGAAAGGGAACCGGCATCCACATCCAGTGCGTCTTCTCCTCCGGGAACGGGTTCCGGAGCTTTCGGAATCAAAACGGAGGAATCCATTCCGCGCAGGGTGAACAACAACTCCGGCTGCTTATCCAGCATCACGCCGAAAGCGTACAGGACTGCGGCCGCATGCTTGCACAAATCCGCCCAATCCGGACAGGAACAGGAAAAACGCCACTCTTCCGGCGCGGGAAACAGGCCGCCTTCCGGAGCGCACAGGATTTCCAGCAGCTCGGGAGACAAATTCCCTTTCAGCAGATCAATCCAGGAACCAATCTGCCCGGCGCATCGTGCGCGCAACCGGGCAAGCACCTCTTCATCCGGGGGGGAGGCCTGGATGCAAACCTCATACAAATGTTCACCCATCACCAGAGCATCGATGCGGCCGGGAAACGTTTTAAGGTCCAGAACACAGCCATAGCGCAGGTAAGTCCGGCCGGGGGCCAGCCGCATCCCGTACACCTCGCACGCGGACAGGCTCTTCATCCATTCCTTCCCCCAGAACCTTTTCGCCAGGGTACGCCCGGAAACCGTTACGGGGCGCAGTTCCATCCCCTCCGCAGCCAGTTTCGCCGCCTTTTCCTCCGCGCGTTTCCGCAAATCTTCCCGTTTCAGAGGCATTTCGTCATCCATACGCACGGCATCGTAATAACATATCCGCCCCCGTCCGCCACAGGGAAAAGACAGCCATGCTCCGTTTCTCTCTTTTCCGGCTCCACTCCGGTTTTCCAGGCATGCGGATTTTTCCCAGTTCCGCGGAATCTGCCTCCATTACCCATTTCAGGCTTTCAAAACGGAAGCTCCTGGGGCACAACATGTGGGTCATGTGGAAAGGCAGATTTTCTAAACCCACCGCTGATCTGGTTCAACGCTACGGCGAATCCGTCTCCTACGACTGGAGGCTTTTCCGCCAGGACATTGCCGGATCCATCGCCCATGCGCGGGCCCAGCTCAAAGCTGGCCTGCTTTCGCAGGAAGAATTCAACGCCATTGAATCCGGCCTGAAAGACATCCTGAAAGACATTGAAGCAGGCAACTTCTCGTGGAGCCGGGAACTGGAGGACGTGCACATGAACATTGAAAGCGAACTCACCCGGCGCATCGGCGCTCCGGGCGCCAAGCTGCATACCGCACGCTCCCGCAATGACCAGGTAGCTACGGACACGCGGCTTTACTGCCGGGCGGAAATCGATGAAATTCTGGGAAAAGTGCGCCATCTGCAGCGCGCGCTGGTCATGAAGGCGAAGGAATACGCGGATGCCATGATGCCGGGCTATACTCACCTGCAGCGCGCCCAGCCCGTCACCATGGGCCATCACCTGCTGGCTTACGTGGAAATGCTGGACCGGGATGCGGACCGCCTCAAGGACTGCCGCAGGCGCCTGAACGTCTCCCCGCTCGGTTCCGGAGCCATCGCCGGTTCCACCATCTGCCTGGACCGCCACGGAATTGCCGTGGAACTGGGTTTTGACGCAGTTACAGAAAACTCCATGGATGCGATTGCCGACCGGGATTACATCATGGAAATCCTTTTTGACCTGGCCGTGGTCGGAGCCCATCTCTCCCGCATGAGCGAGGACGTCATCCTGTGGTGCACGGCGGAATTCGGCTTCGCTTCCTTGTCCGACGCCCATACGACAGGTTCATCCCTGATGCCCCAGAAAAAAAATCCGGACGTCGCGGAACTCACCCGCGGAAAAACGGGGCGGCTGTACGGTAACCTCACCGCCGTCATGGTGGCCGTCAAAGGGCTTCCCCTGACTTACAACCGCGACCTCCAGGAAGACAAGGAACCCCTGTTCGATTCCATTGATACGGTTAAACTGGCCCTGGACGTCAATGCGGAAATGATAGCCGCCATGACGGTGAACACGGCCAGGGCCAGGGAAGCGGCGTCCGACCCCATGCTGCTGGCCACGGACCTGGCGGATTATCTGGTGCGCCGCGGGGTCCCCTTCCGGAAGGCCCATGAGCTGGTCGGGAAGGCAGTCGCCATGAGCATCTCCACGGGTACGCCGCTCAACAAGCTGAGCGACGAACAATTCGCCTCCATTTCAAATGCATATGGAACAGACGCGCGCGACGTATTTGAATTGACAAAAGCCTTCGCCCAGCGTACCAACCCGGGGGCTCCCAATTCCGACAACACCCGCCGCCGCATCGCCTACTGGGAAGGCATCCTTTCCAAGTAACGCCGCCTGCGGAGGCGGACGGGAACGAAGAGAGCCTGCCGTCCGTCTCCGCGGGGCGCCTCCGGGTGCAGGAAGGGGACGCTTCAACCCCGCCGGCGGCGGCCTCCACCGCAGCCGGCCAACCATCCCGGCAGCCATGTTCAAACCTGCTCTTCTTTCCTCTCTCAAAACTTATACCAAACAAACCTTTCTGGCGGACCTTTTTGCGGGACTGACCGTCGGTGTAGTAGCCATTCCGCTGGCCATGGCCTTTGCCATCGCATGCGGACTCTCCCCAACCCAGGGCCTCATCACCGCCATTGTGGCCGGGTTCCTCATTTCCCTGTTCAGCGGGAGCAAATATCAAATAGGCGGCCCCACCGGAGCCTTCGTGATCATCATCATGGGCGTCCTGGAGCAATACCACGCATCCGGCCTGCTGGTCTGCACATTGATGGCGGGCCTCTTCCTCATCATCTTTGGGTTCTGCCGCATGGGGGCGCTCATCCGCTTTATTCCATTCCCTGTCACCACAGGGTTCACCTCCGGCATCGCCGTGGTAATCTTTTCCACGCAAATTAAAGACATCTTCGGCCTCACCATCACGGAAAAAATTCCCGGAGAGTTCATTGAAAAATGGGCGTGTTACTTCCATTACTTCCACACCATCAACTGGGCGGCGCTGGGGCTGGCCGCCGGCACCGTAATCATTACCCTGCTGAGCCGCCGCTTCTGGCCCAGAATACCGGCCATGCTGGTGGGCATGCTGGGCATGACGGCCGTTTCCGTGGCGTTTTCGTTGCCTGTGACAACCATCGGGCAAGCCTTCGGCAGCCTTCCGAATACGCTCCCCCTGCCCTCCCTGCCCAGCATTGACTGGAGCACCCTGGGGGCGCTGACGGCCCCTGCTTTCACCATCGCGCTGCTGGCGGCGATCGAATCCCTGTTAAGCGCCTCCGTGGCGGACGGCATGACCGGAGGGCGCCACAAGCCCAACATGGAGCTGATTGCACAAGGTATCGGCAACATCGGCTCCGCCCTGTTTGGCGGCATTCCGGCCACCGGCGCCATTGCCCGCACCGCCACTAACATCAAGGCTGGAGCTAAAAGCCCGGTTTCCGGTATGATTCACGCCCTGACCCTGCTGGCCATTCTGATGGCCTTTGCCCACTATGCCCAGCAGATTCCCCTGGCTGTCCTGGCGGGCATTCTGACGGTAGTGTGCTACAACATGAGTGAAATACACACGTTCAGCCGTCTGCTGAAAGGGCCCAGGCAGGATGCGGCGGTGCTGGTAATCACCTTCCTGCTGACCGTGTTTGTGGACCTCGTTGTAGCCGTGGAAGTAGGCGTGGTGCTGGCCGCCCTGCTCTTCATGGGCCGCATGGCCCAAATCAGCGATGTTTCCGCCATCAAAAACGAACTGCTGGAAAATGATGAGGAAGATGATGGAAACCGCTCTGCCGCCAAGCTGGACATCCCGGAAGGCGTGGAAGTTTTCGACGTGAAAGGTCCCTTCTTCTTCGGTGCCGTGGAGCAATTCAAGGATCAGGTTCTGGAAACGCTGGAACATGATACCAAGGTGGTTATCCTGCGCATGCGCCTGGTTCCCGCGCTGGACGCCACCGGCCTGAACGTCCTTTCCGACTTCTGCCACCAGTGCCGGGAACACGGTTCCACCCTGCTGGTTTGCGGCGTGCAGCCCCAGCCTCTGGACGTCATCCGCCACGCGCCCTTTTACCGGGAGCTGAAACGCTACAATATCTGCGAGAATATTGACGCCGCCCTGAACCGGGCCCGCAAAATCATCAACGGCCCCGCGCCCAAACACCTGTAACAGCGGCCGTTCCCCCGTGCGGTCAGGGAGCAAGACCTCACTCTGCCTTATTCACGGCCTTCCAGTACGGGTGAGGCTGCTCCTGCTGCAAACAGCCAGAAATAACAACCTCGGGGAAAATGAGGGAAGGCCCCTTGCATTCCCTCATCCGGCTCATCTCCGGGAATCAGGCGGCACAATACGGCCTGTTAACTCTTATTGGGCCTTCCGGCAAAACAGGATGCCCGAGCATGGATCAACGGGCCCCGCAAGCCCGTTCCCGGTAAAATGAAATAGCCTCGCATGCTCACGAAAAGCAGAAACGTGCCGCACTCCGAACCGGCTCCGTCAAGTCGGGAAAGCGGAACCTGTTGAATTGCGCAGCTGAATACTCCAATACGGCACGGATAAGTCCCGTTAATAATCCGCCGCCTGCTCCTCATAGCGGGAAAGAAGGAAGTCCAGGTCTTCCAGCAGAGACTGGCAGGAACGGTCCCAGCGCTTCCTTCCCCGGAGAGCCATCACGCATTCCTTCCTGCCTGTGAAGCAATACCTGGTAATGCCATGCCCCCGCAATTCCTCCACCTGCTTTTTCAGCTCGCAGGCAAAAAACAGCCAGAACGGCACGCTGCGGGCAATCTCCGCGACGCAGACCGTCATGGGCGGCATCTCCTCCCTAAGCTCCCTTGCAAGGTGTTCCAGGCCCACTTCCGTGAGCATGCGGCGCAGACGCGCATACAGCTCGGACACCTTCATGACGGACAAATCGCACTCATGCTCCAGATAATAACGCACGGAAGCCAGCAGGTCTTCCTTGAACGGAAGGGTTGTTCCGGCACGCCGGGCAGCGTGCTCCAAAGCATCCGCCAGCCATTGTTCCCCGTACTCGGTAATCAGGCAATCACCAAGCTTGAGCAACGGTCTGTTGTTTCGGAAGCCGATCATGGAACAGGAAATTTAAAGAATGGGAAGCTTGCGCTGCAGGGGATCAATAAGCGTCTGGTGGCGCATCTGCGTAATCTCCTGGATAAACTCCTCCACATTGGAAAACTGGCGGTACACGGACACATAGCGGATATAAGCCACGGGATCTATGGCATACAATTTTTCAATCACCTTCTTGCCAATCTCGCTGGAAGGGACTTCGCGCAAATGGTCGCGGTGCAATTCGGAAATGATCTCTTCCACGGCGCGGTCCAGGCGATCCATGCTGACGGGCCTTTTTTCACACGCCTTTACCAGGCCGCGTAAAATCTTTTCACGATTCAGGGCTTCTCTCAGATTATCCCTTTTGACTACGCGCAACTCCGTGCGTTCAATCTGCTCATAAGTCGTATAACGGTAATCGCACCTCAAACACACGCGGCGGCGGCGAATGGTCGTCCCGTCTTTGGACATACGGGAGTCGATGACCTTATCTTCCAAATGACCGCACTGAACGCATCTCATGGCGCGACCATACTACTACATAACGCATCCATAAAGGAAAAAGTACGCCAAATATAGTACAGTAGACTTGATGATCAATGCTTCCCAAGCAGAACTTCCTGTGAATAAACCGGGGTGAAAATGCCGTAGGTCATGCCCCTGTTCGGTTTTCAGGCCGCTCCGCTCCTGTGAATAAGAAAAAAGCCCATGGCCCTTCCGGGAGGAAAAAACGTATTTTTTAACCTCCTCCCTCCACTAAAAAATACGGCAAGCATGCCGGACCGTACCAGGTCTATTGATTACGGATTCACCGTGCCACCTTGATTAACGACACTGCCCGCAACAGGTCTGGAGCCATTCAGATTCAGCACAGCGCCCTGCTTGACGAAGACTTTGCCCAAATTCACGGCCTTCCCCTCCATACCCTGCAAAGTCATCTCCACCTTTCCGGACAACGTCCAGGAACATTTCAGGGCAGAGGGCAGCACCTGTTCCAATACGACGCGGGCCGCTTCCGCCGTTTCTCCGCCGCCTTCCGCTTGGGTTACATGCACCTCCGCCTGGCCGGACAAACGGACAGGCATGACTTTTTCCTGAACCGGCGAGGGCTTAATCTCCACGGCAGAACCACCCGGAATATTCCAGGACTGCCGGCCCGCCAGCTGTACATTCGTCCTCAACTGCAAATTTTTCCCCTCCGCCAGGCGAATACCTCCCGGCCCGATTACCAAACGGTCTCCGGAACTTCCCTTGCTCCGGACGATAACAGTCTTGACGGCCGGATCCTCCACACGGATTCCAAACAACTTCACCACCCCTGACACCAGGCTGGGTTTTACGGAAGAAGCCACATTCCACACGCATACGTTCTTCCCCGGCATTTTCCGGTTCATCCACGCGTCCGGAGAACCCAGGGGAAGATCGTAACGACCGCTTCGCACGGATCCGGTATCCTTCCCGGCCAGTCGGGCGGCTTCATAAGCAAAACGGGCTCCTATGCTGATCTGAGACTGGCCGCTGTAATGCACTCCCATTTGATCTCCTGCGGTCAGTTTGGGAAGATCTCGGGTAGGGGCATAGCCCAGGGATGGACGGGATTCCGCCAGATCCTTCATCACCTGGCGGGTTGTCTTTCCCTGAACTTCCGTATCGCGTCCTTCCAGGCCGCCGGTAAGGTTACCCGTTTCCGGATCAGATTCATTCTTTCCGGCCCAATTGGCATTTTCTCCAAGGACGGCTTTCTGCGCGGCCAGTGCGGACGTATCCCCGTACGGTTTCAGATCTGCCGCCAGATTGCCCAGAAGTTCCAGAAAGCGGGAAGCGCTCTCCGGAACGGAAGTTCCGGCATTGCTTTCCCCCTGCAAATACAAAAGCCCGGCAAACTCCACTTTGGAATACTTGGACCTGTCCACACCCGCACAGGCATTCTTGACGGCCTGCACCAGCGTCCTGTAAGCCTGGCCGTTTTTCCGCCAATGGGAATTGTCGCCGCCGTCCCGGGAAGCTTTCACGACCGCAACGTCCGCGTCCTTGAACCATCCATTCTTCTCCAGAGTAAAGGCAAACCCGTATTCCGGCCCCATGCATAAATTGCCGTTATAACGCGGCATAGCAGGCCTTACCTGCTCCCAGGATGTGGAAGCGCCGGGAAACACGCCTTCCCTTTGCCCAAAATTTTCATGCCAGTACAGAGTCTCCTTCGGTTCATACTTTTTTAACAGCTCCGGAGAAGCAGGGCTGCCCTTCACCGCCCCCAGAGAATTGGATTGGCCCGTCAGCAAAAAAATCTTCAATTCTTTTGCAGAACACACGGGAAAAAAGCACAGGAAAAATAAAAAGGATAGAAAACGAATCATTTGAATGGCTTTTGCCTAGGGACGACTATAGCTGCCGGAATTTTCTTTTTCAACCGTCAACTATTACCCATAGGAGCATGAACAGGGAGATGTAGGAAAAGACCAGCAGTCTTAAAACCCCATTCAAAGTTTTCCGAGGAATAATCAGGAAAAAGAAAACCCGGAAGAATCATTTTCTCCCGGGTTTCTTCAAACAATTTTCTGAAAATAATGACGCAGAGGCGCATGGGCAGTTTTTTGCTTCCCTTTCCCCGCCTCTATCAGGCTTCCTGCCTTCTGCGCCTCCGCATGGCCAGTCCCGCCAAACCCAGCAGGCTCCGGGAAGCCGTCGCCGGTTCCGGGGCCAAATACGCAGACATGGCAGCCTCATGAAGTATAGCTTCCTACGGACAACTCCTGAACGTTCGAGGAGGATAGCAACAGATCACATAACCAAACTTAAAGTGGAAAATATGACCGAGCAAGAAAAGAACAG
>ENA-OOWZ01001683-OOWZ01001683.1-human-gut-metagenome-genome-assembly--contig:-NODE-1683-length-10307-cov-3.144460_pt1 | contig 10307 bp, 4 predicted proteins | sample MGYA00241580_ERZ501329 | MGnify/ENA primary metagenome ERZ501329 (study PRJEB25962, sample SAMEA2042923) | human gut metagenome | biome: human gut; feature: human-associated habitat; material: faeces... | reverse complement strand
AATCAGCTTACCGATGATAACGTTTTCTTTCAGACCGAGCAACGGATCGATTTTGTTTTTGATTGCGGCGTCGGTAAGTACGCGTGCGGTTTCCTGGAACGATGCCGCCGACAGGAAGGATTCCGTCGCGAGAGCGGCTTTCGTGATACCGAGCAACGTACGTTTTGCCTTTGCGGGTTCTCCGCCGTTTTCAAGGGTTTTTTGGTTGGCGTCTTCGTACTCAAAGATGTCGACGAGCGTGCCAGGGAGCATATCGGTGCTGCCCTGCGACTCGATCTTGACCTTTCTGAGCATCTGGCGGACGATGACTTCGATATGTTTATCGTTGATATCGACGCCGGAGTTTCTGTACGCCGACTGGACTTCTTTCGTTACGTAATCCTGTACACCTTTTACGCCGCGTGCGCGGAGCATATCTTGCAGGTTGATTGAACCTTGAGTGAACGGATCGCCCGGTTCCACCTTGCTGCCGTTATCGACTTTGAGTTTCGCGCCGTAAGGAATCGCGTACGATTTGGTTTCGCCGTCAGCGCTCGTAACGATGATTTCACGGTCGTTGTTGGTGCGGGTTACGACGCCGCTGTTTTCCGCGATGACCGCCTGTCCCTTGGGACGACGCGCTTCAAACAATTCTTCGACACGGGGAAGACCTTGCGTAATATCGTCCGACGTTGCAACGCCGCCCGAGTGGAAGGTACGCATCGTAAGCTGTGTGCCCGGTTCACCGATGGACTGTGCGGCGATGATACCTACAGACTCACCAACCTGAACAGCTTCTCCTGTTGCCATGTTGGCACCATAACATTTTGCACAGATACCAACGTGAGAACGGCAGGTCAGGATCGTACGGATCTTCACTTCCTCAATAGGCTCACCCTGTGCATTTACACCTACGCTGAGGATCTTAGCTGCACGGCTGGGGGTGATCATGTGGTTGTGTTTAACGATCATGTTACCGTCTTTATCATAAATATCCTCACAGGAATATCTGCCTGTGATTCTGTCTTTCAGACCTTCAATGGTCTCTTTACCATCCATGAATGCCTTGACTACCATACCGGGGATCTCTGTCTGACCCTCGCAGCAGTCTACTTCACGGATAGAAAGCTCCTGAGATACATCAACCATTCGTCTGGTCAGATAACCGGAGTCTGCGGTACGCAGCGCGGTATCGGACATACCTTTACGTGCACCATGCGCGGACATGAAGTATTCCAGTACATCCAGACCTTCACGGAAGTTTGATTTGATGGGCAGCTCGATGGTTCTACCTGTGGTATCCGCCATCAGTCCACGCATACCTGCCAGCTGTTTGATCTGCTGACTGGAACCACGCGCACCGGAGTCTGCCATCATGAAGATGTTATTGTATTTATCCAGACCGGACAGCAGTACATCGGTCAGCTCTTTATCGGTCTCGTTCCAGGTCTCTACAACGGCACGATAACGCTCTTCCTCGGTGATCAGACCACGTTTGAAGTTTCTGGTGATTTTATCTACAGTTTCCTGCGCCTGTTCGATCATCTGTGGTTTCTGAGGCGGCACAGTCATATCGGAAATGGATACGGTCATAGCGGCTCTGGTAGAGTACTTATAACCGATTGCCTTAACGTCATCCAGTACTTCTGCGGTCTTGGATGCTCCGTGAGTATTGATGACCTTCTCCAGGATCTGCTTCAGCTGCTTCTTTCCTACATGGAAGTCTACTTCCAGCTTCAGGAAGTTCTCGGGATCACTTCTGTCTACAAATCCCAGATCCTGAGGCAGAATCTCATTGAAGATGAAACGTCCCAGTGTAGACTCTACCGTTCCGGTGATCGTCTCACCTGCTGCATTTACCTTGCTCATGCGGACATGAATGCGGGAATGCAGTGTCAGCGCCTGGTTCTCATATGCCAGAATTGCTTCGTTTACGCTCTTGAAATACTTACCTTCACCAATAGAACCGGGTCTCTCCTGGGTCAGATAGTAGATACCGAGTACCATATCCTGGGAAGGAACGGCTACAGGACCACCATCGGAAGGCTTCAGTAAGTTATTGGGAGACAACAGCAGGAAACGACACTCTGCCTGTGCCTCCTGGGACAGAGGAAGATGTACAGCCATCTGGTCTCCGTCGAAATCCGCGTTGAATGCGGTACATACCAGGGGATGCAGTTTGATTGCCTTACCTTCTACCAGGATCGGCTCAAATGCCTGAATACCAAGTCTGTGCAGTGTCGGTGCACGGTTCAGCATAACAGGATGTTCCTTGATTACCTCTTCCAGCACATCCCATACCTGCGTATCCAGTCTCTCTACCAGCTTCTTGGCATTTTTGATATTCTGGCTGATTCCCTTGGCTACCAGCTCTTTCATTACAAAAGGCTTGAACAGTTCAATTGCCATTTCCTTGGGCAGACCACACTGATAAATTTTCAGTTCCGGTCCTACGACGATAACGGAACGTCCGGAATAGTCTACACGCTTACCTAACAGGTTCTGACGGAAACGACCGGTCTTACCCTTTAACATATCGGACAGAGACTTCAGTGCTCTGTTACCGGGGCCGGTAACGGGACGTCCGCGTCTGCCGTTATCGATCAGAGCATCTACCGCTTCCTGCAACATTCTCTTCTCGTTACGAACAATGATATCAGGAGCACCAAGCTCTAACAGTCTCTTCAGACGGTTATTACGGTTGATGATCCTTCTGTACAGATCATTCAGATCGGAGGTAGCAAAACGTCCGCCATCCAGCTGTACCATAGGACGCAGATCGGGAGGAATGACAGGAACCACATCCATGATCATCCACTCCGGCTTATTACCGGACTCACGGAAAGCTTCTACAACTTCCAGTCTCTTAATGATGCGGGCACGCTTCTGACCGGAGGATTCCTTCAGTCCGGTCTTCAGTTCTGCTGCATCCTTCTCCAGGTCAATGGCCTGCAGCAGCTCTTTGATAGCTTCCGCACCCATGCCTACACGGAACTTGTTGCCCCAGGTCTCTCTTGCATCCTGATATTCCTTCTCAGACAACACTGCCTTGTACTCAAGGTTGGTGGTTCCCGGATCCAGAACAATATAGGAAGCGAAGTACAGAACCTTTTCCAGGATTCTGGGAGACAGATCCAGGATCAGGCCCATACGGCTGGGGATACCTTTGAAGTACCAGATATGGGATACCGGAGCAGCAAGCTCGATATGTCCCATACGCTCTCTACGTACGCTGGCTTTGGTAACTTCTACACCACATCTGTCGCAGACAACGCCCTTATATCTGATCTTCTTATATTTACCACAATGACATTCCCAGTCTTTGCTGGGTCCGAAGATTCTCTCACAGAACAGACCGTCTCTCTCGGGTTTCAGTGTTCTATAGTTAATTGTCTCCGGCTTTAATACCTCGCCATGGGACCACTCCCGGATTTTCTCCGGGGAAGCTAATCCGATCTTGATGGCATCAAATGTCATAGGCTGATAGGTTGTTTCATTTTTTGTTTCTGACATTAATGGCACTCCCTTCTATACAAAGCATTAAAATTCATCATCACTGCCGTCAAAGCTATCATCTGTGTAATCGTCTTCCACATAGTCGTCTTCGGAATTCACCAGTTCGCCGTTGTCGTCAAACTCCTGTGACTGATAGCCCATCTCGCCAAGGGAACCCTTGTCGTAATCGTCATCATACTTACGATCACCCTCCATCTCATAACGGTAATCGGTATCACCGTAATCGACGGTCTCCATGATCTCGACCTCGGTCTGATCCTCGCGCAGCACTCTGACATCCAGCCCCAGTGCCTGCAGCTCTTTCAGCAGAACCTTGAAGGACTCGGGAATACCGGGCTCAGGGATATTGTCTCCCTTAATGATTGCTTCGTAAGTCTTAACACGACCAACCACATCATCGGACTTCACTGTCAGAATCTCCTGCAGGGTGTAGGATGCACCATACGCCTCCAGAGCCCATACTTCCATCTCTCCGAAACGCTGGCCACCGAACTGAGCTTTACCACCCAGAGGCTGCTGTGTTACCAGGGAGTACGGTCCGGTAGAACGTGCGTGGATCTTATCGTCTACCAGATGATGCAGTTTCAGGTAATGCATGTGTCCGATGGTTACGGGACCATCGAAGTATTCACCGGTTCTACCGTCACGCAGACGTACCTTACCGTCTCTGGAAATGGGAACTCCCTTCCATACACCTCTGTGGTCTCTGTTCTCGGACAGATACTGCATAACTTCAGGGAGAAGCTCCTCACCATGCTTGCTGGTAAAGGTCTCTCCGGACCAGGGCTTACCGTCTGCAGTAGTCTCCTGACCCTTTTCCTTCCACTCTGCACTCTCTGCATCGTCGAAAGGAAGATTTACATAATCGTTGGCAAGATCCAACGTATCCATAATATCTTTCTCGTTTGCGCCATCGAAGACAGGGGTTGCCACATTGAAGCCCAGTGCCTTGGCAGCCAGGGAAAGGTGGATCTCCAGGACCTGTCCGATATTCATACGGGAAGGCACGCCCAGAGGATTCAGCACGATGTCCAGAGGACGTCCGTTGGGCAGATAAGGCATATCTTCTACAGGAAGCACGCGGGAAACGACACCCTTGTTACCATGACGACCTGCCATTTTATCACCAACAGAGATTTTTCTCTTCTGTGCAATGTAAATGCGGACTGCCTGGTTTACTCCGGGTGCCAGCTCATCGCTGTTCTCACGGGTAAATACCTTGGCATCCACTACAATACCATATTCACCATGAGGTACCTTTAAGGAGGTATCTCTTACTTCTCTTGCCTTCTCACCGAAGATGGCACGCAGCAATCTCTCTTCCGCAGTCAGTTCGGTCTCTCCCTTAGGAGTAACTTTACCCACCAGGATATCACCGGCACGAACCTCTGCACCGATACGAATGATACCTCTGTCATCCAGATCCTTCAGTGCATCATCACCGACACCGGGTACATCACGGGTGATTTCTTCCGGTCCCAGCTTGGTGTCACGTGCTTCTGCCTCATACTCCTCAATATGAACGGAAGTATACACATCATCACGTACCAGTCTCTCACTTAACAGAACTGCATCCTCGTAGTTGTAACCTTCCCAGGTCATGAAACCGATCAGAGGGTTCTTACCCAGTGCCAGCTCACCTTCGGAAGTGGAAGGTCCGTCTGCAATGACCTGTCCCTGTGCCACATGATCGCCCTTGAATACGATAGGCTTCTGATTGTAGCAGTTGGACTGGTTACTGCGGGAGAATTTGGTCAGATGGATCTCTTCCTTCTCACCGTCATCATAATCAATGCGGATAGTCTTGGAAGATACATAACTGATGGTTCCCGCTTTCTTGGCTACCACGCAGACACCGGAGTCTACTGCTGCCTTTTCTTCCATACCGGTACCTACTACAGGTGCTTCGGTGCTCAGAAGAGGCACGGCCTGACGCTGCATGTTGGATCCCATCAGTGCACGGTTCGCATCGTCGTTCTGCAGGAAAGGAATCAGTGCAGTAGCCACAGAGAATACCATTCTCGGGGATACATCCATGTAATCAAACATTTCCCTGGGATATTCCTGTGTCTCATCCAGATAACGTCCGGAGACGGATTTTCTCACAAAATGTCCTTCTGCATCCAGTGCTTCGTTCGCCTGTGCTACATGGTAATTATCTTCTTCGTCCGCAGTCATATAGACTACTTCGTCGGTAACGCGGGGGTTCTTGGGATCGGACTTGTCGATCTTACGATAAGGAGCCTCTACGAAACCATATTCATTAATTCTTGCATAACTTGCAAGAGAGTTGATCAGACCAATGTTAGGACCTTCGGGAGTCTCGATAGGGCACATTCTTCCGTAATGGGAATAATGTACATCTCGAACTTCGAATCCGGCACGATCTCTGGACAGACCGCCGGGGCCCAGTGCAGACAGACGTCTCTTGTGGGTCAGTTCACCCAAAGGGTTATTCTGATCCATAAACTGAGACAGCTGGGAAGATCCGAAGAATTCCTTCACTGCTGCGGTTACGGGTTTGATATTGATCAGAGACTGGGGAGAGATCTCCTCAGCATCGTGTGTGGTCATACGCTCGCGTACCACTCTCTCCATTCTGGACAGACCGATACGATACTGGTTCTGCAGCAGTTCACCTACCGCACGGATACGTCTGTTGCCCAGATGATCGATATCGTCATCATTGCCCAGACCATACTCCAGATGCATGTTATAGTTAATGGAAGCCAGAATATCTTCCTTGGTAATATGCTTGGGTACCAGTTCATGTACATTCTTCTTGATCGCTTCTGCCAGCTTCTCGGGATCATCGCCGAACTCTTCCAGGATCTGTGCCAGAACCGGATAATATACCAGCTCATGAATACCGAAATCTCTGGGATTGCAATCTACATAATGAGTCAGATCTACCATCAGGTTCGACAGTACCTTTACGTTCTTCTCCTCTGTCTGAATATATACGAAAGGAACGGCGCTGTTCTGAATGGTATCTGCCAGCTCTGCGGTCACCTTGTCTCCTGCGGATGCGATCACTTCACCGGTGGAAGGATCTACCACATCTGCAGCCAGGATCTGATGACGGATACGATTCTTCAGAGCTAACTTCTTATTAAATTTATATCTGCCGACTTTGGCTAAATCATATCTTCTGGGGTCGAAGAACATAGCGTTGATCAGGCTTTCTGCACTTTCAACACTTAAAGGCTCACCGGGACGGATCTTTTTATATAACTCTAACAGACCCTCCTGATAATTCTCAGCAGTGTCCTTGGTAAAGCTTGCCTCGATCTTAGGTTCGTCACCGAAGAGTTCGCGGATCTCGTCATTGGTACCGATGCCCAGTGCACGGATCAATACAGTGATGGGAACCTTACGGGTTCTGTCCACGCGTACATAGAAGACATCGTTGGAATCCGTCTCGTACTCCAGCCATGCTCCACGGTTCGGGATCACGGTACAGGTGAACAGCTTCTTACCGATCTTATCATGTCCGATTCCGTAGTAGATGCCGGGAGAACGAACCAACTGGCTGACGATAACACGTTCCGCGCCGTTGATCACAAAAGTACCGGTCTCAGTCATCAGCGGAAGATCGCCCATGAAAATCTCATGCTCACTGATCTCTTCCTTCTCCTTGTTATAAAGGCGAACCTTAACCTTAAGAGGTGCTGCGAATGTAGCATCTCTCTCTTTACACTCTTCGATAGAATACTTCACGTCGTCTTTGCAGAGTTCAAAATCCACAAATTCCAGACTTAAGGCACCGCTGTAGTCAGCGATCGGAGAGATGTCGTCAAAGACTTCCTTCAAGCCTTCGTCTAAAAACCACTGATAAGAGTCCTTCTGGACCTCGATCAGGTTGGGCATCTCTAAAACCTCTTTTTGTCTTGAATAACTCATACGCATAACCTTGGTACCGGCAATCGGACGTATTCTGTTCTTTTCCATTGACATTTCACCCCGTTCTTTCAGATTTAAAGCCTATTTTGCGTCGGCAACAATGCAGTATATATAAACGTCAAATTTTATGCATGACAAATAAGCATAGCACCGCACAATAGTGCACTATCCATAATATCACAATGATGGAATTGCGTCAAGGAATTTTTTTGAATATTTTTGAAAAAATGAATAATTTAGAAAATACAAATAAAAATGACCGATTGAACACATTAAAACAATTGTATATTAGGAATTTTAAAAAAATAAAACAAAAATATTGACTAGCGGTCAGTTTGGTACTATACTCTTCACGTAGTAAAGGAAAGGATAGAAAAAAAGGTGATTCGATATGGATAAGATGTCAAAATGGATAGTTAAATATCGTAATATGATTTTGGCTGTGGCCATTGTTCTTTTGATTCCAAGTGCAATTGGTTATTTCAATACAAATATTAATTACGATTTATTATCTTATTTACCTTCGACTTCAGAATCTATGAAAACACAAAAGATTCTTGGAGATGATTTTAACTTATCGAGTGTAGACTTCTTGGTTGTCAACAACAAGACGGATCAAGAGGCCGCAAAAATTAAGGAAGAGATCAATAAAATTGATGGAGTTGAAAAATGTATTTGGAGAGATGATGTATTAGATATCTCTGTTCCAAAACAGGCAATTCCAGAAAGCATTCAGGATATGCTTTATTCTGGCGACAGTACAATGATGATTGTTACATTTAAAGAGCCGACATCGTCAATGCGTACAATGAATGCAATTAGTAAAATAAAAAAATATACAAAAGATTTATTCTTAGCAGTAAAAGAGCACAAAACATTAATGAATTTAGATGGATTTTTGTATATTGCTGGAACAACACCAATGCTTGTAATAACAATGGTATTAATGTTAATTAATTGTGTAATGTATGCATCACAAACGATGAACAGTGCAGAATTTGTAGTAAATCTATTAAATTATGTAATACCAACATTACTATTACCAATTGGAACAGCATTACTTGCAATGATATTAGATAAAAAGCCAATAAAACCTATGATAAAAGGATTACTATGTTATCCAGCATTCATGGGAACATGGATAATAATCAATATTAAATGTTTATTTAAAAGAGAAACAACATGGGAAAAAATTGACCATGTTAGAAATATAAAGATTGCAGAAGTAACTGCAACTGATGCCGAAGAAGCACCAGAAAAGATTTAACACTAGAGAAAAATTAGAAAAATAGAGGCACGACAAATCGTGCCTTTCTCATTGAAAACAAGCAATAAATAAGAGGAGAAAAAAATGTTATTTGAAAAAATAAAAGTATATGCATTTGTAGGACCGTCTGGGACTGGAAAAAGTTATAGAGCACAAATGGTAGCAAGTGAAAAAGGAATACATTTCATAATAGATGATGGATTATTAATCATGGATAATGAAATTGTTGCAGGATTATCTGCTAAAAAGGCACCAACAAAGATAGAAACAGTAAAACATGCATTATTTTATGAAAATGAAGAAAGAAAGCCAATAGAAAAAGCTTTAAAAAAATACAAGCCGGACAAAATTTTAATATTAGGAACATCTGATGGAATGGTTCAAAAAATTGCTTCAAACTTAGGTTTACCAGAAATTTCTGAAACAACATATATTAATGAAGTTGCAACAGAAGAAGAAATGCAAACAGCACGACATATACGCGTAACAGAAGGAAAACATGTTATTCCAGTGCCGACATTTGAACTAAAGAAAGATTTCTCGGGGTATTTATTAGACCCTTTACAGATTTTTAAATCAAAAGGAATAGGGCAGAAACCATATATATCAGAAAAAACAATAATAAGACCAACATTTAGTTATTTAGGAAAATTTACCATTTCAGATACAGTATTTAGACAAATAATAGAATATTTAGCAAAAGAAATACCTGCTATCCATAGAGTTATAAGGACAAGAGTAACAAGCACAGAAACTGGTCCAAGTATTTATATTGAACTAGTAGTAACATATGGATATAATATTCAGGAAAATTTAAGAATATTTAAAGAAAAGTCAATAAAAGAAATAGAAAATTTGACAGCAATGAATGTTGTGACAATGGATGTTATTGTCAAAAATGTGTATGTTCCTGGGAAAGAAGAGGTGTAACAAATGAAAGAAGTAGTAGAAAAAATAATTAGAGTAATAGTAAGATTTTTTATAAGACTATATTTCTTAGTGTTTTATAGAGTAAAAGTTGAGGGAAAAGAAAACATTCCAAAGGACAAAAAAGAACCACTTATTTATTGTGGAAATCATAGAACATATAAAGATCCACCATTAATAGTAGTTACAGCTCAAAGGCATGTAAGATTTCTTGCTAAAGAAGAACTTAAGAAAAATCCACTTTTCGCATTTTTAGGAGTTGTTTTTGGAGGAATATATGTTAAAAGAGATTCTAAAGATTTATCAGCAGTAAAAACAACATTAAAAGCTTTGAAAAATGGTGAGAGTATAGCTTTATTCCCAGAAGGGACAAGAAATGGACTAGAAAAAGGAGAAAAAGTAAAAGATGGTGCTGCATTTTTTGCTGTAAGAACAGGAGCCAGGGTTATTCCTGTTGGAATAAGTGGAGGAGAAAAGCCATTTCAAAAGATGACAATAAAGTATGGAGAACCAATGGATTTTAGCAATAGAGGCAGAGATGAATTAGATGAAATTACAGATGAAATAATGAAAAAAATAATCGAATTAACAAAATAATGTTTTATGTATAAATAAAAGGAGAAGTAAAAATGAATAACCAAAAAATAAGAAATATAGCAATTATTGCACACGTAGACCATGGAAAAACTACATTAGTAGATGCATTATTAAGACA
>ENA-OOWZ01001682-OOWZ01001682.1-human-gut-metagenome-genome-assembly--contig:-NODE-1682-length-10311-cov-4.951541_pt1 | contig 10311 bp, 8 predicted proteins | sample MGYA00241580_ERZ501329 | MGnify/ENA primary metagenome ERZ501329 (study PRJEB25962, sample SAMEA2042923) | human gut metagenome | biome: human gut; feature: human-associated habitat; material: faeces... | reverse complement strand
AAGCTCAAGCTCTACAAGGGCAACATAATAAACGCGGGCACCACCTCGCCCTATTCGCTCTACAGCGAAGCTTTCGCGACCTTTGACGAGGACGATGTCTACGATCAGAAGGACTCCGCAGGCTTCATCAACCTCTTCGGTCTGCCGATAAAGGTCAAGGCCATTCTCGACGCCGAGAGAGAGGCAAAGGCATGAAGCTCTGGGCGGGACGCTTCAGCAAAGAAGCCGATAAAAAGACCAACGATTTCAACTCCTCGATAAAAACGGACAGCCGCATGTTCAACGAGGATATCGACGGCAGCATCGCCCACGCATCTATGCTCGCCGCAAAAGGGATAATCTCCGAGGAGGACTGCAAGAAAATTCTTGCGGGACTCTCGGACATCCGAAACGACATTATCTCGGGCGAGCTGATGATAGACCCCGACGCCGAGGATATCCACACCTTTATCGAGCAGACCCTGACCGAGCGCATCGGCGACGCGGGCAAGCGCCTGCATACGGGCAGGAGCCGTAACGACCAGGTCGCCCTCGATGTGCGCCTTTATCTGCGCGACGAATGCGACAAGACCCTTTCGCTCGTCAAGGAGCTTATAGCCGCCCTCGCCGCAAAGGGAGACGAATACGCCGACGCGATAATGCCGGGCTACACCCATTTGCAGCGTGCCCAGCCGATAACCTTCAAAACTCATCTTTTTGCCTACACCGAGATGCTCTCCCGCGACCTCGGCAGGCTTGAGGACGCCAAAAAGCGCATGAATTCCTCCCCTCTCGGCAGCGGCGCCCTTGCGGGCACGACCTACCCGATCGACCGAGCCATGACCGCCGAGCTGCTCGGCTTTGACTCCTACACCGCAAGCACGCTCGACGGCGTTGCAGACCGCGACTTCTGCATCGAGCTTGCCTCGGCGCTGTCGCTTGTGATGGTGCATCTTTCGAGGCTGTGCGAGGAGATAATCCTCTGGTGCTCGTGGGAATTCAAATTTGTCGAGCTTGACGACGCATTCTCGACCGGCTCGAGCATCATGCCGCAGAAGAAAAATCCCGATATCGCCGAGCTTGTCAGGGGCAAGAGCGGCAGGGTATTCGGCGACCTGATGACCCTGCTGACCGTGATGAAGGGTCTGCCTCTCGCCTACAACAAGGATATGCAGGAGGATAAGGACGCGATATTCGACGCCTTCGACACAGTGAATATCTGCCTTGTGACCCTCGTGCCGATGATATCGACGATGAAAGCGCTCCCCGAGAATATGAGAAAGGCTGCGGCGGGCGGCTTCATCAACGCCACGGACTGCGCCGACTACCTTGTGTCAAAGGGTCTGCCGTTCAGAGACGCCTATAAAGCCACGGGCGAGCTGGTAGCTCTTTGCATCAAAACGGGCAAAACGCTCGAAACGCTCAGCCTCGACGAATACAAGAGCGTCTGCGACCTCTTTGACGACGGAGTTTATGATGCTATAAAGCTCGAGAACTGCGTCAAACGCAGAGGGCTGATGAAATAACAGAATATTTATCCATAACAAAACGGAGCCGACATGATCGACTCCGTTTTTTGATGTAAATTTTCATTATATAATATAGCCGTGAAGCCGCACCGTGATGATAATTTTCAAATACCTACCGAAATCGGTTGAGAAAGTGCGGGGTTTATGCTATAATGCGCTTTGAGAGGGCATATTTTAAGCGGAAAGGGGCGGCGGGATTGACGCACAGGCGCAAAAAAGAACTGTTCAACGGCTGTATTATCATACTCGCCGTCGTTTCGGCATACGCTTTTCGCATAATAGGCAGGGGCAACTTTTACCCGATGCTGTTTTCCTATCTGCGCAGCTTTATCTATATCGGTCTGTTCGCCGCCTGGGGGCTCTCCGTCCGTCAGCGGATCGTGCAAAAGCAGGTATGCCGGTTTATGACGGGCACCGCAGTGTTGCTCATCATCTGGATGGTAGTCCGTTCGGCAAAGTATTTTATATTTTGGCAGCCGGACGCCGTCCGTTACCTGTGGTATCTGTTCTATCTGCCGATGCTGTTTGTGCCTATGCTGGCGCTGCTGATTGCCATGTCATTAGGGAAACCGGACGAATACAAATCCCCCAAGGGAATGTCGGTTCTGTGGATCATCTCCGGCGTATTGCTTCTGCTCGTGCTCACAAATGACCTGCACCAATTCGTATTTACCTTTCCGAAGGACGCCGCTGTGTGGACAGACAAAAACAACGGCTACTCGACAGGCTACTTCATTATTGCAGGCTGGCAGGTGCTGTGTGCCTTTGCCGCACTTGTTATTATGTTCTTCAAATGCCGCGTGCAAAAAGGAAGGCTCCACTTTCTGCCCATTGTTCCTATGCTGCTGACGATTGTTTACAGTGCACTTTACTATGCGGGTGCGGATTGGCTGCTCCACTTGTTCGGCGATATTGCCGCATTCCAAAGTGTGATGTATATTCTGACCTTCGAGCTTTGCATCGCCTGCGGATATATACATTCAAACAGCCATTATGTGGACTTGTTTGACTCATCTGTCGGCACATCGGCGGAGATCACCGACAAGGACTTTACCGTTCGGTATGCAGCTGTAAACACTGCGCCTATCTCAAAGGAAACGATGAAAAAAGCCGAGCAAAGCCCGGTCACGATGGACGGCTTGACCGTTCACACCATGCCCATTGACGGCGGCTATGCCGTATGGACAGAGGATGTGTCGGCTCTGCGTGACATCAAGGAGGACTCCGAGCTTCTTGCAGACGAGCTTGCCGACAGGAACGAAATACTCCGTTATGAATACAAGCGTGAAGCTAAGCGCCGCAAGGTGGAGGAGCAAAACCGGTTGTATGATCTTTTGCGTTCCGCTACACAGACGCAGATAGACCGCATCGCAGAGCTCACCAAGGAATACCGCCGAATCTCAAGCACCGATCCCGACAGAGCCAAAACGCTCCTCGCCGAGATTGCCGTGCTGTGCAGCTATATTAAGCGCCGCAAACATCTGACGCTCCTTACCGACCGAGATATTAAAATATCGGCAACGGAACTCCACCGTGCCTTCAATGAGTCGCTCCAAACGCTGAAGCTGTTGGGTGTCCGCAGCTCGCTCTATGTGGACGAGTCTCTTTCCATGCTCTCCGGCAAAACGGCGACCGCTGTATTTGATTTTTACGAATCGGTTATTGAAGCCGATATTTTGAATTTAACAGGCATACAGGTAAGCCTCATAAAGGCAAACGGCTTGCGTTTGTCGCTGAATGTGTGCTGCAAAGCCGACCTTTCGGCTTTAGTAAGCGGAGAGCGTATTCGCTGTGAAAAAGAGGATGATGAGGAATACCAGCGCCTTGTATTTGAAGTGAAAGAAGGTGACGGGAAATGAGTGCATTTTCTTTCCTTTCTGAATTTTGGCAGACCATGCTGCCGTTTATTATGCTTGTGGAGATCGTCCTTGAAATCGGGCTGTTTATGTATCAGCTTCTTCGCAGCAATAAGCCGGTGCGCAGCCTGCTGAGCCTGGCGGTTATGGCGGTGATGATCCCGCTGCTGTTCTCCGTTTCCCAGGCAGATCCCGACAATATCGGGGACGCATTTCTGCTGGGCGCACCGTGGCTGATATTTGCCGCTGCCATTTTCCTTGCGGCAGTTCACTTTGCCGTTGCTCTGCCGAGGGAATACCGCCGTAAAAAGAACGAGCTCTCGCCGTTCTCCATTAAGGAAGCAACGGATAAACTGCCTATGGGCATCTGCTTTGCCGATCCGAACGGCAGGATCATCCTATGCAACAACCGTATGCGAAGGCTGTCCTTTGCCCTTTGCGGCCACGAGCTGCAAATCAAAAGCGATATGGAAAATGCCCTGAGCGTGCCGGACAGATCCGTAACCGTCAAGGATGATTGCTACATCCTGCCCGACAAGACCGTCTGGCAGTTTCGCACACAGAATATCACTGTGGACGGCGATGACCGCTGGCAGCAGATAACGGCGCACAATGTAACCGAGCTGTATAACGGCTACCAAAAGCAAGAGGAAATAAATAAAGAACTGGCAGAAGTCAATCGAAAGCTCAGGAAGATGTACGCTCGCATGGAGGACGATGTCAAGGAGAAGGAAAGCCTTGATCTGAAGGTCTATATTCACGATACCATCGGGCGAAGCCTCCTGACCATCCGAGACATCATCGACAGCGGCGAGGATACCGAGCGAAAGCTTGAGGCGCTGCAAAATGCCATCGGTATGCTGGCAAGCAACCGTGTCACCTCTGTCAGCACAATGGACGAGGTAAAAAGAACTGCCCGGCAGCTTGGCGTGGCTGTAAAAATCGACGGCTACCTGCCCCGTGATACCGCAGCCGAGGAGCTGACCGTTGCCGCCGCCAAGGAGTGCGTGACCAACTGCATCAAGCACGCAGACGGGAATGAGGTATATATCCGCATTGCCCAGCGCGGCGAACGCTATGATGTTACCATAACCAACAACGGCAAAATACCCACAAAGCCGATAAAGGAAGGCAGCGGCCTGTCAACACTTCGCCGCAGTATTGAAAGCTCCGGCGGCGAAATGCATATTTCGCACAATCCACGATTTGCTCTTCTGATTACAATTCCCGCAAAGGAGATCAGCCTATGATTAACACCATACTTGTAGAGGATGATTTATACATCCAAAAGCACTTTGTCGATTGTCTTGCGGCAGACGGCGAGTTTCATCTTGTCGGCGTTTTCCGTGACGCCTTTGAAGCGGAAAAGCATTGCAATGCCACCGTAAAGCTCGTCCTTATGGATGTGCAGACGCAGCACAAGCACTCCGGTCTTGCCGCCGCAGAGCGTATCAAAAAGGCTTTTCCGCAGATCAAAATCGTTGTGGCTACCTCGCTTGTCGATCCCGAAGTTTTGCAAAGAGCCAAATTAGGCGCAGCCGACAGCCTGTGGTATAAGGACCACGGTACAGAGGAATTGATGAGCGTGGTAAAGCGCACCCTTGCGGGCGAAAGAGTCTTCCCAAACTCCTCCCCCGCCGTCGAGATGGAGGGTACGATGTCCGATGCCTTCTCGCCACGGCAGTTAGACATCCTGCGCCTATATGTAAAGGGCTTTACCTATCAGGAAATTGCCGATAAGCTGGGCATCTCCAAAAACGGCGTTCGCTGGAACCTGGATAATATGGTGGAAAAGGGTGGCTTTGAAAGCAGAGAATCGCTGGTTGCAACGGCCATTGAAAACAAGCTCATGGTAACCACATTAAAAGACGAATAAGAGATAACGAACCCCTTGGCTGTACGGTCAAGGGGTTTTTCACGCCCAAAAGGAAAAATTTTTGAAAAAATCGATTTTTTCTTCTGTTACTGGCGCAAGTGCCAGTGACAAGCGCCAAAAAATCCGTACAATAGATACTGTAAGATTAGGGTTGTACTCTTAGAAGGTGGTGATGAATGATGAAAAAAATCGTTCTGGACATTCAGAGCGATATCCATGCGCACACCATGGAACGAATGCTGATGCAAAAATTGGATGATTGCCAGGTTGTGATCTCCGAGTCGCCGGACGCAACCGCCGAGTGGTGCGAAACGCATCGACCGGATGTTCTTTTAATGGAGGTCAAGGCGTATTCGCCATGGATGTTCAATGAACGAATGGCAATCCGTGACAAGGTAAAACGGAACATGGAAAACTGCCAGGTCATCCTCTTTGTGGATGACGACACAGACGGTGAGTTGACCGAAAAGGTACGGCAGGCAAAGCGCGAGGGTCTGATAGACGCTTTTCTCTTCGGCTCGGTATCCGAAAACTACTTTGCTTCGGTAATCGACAGCGTTTAAATCAGACAACGACAAAACGCAATATGGCTTTATGCACCGACAAAAAACGCATAGACAAATCTTCAAAATAATTTTGAGGGAGGAAATAATAGTATGACAAAAACGAACAAACGAAGGCGCGTCGTCAGCATCCTGTTGACGCTTGTGATGCTGGCCTCACTGATACCGAGTATGTTGGTTCCCACCCATGCCTTTTGGGACGACTACGACACCGGCGGAGATTGCCCCGAATGCGACCACTACCACTGGGCTGAGAATTGCTGCGACTGCCAGTTCTGCACCATTGACTGCAACTACGATTGCTGGGTTGAGACCCATTGTAACGACTGTGGTCTGTGCCTAGGCGACACGCCCTACTGGTGCGATGAGTGCTTTAAATGCGCGGAGTGCATGGAGGATACGCACTGCTCCACCTGCGCCAAGTGCTACATCGGCGAGGATGACCAGCTGTGCGGCGAATGCCATAAGGGCCCCTGCTGCTCCATAACCATCTGCGACTCCTGCGGCTTCTGCGACGACTGCGCAAACGATGACAGCGACCCGATGCACTGCTCGCTGTGTAACGCCTGCTTCGGCGCGGTGGACGAGTGCGTGGACGACGATGATACCGGCGTCATCCACTGCATCGATTGCCACACATCCTGCGAGCAGTGCGAGGAATGCCTGCTGAACCAGGAGTCCTGCGAGGAGTGCGGCCTGTGCAAGGAGTGCTGCGAGATCAACTCCGAGGGCGGCGGCTGCCCGGACGGCGAGACCTGCGTGGAAAGCGCCGAGTGGGACGAGCACATCTGCCCGGGCTGCGACGGCTGGGTCACGGATAAGGAGGACGAGGACGAGTTCTGCGAAATCTGCGAGCTGTGCAAAGAGTGCTGCGAGGGCAACTCCGACTGCTCCGAGGGGATGTGCGCAATGGACACGGACTACGCGGATCACTTCTGCGAGGACTGCGGCCTGTGCTTCCACGACAGCGATCCCTGCGAGGACGGCTGCGATCAGCGCTGCAAGGGCTGCTGCCGGGATGCCGTGAGCGCTATGGGCTGCGATCATGACGACTGGTGCTTCAGCGACTCTGATTTTGAGGATCATCTGAAGACGGAGCATTCCGGCGCCGGGCATACCCACATCGCTTCCTCGTCCTGGTCAGCCGACGGAACGCAGCACTGGCACCCCTGCCGCTATTGCGACGGCGAAAAGCTGAATGCCGCCAACCATGAATCTGACGCCAAGGGCGTGTGCAAGGTCTGCGGCTACATCAGCGGCAGCTCCATCGTCATCACCCGCCAGCCCAAGGGCGTCAAGTGCAAGACCTCTATTTACGACGATTATAAGGAAGAGCCGGAAAACGGCCTGCTGTTCTATGAAAATAACCCGGTCACCTTCTCCGTCGCGGCAAAGAGCCTGAAGGGCGACGAGCTGACCTATCAGTGGTATCGGAAGGATAATGAGAATCCCACGGCGGCGCCCCGCAAGCTGCAGGAAGATGGGTTCTACAAGGGTGTGACGACCTCCACACTGAAGATGCCGGTTTCCACCCAGGCCTGCCAGGAGGACTACTCCTACTTCTGCGTCATCGGCAGAAAGGGCGACCCCACGGACACCATGAAAACGGCGGAGGCAAAGCTGACTGCCGCCCATGCCTACAGCCACAAGCAGGCGGGTGTGCCTGTGCCCACCGACGACAGCGAGAGAACGCCGCGATACTATGTTTGGCATGTAAACCCGGACGGGAGCAGAACAGAAGCTGCCGTAGGCAATGACCCGAAATGCGACGGCCACAAGCTCCCGTGCCTGTTTGAAGCAGGCTCTTACGAAGCACATTATATGACCACCGGCTCCAAGGAGCGCGTCTTCCCGCATACCTTTGTGCTTGACAGAAGCTTTGAAGCGGTAGGCGGCGGCAAAGTCGATGTGCTCAGATGTTCCGTCTGCGACTATATCGTTCCCGTGAAGACCCATGTCCATGATTACGGCTGGAACTGGGATTACACCGGCTTCGGCAGTATCTATGAGTATACCTTCAACATCGGCGGCTCGACCAAGACGGTGGAGCAGCTCATCCTTGAGTCCGGCAATGCCCACCCCGAAAAGTGCAAGGTTCCCGGCTGCGAGGAATTCATCATGGTTTCCCATAGCTGGGGCAGCTGGAATGTGGTTTTGTGTCCCGACACCACAGGCGGCAAAGGCGGCATGGAGGCTGAATGCAGCATCTGCGAATACAAAGAGACGAAAAAAATTGACGGCGATTGGACAAAGGACACCGCCCTTGTGACGGTGAAAAACGGCCGGGCAACCCGTATGATTGTCAAGCCCGGCGACAAGATCAGGCTTTATCCCGAGGAGAAAACCGGTCAGAAGGCCATCGGCTGGAAGGTGGAGTATCTCCGCGAATACAACGTGTCTGACAGCATGGCACCTGTTAATAAAAAATGGAATACCAACGAGGCGAAGACCCTGTTCAAGCTGGTAACCAACGGATCTGCCCTCGAGTGGGGCTGTGAGATCCCGGCGTTCAGCGCCATGGGTGCCCCCGGCGGCGGCCAATACTTCTTTGAGCCTGTCTATGCAGACTGTGACCACAGCGGCGGCACCACGGTGCTCAATGCGAAGGCGCAGGTCTGCGACCGCAAGGGCTACACCGGCGACACCGCCTGCGCGGACTGCGGTCATGTCATAAGTGCCGGTTCGGATATCTACCCGCCTGCAAACGCCGGTCATACCGGTACGCTGCAGCCGCTGTACTACTACGGCACGGCCAACTCGGCCACCACGGACGCGAGCCATGGCGGCAAACGCTACAACGTCAGATCGGGCGACTGCAGGCACCGCGCCTATGAGGGCGACTACCGCTGCACGGCTTGCGGCGGCACCGTAAAGGGCGAGACCGGCGACTTCAAGCACAGCGGTCCCTTTGAGCTGCGGGATGAAAGAGCGGCGACCTGTACCGAGAAGGGCTATTCCGGTAACCAATACTGCACAGCGTGCGACAGAATCGCGCAGAAGGGCAGCTCTACCCCGTCCCTCCACGAAATTGCCGGCAACTACAAGCTGGTCAATGAGGTTAAGCCCGGATGCACCTCCGCAGGCTATAGCGGCGACCAGCAGTGCACAGGCGACTGCGGACAGATTTTCCGCTACGGTCATGTCATTGATAAGCTCAGCCACGACTGGGACGGCGGCAAACCTGCAACACAGGGCAAGAGCGAAGGGATTCTCTACACCTGCCAGCGCGCCGACTGCGGCGAGACAAGGTTCGTAAGGAACTCTGCTGCGACCGAGTACACGGTCACGGTCATCAAGGGCACGGCCTCCGTTGCCGCCGGCACCCCCATCACCGACAAGATCGAGCCGAACACCGTTGTGACCGTTACGGCGGACGCACCGGAGACCGGCAAGGTCTTTGACAAGTGGGTCGTGCTGGAGGGCAATGTCACCCTGGCAGACGCCACCAAGGCAACCACCACCTTCACCATGCCCGGCAATGATGTGAAGCTCGAGGCCACCTATAAGGATGCGCCTCCCAGCCATCCCCACAGCTACGGCACGGATTGGAAGTATGACGACACCAATCACTGGCATGAGTGCGAGTGCGGCGACAAGGCCGATGTAGCGGCTCACTCCTATGTCTGGAAGACCGATAAGGAAGCCACAAAGTTTAAGGACGGCTCGAAGCACGAGGAATGCTCCGTCTGCGGCGCGGTACGCAACGCAGGCACGATCATCCCCGCCACGCTCGGTCACTGCTGGATAATCGACTTCATCATCAGCGTCAAGGATTTCGTTATCGGCGCAACGAAAGGCACGGTCGAATTCATCATCAGCGCATTCAAGCAGATAATCGGCAAATAAAACACAATTGACCAAAGGCCGCTCTGTTATTTGAGAAATCACGGAGCGGCCGATGCTGTTTTAACAGAAAAAAGGGAGGCTTCCCGAACGAAATTCAAAAGAATTCTTTTGTCGGCGCTCGTGCTGAACATGGCGCTCGCTATACTTGCGGGCTGCGGCTCAAAGCCGACCGACGATACAAAAGACAGCACCGCCGCCGTGACCGATAAAGCGGCTTAGACCGACCGCAGCGCCTCCATCCTCTTCAGGACGGGCGACGAGAGCTTCTCCGTCAGCCCGATGCTCTCGGGCGAAACGGGTCAGATAGACACCGTCGATTGCTATGATTTCTCGATCTACGGCGGCGAGGGCGGCGCGCAGGATTACATCAACTCCGGCATGAGCGTGCTGTATACGGGCGAGACAGAAGTCATCGATGGCAAACCGTGCATGGTGTTCGCCCTCGGCACAGACCGCGACGATCAGTTCATGCGCGAGCGCTATTACGCCGTTTGTGATAACCTTGTCTATTCCTACGACGCCGAAGGCGACGCATGATTCGTTCTCGGCGCGGGATAACAAAAATATAATATACAAATTCAAAATATGATCTGAAAGGGGCTTATATTATGGGACTCATAAAAGCAGGAATCGGAGCATTGGGCGGCACTTTGGCTGACCAG
>ENA-OOWZ01001674-OOWZ01001674.1-human-gut-metagenome-genome-assembly--contig:-NODE-1674-length-10332-cov-2.706529_pt1 | contig 10332 bp, 6 predicted proteins | sample MGYA00241580_ERZ501329 | MGnify/ENA primary metagenome ERZ501329 (study PRJEB25962, sample SAMEA2042923) | human gut metagenome | biome: human gut; feature: human-associated habitat; material: faeces... | reverse complement strand
CTAAATTTTCCCCCCCCCCCTTTCCACTATCTGACTATTCGAGAAATATACACCCCAAAAAGAAAGAATGAAAGTTTACTGCATATTCTCTCTTTTCGCTGCAGTTTTTTATGTTATATTTCTTACGACGTAAACCTGTTTGTTTTACTTTCAAGGAACATCCAAATACTAATTATTCAAGTTGCAGATGAAAAGTATCTTTTAGAAGCAGGTAAGTAAGCCCCCTCCCCAAAAAGTTCCATATATCCAAAGATTTGACTTTGAGAAAACATCAAGAGGATTGCAAAAATGAATACATTGCAAAATTCACGGTCAAAAGCAAAATACACTTTCTCATAAAAACGAAGATAAAGGGCGTCTTAAGCTGCTATAGAAATTTGTTTCAATATGCTGTTCGATTTATATTTACTATACTATTTCAGATCGTTTCAGACAATCTTTCATGCATCAACTTGCCGCTTGTATTGACAGTATTTACAATAACAAATGCTTGTCATGTGCATAGTGGACAAATACGTATCGACCTTGCAAATGGCTGATTAAATTGAAGTACATTAAACAAAATGGTGGATATTGACAGAATTTCTATGATAAAAATGGTGGATATTGACATATTTGGCTAATAAAAATTGGTGGTAAATGCCAAAAATGCTATATTTGCAGAAGAAAATTAACGAACATGGAGAAAAACACAATATTATTTAAGCGCAAGATGTACGACCGATTGCTCAAATGGAAGAGGGAACGAAACGGTGAATCAGCCATTCTTATACAGGGAGCAAGACGAATTGGCAAATCTACGCTTGCAGAAGAATTTGCCCGTAATGAGTATGAGTCCTACATTCTCATTGACTTTGCCATTGCGCCGACAGAAGTACAGGAACTTTTTAATGATATATCAGACCTAAACTATATATTTCTTCGGCTGCAACTTATCTATCGTGTGCAGTTAATTGAACGCAAATCTGTAATTATATTCGATGAGATACAAAAGGCTCCATTGGCTCGTCAGGCTATCAAACACTTGGTTAAAGACCGTCGATACGACTATATCGAGACCGGCTCACTCATTACCGTTCACAAGAGCAGTCAGGATATCCTGCTGCCAAGCGAGGAGACGCGGGTCGATATGTTTCCTATGGACTATGAGGAGTTTCGCTGGGCGTTGGGCGATACCGCCACGATACCATTGCTGCGCACGATGTTTGAAAAGCGCATACCGTTAGGAGATGCCGTTCATCGTAGAATGATGCGTGATTTCCGTTTGTATATGCTGGTTGGAGGCATGCCTAAAGCCGTTGCGGAGTATATCAAAACAAATAATCTCGGAGCAGTCGATTTGATAAAGCGAGATATTGTTTCACTGTACGAGGAGGATTTTTGGAAGTTGGATAATACGGGCAGAGCCGCCGCATTGTACGATGCCATACCAGCACAGTTGAGCAAGAATGCCTCGCGGTATCAGATTTCAGCGGCCATACCGGGTGAAAGAGCAGAACGAGTTGCAAGCGTAGTCAAGATGATGAATGATTTCATGTCTGCCAATGTTGCATATCATTCCAATGATCCGAATATCGGGTTGGCTCTTACAATGGATAATGAGCGTTTTAAGATATATACGTCCGATACCGGAATGTTTGTAACACTAGCCTTCAAGAACAAGGAGTTTACTGACAACATCATATATGAAAAGTTGCTGAATGACAAACTCAGTACTAATTTGGGTTATGTCTATGAGAATGTTATTGCGCAGATGTTGCGAGCTACGGGTAAACAATTGTTTTATCATACGATACCATTTGCAGACGGAAAGAAATATTATGAGGTGGATTTTCTAATATCGGATGGACATAAAGTGTCCCCAATTGAGGTGAAATCTTCTGGCTACAAATCGCATACGTCGTTAGATGCCTTTTGTAATAAATTTTCCGACCGAGTTAAAAATAAATATATCATCTATACCAAAGACTTGAAACGAGAGCAAGGGATTGACTATATACCGGTGTATATGACAATGTTCTTGTAAGAAATGAGATGGCGCTAAATAAGACCGAACTCTTCGGAATTTCCGAAGAGTTCAAACCTAAGATAAAAATTCTTAGTTAAGAACCAATGATCTTTGAATGATTCATAAACTAACATATAATGATAGGGTGTTGTCTGCGGAGGAGAGAGCCGAATTCTGCAGGATATCAGACGAATATATAAACGAGTTTTCCGGGTATATTGAGGGCATACACCAACTTACGAAGGAGTATCATGTATCAGACAATTCGGATTACAATAAGATAACCAAGACGATAATAGATATTGAGACTTTTACCAATTATGCTTTTTGTGATTGTATTGTTCTGAACAAGTTGTTTGTTAGGGCGACAAATCCTTATGAAAAAAGTTTTGTTCGAGGGAAACTGAAAGTTCAACTCAATGAAAGCTTCAAAAGACTATACGGGTTCAAAAAAGGTTATAAGAATTCGTATTGCGCTCAGTTAGAAAAAATAATCACTATGTTTCCCGGGTTCAGAAGAGAGTATGACGAACTATTGTCGGATTTAGAGCAAATCTCGAAAGATCCCTGGTGGAAAGATGTGCGGGATGCAGAAGTACATATCAACATATCTAAGCTATATGAACTGCGGCACGAAGAAATAAATGAGAGCAAGGTTGTAATGGAGACTTGGCAACTAATAGAGTTATTTAATCGCATTAATCGTTTTATCTGCAGATTACATAGAGCCTATTTCAATTATATGACAGCGCAGTTTTTTCATTAAAATGGCTATATACCCTGCGTATAATAAGCTATAGGCATAGAACAACGAATTAGGGAACAGTGAAATATTTGCTCAATATTATATAGCAAATGGCTAAAAATACAAAAGATATTACAATGAATGAGGAGGAGAGACTTGCTGCTTTGAGACAAGATTTCTTTTCCTATTATCGTCGAATGAGAAGTAATCTGTTTTCGGATACAGAGATTGTGTATGAAACTAAACTAACACCTGAAATATTTGATTTAAAACTCCAACAACTGTCACAGGACAAGAAACAATCTGAGTTTGAAAATTTTGCGATTGCGGTAGCTTCTCGATTGATTACACCGAATATTAAACCGCAAACAGGTCCGGACGGTGGTGGTGATGGAAAAGTAGATGGGGAAACATATCCTGTTGATAAAGCAATATCGGATAAATGGTGGATGTCAGAAGGTAGTACTGGCGACCAGAAATGGGCTATCGCTATCAGCGTTCAAAAGAGTTGGCAGAGTAAAGTTGAAGCTGATGTAAAGAAAGCGGTGGAGACCAAACGCGGATATACCAAATTGCTTTATTTTACCAACCAAAAAATAAAATCCAGTTCACGGCAAGCTAAAGAAGATGAATTGGCGCAGCAGTATGGAATATCTATAAGCATATTTGATGGAAAGTGGTTCTCTTTTGCAGTATTTGAACAAGGTTGTTTGGATGTTGCCATTGAGAAATTGAATTTTTCCGATGAGTACCGTAAAAAGACTATAAAAATAGGTCCTAACGATAAAGAGCGGGAGGCGGAATTAAATAAGATAGAAGACGATCTTATTAAGCATACAGTCGCGGACTTCGATGCGGATTATGTAAATGATCTTTTGAAGACTTGTATTTTAAGTCGAGGGTTAGAGAGACCTCGAATGGAAACTGAGGGGAGATTCAATCGTGCTTTAAGAGAAGCAAAAAATCATGGTACATCCATACAAACATTTAATATTATTTACAACCATGCATGGACTTCATTTTTCTGGTTCCATGATGTTGAAGCTACCTATTCAGACTATTTGAAGTTAAAGGATTATACAAAAGAACATCCGACCGTACATACAATAGAGTGGCTGACCAATATCCTTACTAATCTTGAAAATGTAATATCATTGGGACTGTTTGACACAAATAAGTTTGCCATTGAGGTACAATTTATCAAGGAATTAAGACAGTACCCCAAATTATCTCAACCATGTCAGTTGTTTTTAGACTTATACATATCTGAGCATAGATTATTCCAATTGATTAATCGAAATGAGGATTTAACGGACGAATTACAGACACTAACATCCCTCATAGAGCAATGTGCTAATTATCCTGATATTAGTTTTAATGCACAATCACGGATCGTTGAGTTGCTGGGACGAGTAATATCAGATAATCCAGAATTTGAGCGACTCGTTGATAAGATTGCAGACATATCTTCCAAAAGAGAGTCAGAGGTTCAGGGTGCTATGACACATTTTACTCGTGCTAACGCCTTAATGGAAAAAGGAAACTATGTATCTGCTATCAAACATTTGGGGCATTGCGTACAATCTTTTCTTAAAGAAGGATGTGAAGAGGAATACATCAAGTCTTGCTGCAATATGGGGTTGGCATTATATCGTCTGGAACTGCCATATAGTGCCGAGGCCTATTTGGTAAAAACCGCATCATTCCTTGTTCGGGATTTCTATGAACATGGAGCAATCCCTCATTTCCTAATTACCGTTCTTTCAACGCTGTGTGAGATTGAGTTGATGCTTGGTAGATTAGTGATGTACTTGAATTGGCGAGAATTACTTTTTATTATTTCTCGCAATGGACAAGAGTTCGAGAACAAGGAATTTGTAGAACGAGACACAATAGCAGATGGTGGTTGGGCCTGCCGTTTTGCGATGGCTGATATGGGTAATCCTGAATTCTCTATACTTCCTGATATCCTTGATAGATGTGATATGCCTCTTTCTGCTAATTATCTGAAATATGCCCTTGGGTATACTAATGAAGTAGATGAGCATTTTACAGAACTTATAACTGCTGGTAATTGGCATGATTTATTGCTTAAACAACCTATTCATGAACAATTTTGGGGAGAATTATCCATAGCTACTGACAGCCCGACAAGACTCTCAACACTAGCCAACAACTGTAGATTCTATGTAACATATGATAACAGCATTCAGAACCAATTAGTCGCAGAAACTTTCTTAGCATCTGTGGAAACTATGCTGGCAACATTTGCCAACATAGAATTGGTTATTCTGCATCCAGAGATACAAATCCATATAAAGGAGACAAAAGAGGATTCATCACTATGTAAAGGAGATACAAATACAGAGTACATCTTTTATGTGAATCATGAGACTTTAACAGATCTTGTCTATTGGAATTGCTTCGTTTACTTTATCGGATTCTTTATGTCTTATAACACTGTCTCCAAAGATAATGTTAAAAAGTTGTTGGAAGAACGACAAAAGAGTGAAAAGATAATGGATCGGGTATCTTCATTGATGCAACTGAACAGGTCTGTATATTTTGTTATTGGAAATAATTTTAAGTATTCTATTAGCAAATGGCAGAATGTAAATGATAAGATTTATCCATGCTTAATAACCAGAGGTGCTGTAAAGCCTCTTAAACACCATAAATCACAGCAACAAACTATGTCTGTCTATAGTGTATCATCCAATATGCAGTGGTGGGATAATGCCAAATGGTCAGGGATAGGATTTATTTACGACAGAAATACGGAATCTCTGCCCGTTCTTGCACTCTTATTTAAGGATATTGAAGAAGGGAAAAAGATAATAAGGGAATGGAAATCAAACATAGGGCAAGGAAAATCCGAAATAGAAATACAGATAATAAAAGGTATAAATAAGAATCATCCGACTTGGTATCGTGTATGTGTAGCTCCTGTAGTACCGATGGCAGATAGATATGATGGACGTTATGTAAGTATAATGTGCAGAAAACATACAATGACTCCAAATGATACAAGGAATCTGGATGCATTTGAACAGATATATTCTCGTTTTGGCAAATGTCATATCGTTACGGCGTTAATTAGTAATGATGTTAATCAACTTATAAGGTCTATTGACTTCAAAGAGTCAATAGAATTGAAAGTTATTATAAAGGACGCATGGCAAGTGTCTACTATGGATAGTACATGTAACGCATTGGAATGGGACGATGAACCGATAATCCCAGAAAAAGAAAGTAAAACAGCCCCAGTTCTAGCATTACTAGAGAATTTACGAGAAATACGGTCTAAACAATAATGAGATTTTGTGTTTTACAGGCAAATAAAGGCTTGTGAATTTTATTTCCCACATAATAGAGACTAATCAGTTGGACAAAGATTGCGTTCCTGCTTGCAGATAAGGTGGCAAAGTTCCTGACATCGTGAGACTGTCGGGGTATTAGGCTCCCCCGAAAAGAATTTCGTGGATAACAGACACGCCGATTTGCTTTCTATAAATGGCAAAGTTGAAACCCAGAGAACATACAGGACTGTTCCGCTTGGCGACCTTTTCAATTCCTGAAACGGATATTCCGACTGACCTTTTTTCTTTCTTGCTTTTTCATTGCCAAAGATTCCAAGTCCTTAGTTTCAGAAGACATACAAAAGCACTATGTACGGATTGACCAAACATAGTGCTTTTTTCTTTTAAGAGAGATCCTCTCTTTTTATATTTTCAGTTCCTTGATGACTCTTTTTATTCCGTAGGCGACCGCTGTCTTATTGTTTCTGACTGCAGACAACGCGGACGAAAGATTGGAAGCGGTAATAAACCGTGAGCCGTCCTTCGATTGCAAGAACCGTCCTTTGTCGAGAACAGACTGCCAGCGGGATTGGATGAGCGAGTTTTCGAGAAGTGCATCGAAAAGGATAACCACATGGCGGAGATTGTTCACCTGGATATGAAAGCCCTCTTTGCAGGAAAAGAGAGCCTCCATATCCTCGACGCAAAGCATAGAAACGCAAAACAGATGATAAGTATTGGCACAAGACACAATACCTGTCATCTGTTCACGGGAAAAATTACAACCGAAGGAGAGAGGTGGATCGTTTCTGGAATCTTCTATACGTGAAGAGCCGAACCATACTCCGGCAATGTCATACTTTCGTTTCAAGGCCATGCACTCCTCGAAAGAAAATGTTTCTGCGGTAAAGAGGCTTTTGACGAGACTTGTGCAATCGATCAACAGCCCTCTGATGATATGGATGTTCATTTCATGGCAATTCCTGCAAACCGCACTGTTGCAGTCGATGTACCGGTGACTGTTTATAAAGTCATCCACATAGCGGCCATACCGTTTGCCGCCTGCCATGACGTCTTGAAGATAAAGCTCCCTCGCTTCGGAGAGCAACTCGTAAAATTCTTCCGCTACATCCTGTTCCGTAGCGAAGTGGTGCAGATGTGGTCTCCCTTCAAAAAAAGAGAGGACCTGCTGTTTTGTCCTTTCATGTCGAATTGTTTTTATGGGTTTATACTTATTATAATAGTGGCATTACTTCGACTATTTGAAAAGTCGGAGAAAAGCCGGAAATATTTACCTGTAAATTGAATTTGACATGTATAACTACATCAGTCGAATAGCCCGTTGACCAAATTGACTGCTTCGTCTTTTTTCTGGTTGATGATTTTGGCGTACACCTGTGTCATTCTCACGGAGGTATGACCAAGCAGCTTCGATACGGTATAGAGATCCGCACCAAGCGTCAGCATCATGGTCGCGAATGTGTGCCGGGCCGTGTGAAAAGTAAAACGTTTGGTGATTCCGGCCGCTTCGGCCCACGGCTTGAGATACTGGTTGATGTTTGAAGGCAAGCTGAACACATGGTCATCCGCCGCCTTGTCCTCACGCTCCGGCATCCACTTCAACGCCTCGTTGGAGAGTGGCAGGTAAATCGGTTCTTTGGTCTTCTGCATAGCCACCGCCAGACGGTATTGGCCGTTATCGACAAAGACATTCTTCCATTTCAGGCCGACAATATCGCTGATACGCAGTCCGCAGAAGCAGGAAAACAGATAGGCGTTTTTAACCCTCCCATCCTGTACCGGAGTGGCAATCAACGCCCGTACCTCTTCGATGGTCATATAGGACCGCACGCTCTCCGGCATTTTGGGCTTCTCCGATTTTTCCATTTCATTAAATGGATTTCTCAACAACCGTTTAGCCCGGACAGCAGCGTTCAGGGCACCGTTGAATATCTGATAATAGGTATTGCGTGTAGATGCTGCTATCGGCTTTCCTTTAGGGCGGAAGGTCGTCAGCATGTAGTCGATATAGCCTTGGCAAAAAGCGAGGTCAACCCGATCCAACAAAAACCTTTCCCCTGCATATTCTTTCAGGATATGGGTAACGGCCTTGATTTGACCGATGCCTTTCTTGTCGCGTTTCTCTTGGTACTCCAAATAGGTTTGCATCCAGTCCAGCAGATAAACCTTATCTGTATGGTTCACGATACCGGCTTCGCCGCTGGTCAGTTCGATAATGCGTTTCGACTTGATGGCATTCGCAGCGGCCATTGTTATTTCATTTTGCCGACGGGTATTGTTGTCCGTTCCCGGAATAAGATACAGCTTCAGGTACTCGTATGTCCGCTTGCCATTGCGGTATATATCCAGATACAGACTTTTGCTGCCATCGGACAAATCCTTCATCCGAAGACGGATGGGTTCTTTTACTTTTTTAGGCTTCTTTATTCGTGGCATAATCGTATTCTTTCATTCGTTCTTTTTCGTATGCAAATGTACGAATTAAAACCGAAATCAAGAAACAAATAAGGAACAAAAATGTACCCAAAAAGAACTAATTAACAGAAAATAGTGAAAACAACTGAAAGAAACGATTCCTTTATAAATATCTGATATAAAGCCTATTTACTTGTATTTATTTGGATTTTATTTTCATCTTTAATATATCTGTTTGTTTATTGGGAATATTATCAATCCGGTATCGGAACGTACTATCTATGACCCTTTTTCCACAATATAATACCGTATCCAGAGATGTGACACGTATCTTTATTTTTAAACTATCATATCCGCTTTTATCGAAACGGGTGATTTCCATTCCAAGCCAATCTTCATGGTAGTCCAATATTTGGTCATCCGTCTTGTTCACATACAGTCCATTAAAAACAAGGCTGTCATTCACCCAACATTGGATATAATCTTTACCGGTACGCTCCTTAAAACCAGTACCTACTCGAATCATGAAATCATTCTCTGAGTCCAAATGACCAATGCACGCCACCAGCATGGCAAGTATGATTATAAAAATAAATATACGTGTCTTCATATTACTGCCTTCTTTTAAGTTTTTGCCTCCAGTTAGGAATATGCCTATTCAACTTGTTATGGATATAATTATCTCGGACTGTTTGTATCTGAGAACGGTTTAACTGAGTTGCTTTAAGATAATCTCCATCAAAATCTTGAATAACTTTTTTCTGTGTCATCAAGTTTTCCACATTCATTGTATGCCCCAATCCTCCTGAATGACCAAGTTCGTGAGCAAAAGTCCGGTTATCATCATTGTTCAACATATTAGAAACCGCTTTCGTTCCTATTTTCACATCCAGACTATTTTTATAAGTCTCAGCCATAACTACACTTTTATCCGTTTTTGTCAACATATCTTGATCAACAATCTGCAAAACGTGTTCAGTGTCCTTTATATCATCCACCGAGTTGACAGTTCTCAATTGCATATCCATAGTCGAAACAAAGTCATCACCTGAAATCGTATATGCGGCATTCACTTGCTCTACTATTTGTCCAGCCAAAGTCTTTATATCAAGCTCCTTATTATTAGAATTATTTATCAAAGCCGCTCTTACCGTAATTTTATATTCTATCTTATCCGTTTCACGATTATAATGGGTTTGCACGCGCCAATCATTTCCATCCGGATCAATGCGACCGACAGGCTCATTTCCACAATAGACATAAGGAGATACTTTAAAATGTTTGTCATATAAAGCATCAACCGTTATAAACCTTCCCAACACCGCATCATAATGCCTCGCCCCATAATCATACCAATTCAAACCCTTCTTCGTATCAAGCTCCTTACCGTTGTACTTGTAAGGCTGAACATTGCCTGCACTTGCAAATACCCCGCCGAAAGGATAGTAATGGCTCGTCTCTTCTACCGTGCCGCTCTGGCTGATGACTACCCGGTTATTCCCTTGATGGTCTTTCAAGTAATAGTGATACTTGCTGTCGCTCAAAGTAACATAACCCTCTTCGGTAAGAAGCAGCTTCTGGACTCCGTTTTCATAGACCACGTTTCCGCAGTAATCGGTAGTGGTGGTAGTACTGCCTATCTTATGGACTGTTCTCAGCTTTGTGCCGTCGGCTCCATAAGTGTAGGTGATGGTACTTCCGTCACTGAAAGTCACCACATTCGGCAAATTTAAGAAATTATATGTAATGCCGCTAATACCTTTGTTTAAATCTTTAGTTAAATTGCCGTTGGCATCATAAGAGTACTCATCGGCAGCATTGGCACCGTTTTTGAACTCGAAGCC
>ENA-OOWZ01001672-OOWZ01001672.1-human-gut-metagenome-genome-assembly--contig:-NODE-1672-length-10336-cov-7.940084_pt1 | contig 10336 bp, 9 predicted proteins | sample MGYA00241580_ERZ501329 | MGnify/ENA primary metagenome ERZ501329 (study PRJEB25962, sample SAMEA2042923) | human gut metagenome | biome: human gut; feature: human-associated habitat; material: faeces... | reverse complement strand
ATTATGCTGAATCTGACAAGATTAGAGATGAATTAAAGGAAATTGGTATTACTTTGAATGATAGAAGATAAAGAAAAAGCCTAACAAATTATTGTTAGGTCTTCTTTTTTTTATTGATATAAACATTATATATTTACTTTTTTAATAAAGTATAATTAGGCATTTAACGCATATAATATTTATATACAATAATACAAAATGTAACTGTTTTCTTGACACAATGTCAAATTATGTTTGACATTTTAATAAAAATAGTGTATTATTGTATTACCGGAGAGAAATCTCGTCAGGTCGATAGTTAGGTCGCGAATATTTATATTTAAGCGTAATTCTAAGTACGCCGCCCTAATTGGGAAAAAGCCAGTAATGGCTTTTTTTCTTTTATGGAAGTTTTATTTTTAAGTCCACAAATTTTGATAAAGCTCTTCCATAGTTTTCAATGTTGTCAAGTACAGTTCTTCTTATTGTACCTGCTAGTAAATCAGCTGCTTGAATAACATAACTCTTAGCAGATACTTGATAAGTAACTAAAATATCTAAATCAGAGTAAACTATTTTCTTTCTCTTAACAGAATAATTGTAGGCAGATATTCCATATTTAAGCTCTTCTAATATACCATCACGTAAATTATAATATCCATTACTTTTTGTACTTTGTTGGTCTATATTTAATACAATCTTAACAGGCTTATATGGATCGATTTTGCCTTCTTTAATTAGTGACTTTAATATTTCTTTAATAAGCCTACGAATAGCATAATCAGTAAATCTTCCTTTTGATGCCTTACTTTGTAATATTTCTTCATACACCTTTTTATTTTCAATTATTAACCCAACTACAAAATAATTTTTAATGTAATTCATTAACCAACGCTTATGTTCTGGCTTAATATTTGTATTTTTAATCTCAGGACAGGCGTGATTACATATCTTGCAGTATTCACACTTGACCTCATTTATAATCTTTTTATACTGAGTTATAAATTTATCTTTCTCTTTTTTACTTAAAAATACGACACCGCCATACACACTAATGTCTTCTTTAGAACTTAATTTACCAGAATCATCTAAATTTATATATATTTCTTGCACTTCATTTCTCATATAACCTCCTGAATGTAAGATAATTATAACACTTAATTCATCAAAAACAAAGCAATAGTTATATAAAATACTCTTTTACAGTTTTATTTAAAAAACAATAAATCTTTGGAGATAACATTTTTACTCTTACTGAATTTAGTTTACAAGTTGTTTTTTTACTAAAATTATTAACAATTATATCAGCAAGCTGCAAAGCAATATAATCTCTAGAGTCACCTTGTTTTACCTCTTTAACAATACTCATATTTTTTGGCAACCAATTTGTTAAATTATCAGTTTCATCTCTATTTAGATTAATGTTATCTATTTTTATATATAGTTCATCATCATTATTGACTAATCCATTCTTAATCATTTTTTTAATTAAATGTTGAATTGCTTTATTATATTTAAAACTTTTATGATCATAATTATCAAAAATAAAGCTACTCTTTTTGTCAATAACAAAAACGATAGGAGTTATGTATTCACAAGCTCCCAAAATAGGAGCCAAATAATCAAAAAGTTCTTTATTTCTAGTAGCATGTAACTCAGTGCATTTTAAAACATTACGTAAGTGAGTATGCAATGGAACAAAAATCTTTTCAAGTTCAGGTTGATATTCTTCTTTAAAGAGAACCCCACCTATTATTACATATTTTTCGTCTTTATTTTCAAAAGAACCTGACTCATCTAATAATAACTTATACTTTGACATTTAAATCACTCCTTTATATAGAAAAATTTATCCATACGTTCATCATCAATTTCATTATCATAAACTGGACAGAAAGATAATGTTTCAAGAACACCCTCTTTTTCTCCTTTTGTAAAATATTCACTATTTTCTTCTTTTACAATTGGCACAATGCCTTACCAACAACGGTGTTTTTCTTCATAGTATACTATCCATAGCAACTAAATTATAACAAGATGATAAACTTGTGTCAATTATCTACTGAAGATTATAAAATTTTTGTTAAAGTATAAAAAAAGAAATCTATTAAACAATAGACTTCTCACATTACTAAAATTCTGAATTACTAATACTAAAGAATTTATCAAAGAAACCAATTAGCTTCTCAACAACACTCTCTTTCTTCTTTGTTCTTTTTTTATCTGCTTCAAACCTACTCATTGCTGGTAATATAGATGATAGTTCTGTACCATTAGTTTCTACTCTTCCGTTTTCAAAACTTCTTTTTACGAAGACATAAGTTTTCTCTTTATCCAAGTTCTCTTCTGAAATTATTTTGTCTAACTCTTCTTTCTTTTTACTATTCATAAAAGAATTAAAGTCATTATATACATTACTATCTTTATTCAAACTTCTAATAAACTCATCAATTAAGTCAACCTTATTTCTTAAGTCAGGACTGGACATAACCATTCTATTAATAGTAATCAATAACTCTTTATTTTCCATATTACCATCATGATACTCTTTAATTAAATTTAAAATATAGTCAACATTAACTTCTATTTGTTTAACTAATTCCATTTCAAAGACTATATCATTACTAACATCAAGTTTATCTGCTTTCATTCTCTGTTTATACTGACTATTTAGTTCAATATATGTACTTCTATAATTTTGTTCGTCTCTAGCGTCTAATATATCATCATTACTAAACTTATCAAAAGTAGAAAGAATATTTCTAGCTTTTAATATTTGTCCAAATAACTTGATAAACTCAATTTGTTTACTCTCTCCAACTATTAGTTCACCTGGATTAAACTTACTTTTAAGTTCATTAACTAAAGTTATATAACCTACAAAACTATGTTTACCATCATCATAGCCATTTAAATAGTCTTCATACGGTTTTAACAAAACGATGCTAGACGCTTCAGCATCTCCAAATAAACCTAATGCATCATTAAGTTCCTTTTCCAAATCTCTAAAACATACTATATTACCAAATGTTTTAACAGAATTAAGTATTCTATTAGTTCTAGAGAATGCTTGAATAAGTCCGTGATAATTAAGATTTTTATCAACCCATAAAGTATTTAATGTCTTAGCGTCAAAACCAGTTAAAAACATATTAGCAACAATTAAAATGTCTATTTCTCTATTCTTCATTCTAAGAGAAACATCTTTATAATAGTTTTGAAATTTTTCATTAGATGTATCATAAGTAGTTCCAAACATTTTATTATAGTCTTTAATGGCATAGTCTAAATAATCTCTATCACTTTTACTTAGATTTTCCGCAGACTCAGAGTTTTCATCATCAAAGCAAGTGATAACTTCATCATTAACACCATAACTATATATTAAAGCGACTTTCAAATTGTTAGGTATATTTTTAAAACATTCATAGTACTTTTTAGCAGCTTCAATTGAAGAAGTAGCAAATATTGAATTAAATCCATTTACATAATACTTTTTCTTAACTTCAACAGCGTTATTATCTTTAGCAACTTCTTTAACATTATCTAAAGTACTAAATAAATAAGTTTCATTATTTTTAGTTTTTCTAGCAAAGTTATTGATAATATACTTAGTTATTTGTTCTATTCTAACTGGGTTATTAAATACTCTATTTTTATCAATTTTAAAACCCATTTCATCTTCTATATCACTTTTTCTACCAATATTTTCTACAAACTCATATCTAAAAGGTAATACATTTTTATCATTTATAGCATTTACAATAGTATAAGTATGTAGTTTTTCTCCAAATACTTGCTCAGTTGTTAAGACTATACTTTTTCTAGTTATAGCGTTTTCTTTAAATATAGGAGTACCAGTAAAACCAAATATATAGTAATACTTAAACTTAGATATAATAGCTTTGTGCATATCTCCAAATTGACTTCTATGACATTCATCAAATATAAATACTACTTGTTTATCAAATGCATTATGTTTAGGAAATTTCTTTATATAATTAGTTAATTTTTGTATAGTAGTTATTATTATTTTAGAATCATTATCAGCTAGTTGAGACTCTAGTATTTTAGTATTAGAGTTACTATTAGCGCATCCTTCTTTAAATTTATCATACTCTTTCATTGTTTGATAGTCTAAGTCTTTTCTATCAACAACAAATACAACTTTATCAATAAAACTTAACTTACTAGCAAGTTGACTTGTTTTAAAACTTGTAAGTGTTTTACCACTACCTGTAGTATGCCAAATATATCCACCTGATTTAATACTTCCATATAATTTATAATTATGAGATATTTCTATTTTATTAATAATCTTTTCAGTAGCAACTATTTGATAAGGTCTCATAACTAAAAGAGTGCCATCAGTTGAAAATACACAGTACTTACAAAGTACATTTAAGATAGTATGTTTTGCTAAGAAAGTTTTAGCAAAATCTATTAAATCAATAATTGAATTATTATTTTGGTCTGACCAATAAGAAGTAAATTCAAATGTATTAGAAGTTTTCTTAGTACCTGTTTTCAAGTGTAAATCTCTTGTAGTATTAGAATAATACTTAGTATATGTTCCATTACTTATAATAAATATTTGAATATATTCATATAAACCACTTCCAGCCCAGAATGAGTCTCTTTGATATCTATCTATTTGATTAAATGCTTCTCTTAAGTCTATACCCCTTCTTTTAAGTTCAATATGCACTAAAGGTAAACCATTTACTAGTATAGTTACATCATACCTATTTTCATGATTGCCCTCATTATTTTCATACTGATTAATTACTTGTAAACAATTATTATGTATATTATCTTTATCTATTAAATAAACATTAATTAACTCTCCATTATCTAGTTTTAAAGGTTGTTTATAATCTTCTTGAATTAACTTAGTTTTTTCAAGTATATGATTATTCTTATTAGCTATTACATTATTAAATAGATTATTCCACTCATTATCACTAAACACATGATTATTAAGCTTACCAAGTTTGTCTCTTAAATTACTAATTAATTCACTTTCACTGTTAAAAGTTAAATATTCATAGCCTTGTTCCATTAATGTTTTAATTAATTCTTTTTCTAAAGCATCCTCACTTTGATAAGTGGTGCTTTTCTTTTCTAAACTTTTATATTCAGTAACTACTGTATAGTTATCACTTTCACTTATTATATTAACCATTAATCATCCACTCCCAATTTATCATCTAAATATGAATTAATCGCTTTGTTGAATAGGTCAACCATATTTTTCATCTCTTCTAGTAGTTTCGTACAATCTTCATATGTGTTGTCTATATTTAAAAATTCTTCAAAGTATATTTCACCATCAACTTCCTTATATTTTGGTAATTCTGGTGTATATTGGTGAGTATAAACATTTCTATAATTTTCCTTATATGTTTTGTATAAATTGTCACTATCATTATAACTTTCCAAATAATTAACTAAATTCATCACTTGTTCATTAGATGAAAGTTTTTCATTTTCTTTTATACTACTCAACATTTTTTGTTCAAAACCTTTATTAGTTACAACATTAAGTTCTAAACATTCATTTAAATAATGATATATCTTGTCTATATAACTAAATATACTGAATATAGTTTCAAAAAAGTAATAATAATATAATTCACTAAAAGTTGATGGATCTGGTTCCCTCGAAACTCTCATATCTTCCTCTATTTCACTATATTTATTTTTATAGTGGTTCATATTATAAAAGGGTATTTCTAATCTTGATATATTTCTTTTTAAAAGTAATGTATAGTATCTTACATTTTCATAATTAGGTAAATTTAACTTTTCTTTATCTCTAAATATTCTATCAGAAAAGTTTATCTTGAGTTTATTAAAATCAAATATTTGACTAATTACTTTAACTTCCTCTTCAGTAATTTGCTTAAATAATAAGTCTTGCATTGTCAAATAATCTATATTTATTTTTTCCATTTTTTTCTCCAAAGAATTTATTTTTTCTGTACAGTATGAGTCTAGTATTGATAAGACTTGTTTCGTTTGTTCAATAGGTGCATTCATTACAATTTCGGGATTTGAACTATATCTCCAGTTCACAAATGAATCTGCTTGTTCTTTAAAAAAGGTTTCTATGTCATGGTATTCATCAATTAACTTTTGTTTAGTTGAGTCTTCTAATAAATTATATAGTTCATTTAATTTGTGAGTATATTTTATTTTTTTATCTTCCATTAGAATAATAGATTTTAGATATAATTCACAAGCAAAGATACCATTAACCATAAATTGTGTACCATAGAATTTTTTCCCAATACTATTACTTCCCGTGTCAGTTAGTCTAAATGCCAACCATTTAAAATCTGCTGCATCATTTAAAATATTTTTAATTTCTGTTATTTTTTTACTCATTAACAACCAACTCCTCAAAACTTAAAAGTTTATTTCTATAATACTCATACTGTTTTCTTCTTGCTTCTATTTCAGCAGGTAAACCTTCTGAAATGTCATTAACCAATTTGTTAAATTTATCAAGTATGTTAACTATTTTTTCTTGTTCTTGTAGTGAAGGTAATTCAATTACGAGATTTTTTATTATTTGAGAATTGATGTTAGTTTGACTACCTTGACCTAATGACTTAATATATTTATATTTATTAAGGAACCAATAAAAAACATATTTATAATTAGCCAAATTTGAATTAATTTCTAAGTTGCAACACGCTTGATTAGTAGTTAATGGAATATTATTAAAGGCACTTTTCCCTACTGTTGCACCATACATTGCAATAATTACACAATTTTTAGGAATTAATTTTGCAGACGAATTGAGAACAGCTTCATTAGTTATCTTGATTTCTGTGTCTTTTATACTATTCCAATTAATTTCTTGAGTTCTCAACCAAGGAATATTTCCATTATAATAATCTGGGTTTCTAGTAGATGGAGTTCCGCCAGAAGATATATTTATACATATATCCTTAATATAAAACTTTTGCATATTATTATTTAATAACTTATCACGCCAAAACTCATACTGACTCTTTCTTGCCTCTAACTCTGCCTCTAACTCTGCCTCTAACTCTGCCTCTAACTCTCCAAACTTATCTAGTATTCTTACTATTTCTTCTTGTACTTCTAATGGTGGTACTGGAACTATTATATTTCTAAAATCACTTCCTGTTAATTTCGGAATATTTCCATGTATTAAATCTGAAACATCAACTATTTGTAAATAGTGAAATAAATACCTTAATAAAACATTATTTGCTTCTTCAATTATATGAGCATGATTATTTACCCATATTTTACCTTCTGCCCAATTTACTATTGGATTACCATTTTGTGTTTGAACACTACCATCTTCACCTATCAAAACATATTTGCCATCAAAAATATAATTATCAATATAATCTTGAATTCCATTTGCACCGTAATAAGGGTAAATACCTATATTTCTTGAATTTTTACTAATCGGCTTTCTTTTGTTGTCTAAAATTCTACAACAAAATTCAAGTTTTTTATATTCCACCCCATTAGGACACAACTCTTCTATTAACTTTTCTATCTTACTCATTACTATCAGACTCCAATTCTTCTATAATTTGGTCTAATTCTTTCCTAACTTTATCTTGTTTTTCTACTATTTCTTTTATCTTTTTATTTAACTCTACTATATCTATTTCTTCTTCATCAGAGGTAACTTTTAAATATGAGTTAACTGACAAGTTATAACTATTGTTACTTATTTCTTCATATGTTACTAGTACTGATTTATTTTCTTCATTAGTTCTATTTTTAATAAGTGTTAGTATGTTTTCTATGTTTTCATCGGATAGTTTATTCTTATTACTTCCTCTTACAAATTCATTAGAAGCATCTATAAATAAAATGTTATTATCTTGTTTATTCTTTTTAAGTACTATTATGCAAGTTGCTATTGAAGTACCAAAAAATAAGTCGCTAGGTAGTTGTATGACTGTATCTACAAAGTTGTTATCAACTAAGTATTTTCTTATTTTTTCTTCTGCTCCACCTCTATAAAGTACTCCTGGAAATTCAACTATTGCTGCTGTTCCTTTAGAACTTAAATAAGATAGCATATGCATAGTAAATGCAAGGTCTGCTTTAGACTCTGGCGCAAGTATTCCTGCTGGTGCAAATCTATGGTCATTTATAAGAAGTGGGTTTGATTTACCAGCCCATTTAATTGAATATGGTGGATTTGATACTATCGCGTCAAACGGTTCCTCTTCTTCATGTGCTGGATGAAGTAAAGTATCTCCTAGTTCTATACTAAATTTATTATAGTTTATATCATGTAAAAACATATTTATTCTACAAAGGTTATATGTTGTTATATTTATTTCTTGTCCAAAGAAACCTTGTTTTATATTGTCTTTACCAAGTACTTTAGCAAATTTAAGTAGTAGTGAACCTGAACCACATGCTGGATCATATACTTTATTTATTTCAGTTTTACCCATGACAGTTATTTTGGCAAGTAATTCTCCTACTTCTTGAGGAGTAAAGAATTCTCCACCTGATTTACCAGCATTTGAAGCATACATAGTCATTAAAAATTCGTAAGCATCTCCAAATGTATCTATTGTGTTATCTTTATAGTCTCCTAGTTTTAAATCTCCTATTGCATTTAACATTTTAATAATTTTAGTGTTTCTATCATCAACAATGTTACCAAGTTTATTACTATTAAAATCTAAGTCATCAAATAAACCTTTCATGTCATCTTCAGAAGCCGTACCTTTTGCCGAGTTTTCTATGTTATCAAGTATTTTACCTAATGTAATATTTAAGTCTTTATCTTCACTTGCTCTTTTCCTTAAGTTACAGAATAATTCACTAGGTAATATATAAAAACCTTTATCTGCTAGAGTATCTTCTCTACCATATTCAGCTTCTTCATCACTTAGTTTTGTATAGTCAAAATCAGGGTTACCTGCTTTTCTTTCTTCTTCATTTAAATAACTAGTTAAATTTTCAGATATAAATCTATAGAATAATAAACCTAAAACATATTGTTTAAAATCCCATCCATCTACAGACCCACGCAAGTCATCTGCCATCTTCCATATTGTTTTATGCAACTCATTTCTTTCCAATTCTTTTTGATTATTCATTTATATCTCCCCATTTAACTCACAAAAAAGACAAAGATTTTCACAGCTTTGCCTATTAACTCCAAAAAAGGGTACACAAAAACTAGATATATTTATATATTTAAATACCCCCCCCCCATGTATTTTATTTAGTACGTTTTTCTTATTCATTTTAATCATTCCTTCCTTATTTTTTATTTACTTTTAGCGACTGTCTAATTAATGGAATAACATTATCTATTTCCTCTTCTTTTGTTATCTCCACTCTATAGTCTCCATTACCCCAATGTCCAATACTAGAAATATCTTTGGTTATATTTAAAGGATCGTTCAAAGTCCCTTTTTTCATATTAATATCTACTCTAATTTTGCTTTGAGTGAATTCTATATCAACTATATTTCTTCTTCCCTTGAATGCAATATAATATTTTTTCACATCTACATCAATGTCATCAAGTTCTAATATTTTATTTTTCAAATTTTCATAAATCGCTTTAATTTCTTCAGATAAGTTACATAAATGATCTTCTTCAGTATATACTTTAATTTCTTTATTAACATCTTTTTGAGCGGGTTTATCATTAATTTCATCTATCTTAACATTACTTGTCTTTTTTATAAATTCTATGTCAACTATATTTTCTTCATATCTAGTGACTTTAACTAAGTCAACAGGTATATTTTTAAAATCAGTAGCATTCAACTGATAGTCAGTATAAGTTGGCGAAACGAATATTATTCTAGACTGACTCCAGTCAATATCAGATAATTTATAATTTAAATTATATACTTCATTAAATTTAAGCACAAAATCGGCTTTTCTTTCTAACAATAATTTTAAATAAGTATAGCCCTGATCTACTAAACTATGATTTTTAACATTTTTATACTCAATAATTCTGAATGCCTTAGTTTCTTCATCAAATGCCAAAGAATCTATTCTATAATTTCCAACTATAAATTCAGTTTTCACAAATTTGTATCCTAAAATTTTATTTAGATTTTCTTCAAAGTATGTTTGTAATTCTTTTTCATTTTTAAAATCTTTTTGTCTTAATTTTCTATTATCTTTAATAATCATTTTAACTTACCTCACATATATAATTATCTATTAAACATCGTCATCTTTATAATATTGTCCGTCACTTAACTTTCCACTATAAGTTGATTTTTTTTTAAAACTCCAAGGTGCAAATCTTCCTTCTCTTACTAAATCTTTTTGCCATTCTTCTAGGTAGTACTTGTCCATTTCTTCTTCA
>ENA-OOWZ01001671-OOWZ01001671.1-human-gut-metagenome-genome-assembly--contig:-NODE-1671-length-10340-cov-2.249976_pt1 | contig 10340 bp, 8 predicted proteins | sample MGYA00241580_ERZ501329 | MGnify/ENA primary metagenome ERZ501329 (study PRJEB25962, sample SAMEA2042923) | human gut metagenome | biome: human gut; feature: human-associated habitat; material: faeces... | reverse complement strand
CGAGACGGCGCTCAATGCGCTGCTTGCCGTGCCGGAAATGAAGGCGAAATTTCTCACGCGCGTGGCGGAAATTCTGGAAAAGCACTTCCAGTGGCCGGATGTCGAGGCGCACTTCAACGAGGTTATCGACGTATTGGAGCCGATTCTGCCGCGCCATATTGCGCGCTGGAAGAACATGAAGCTCAGCAACTGGCAGAAAAACATCAGCGCGACGGAGTATTACGCACGCGTGCGCCCGAAGAAGATTCCGGAAATGCTGCAAAAGGCAATGAAGCTGACCGACGAAGAAGTGGAGACATATTTCGGCGAAGTGCTGCGCCTGTTGGAAGAAACGAATGCGAAGAAATAACTTGATGCATCCTCTCGCTTGACGGCGGGAGGGTGCTTTTTGCGCTGTTCGCCTTTTCAAATGCAAACAGATGTGCTATAATGGCCGTACAATAGGACGGAAAAGGAGGTGTACTGATGGCGGGACGGCTGATTTTTCACTGTGACGGCAACAACTTTTTCGCTTCCTGTGAGTGCATAGAGCATCCTGAATGGCGGGATGTACCGATGGCGGTCGCTGGCGACCCGAAAGACCGCTGCGGCATCGTCGTGGCGAAGAACGAGCTGGCAAAGAAAGCGGGTGTCAAGACGACGGACACCATCTGGCAAGCGCGGCAGAAATGTCCAAACATCCTCTTCGTTCCGCCGCATCACGACGAGTACGCGCGCGTATCCCGCCGCATGAACGCTATTTTCCGCGAATATACGGATTTCGTGGAGCCTGCTTCGATTGACGAATCGTATCTGGACATGACAGGCGCGCCGGGATTCTACGGGCTGTCCCCGCGCGAACTGGCGGATTTGCTGAGAGAGCGCGTGCGGGAGGAAATCGGCATTACCATTTCCGTGGGCGTGTCGTTCTGCAAGGTGTTCGCGAAAATGGGCAGCGACTACCGTAAGCCGGACGCGACGACACTGATTTTCCGCGAGAACTATCAAGAAATGCTCTACCCGCTGCCCGTCGCGACGATGCTCTACGCCGGGCGCGCGTCCGTGCAGACGATGGCACGCCACGGCATCCGCACCATCGGCGAACTGGCGGCGCGTTCCCGCGCAGACTTAAGGAGGATGCTTGGCAAGTCCGGCGAGCAGCTTTGGCTGTACGCGAACGGCTTGGATGACAGCCCCGTTCGGCGCTATGAAGACAAGCCAGAAGTGAAGTCCGTCAGCCGCGGCATGACCTTTCGGCGCGATTTGGTCAACATGGAGGAAGTGCGCTGCGGTGTGTCCGTGCTGGTGGATGAAATCGCGGCGACACTGCGGCAAAGCGGGTTGAAAGGCAGCGTCATCAGCGTGACGCTCAAAGCGCCGACGCTGCACACCCTGTCCCACCAAGTTACCCTGCCGCACCCGACGTATTTGCAGCAGGAAATCCGCACGGTGACGATGCAGCTGATTACAGACCACTGGTCGGTTTCGGCGAAGTCGCCTGTTCGGTCGATCACCGTCGGCGTATCGCATCTGTCCGGTGAAAACGAGGCATATACGGAGCAGCTGAGCCTGTTTGATTTGTGTACTTCGGTCGGTAATGCAGAAAAAGAACCGACGGTCGGTCTGGAAAAACAGGAAAAAGTGGAGGCGGCAGTGGCAAAACTGCGGCAGCGCCTTGGCAACGATGCGGTGTCCCTTGGCTGTTACGACAACGATGAAATCGGCGTGCGGCGATATGGAAAAAAGCGCTGAATTCAGTATGCTTGACAGCCAATTCCGGGCATATTATAATAGAACAAGCCAGTTCATTTTCCGGGTCTATTAGGAGGAAACGAAATGGGAGCAATGCCCGCAAGCCGCTATGCTTTTGGGTCAGTGCCGTGGTACAGCGTGCTGATTGTCAGCGCGATTGTGATTGGCCTTTCCCTGTGCGGTCACGAACAGAAGCGGCTGAAACTGCCTGCTGATTTGGCGATTGACCTCGCGCTGTGTCTGATTCCATCCGCCATTGTTGGTGCGCGCCTGTACTACGTCGCGTTCTCGTGGGACGTGTTTGCCGCCGACCCGCTGCGGATTCTGCGCATCTGGGAAGGTGGACTCGCCATCTACGGCGGCATCCTTGGCGGAGCGATTGCGCTGCTGCTTTTCTGTGCGGTGCGGCACATGCCGCTGCTTCAGTTAGCGGACGTTCTTGTTCCGGCGCTTGCGCTGGGGCAAGGCATCGGACGCTGGGGCAACTACTTCAACATGGAGGCCTACGGGCGGCTGATTACGAATCCGCAGTGGCAGTTTTTCCCGGCGGCGGTGCTGATTCCGGTCGATTCAGGCTACGAGTGGCATATGGCGACGTTCTTCTATGAATCGTGTGTCGATGCGCTGATTTTCCTCGTGCTGTGGTTCGGCGTGCGGAAGCGCAAGCGGTGGAACGGACAACTGCTGGCAGTCTACATGCTCATGTACGGCATCGGGCGCGCGGTCATCGAGGGGCTGCGGATGGACAGCCTGTATTCCGGCAGCATTCGCATCAGCCAGATTGTCAGCATCACGCTCGCGGCGGTCGGGCTGATTTGGCTACTGATTGGCACATTCGCGCGGAAAAATCCGCAGAGAGAGGGATAACTATGCCGACGACACCAGCGAAAAACCTGCTCTACCGCGCGGCGCTGCCGATTCTGGCACCGCGCAGCCGCGGGCAGATGACACACCACGCATCCGGACATCCGCTGACGACTCTGCCGAACTATGAACGGATTCTGGCGAAGCACCATGTGTTCGGCGCGTCGCTGCTGCTGCAGGATGGGGCGAATTGCGCCCTCTGCAACACATCGACGGCGAAACCGGAGCATCTGGCGCAGGAGAACACGCGCTACCGCGTCGCATCGATCACGAAGATGGCGACGGCACTCGTGACGCTCCGCTGCATTGACAACGGACTGTTTGCGCTGGACAGCGAGGCAGCTTCCCTATTGCCGGACGGCGAAAAAGCCCCTGCGCTCTCCGGCGTGACCGTGCGGCATCTGCTCTGCCACACGTCGGGTCTGCGTGACCTGCCGATACTGGACGATTGCCTGAAAGAGGGCAAGCCGTACACCGAACTGCTGCGTCAGCCGGAGATTCGCGCCTGCGCGCCCGGTCAGCAGCTGATTTATTCCAACTTCGGCTTTGGGCTGCTGGGATGCATTCTGGAACGGCAGACGGGGCTGTGTATTGAGCCGCTGTTTCAGGAAATGCTGTTCCGTCCGCTGCACATGCGCGCGACGCTCGATGCGTCTACGCTGAACGAGGCGGAAATCATGCCGATTACGCGCGTACTGCCTTATCGCGCGGGTCAGGAGCTTCGCGTGACGGCGCTGGGGCGTCATCCGCTGCAAAAACCGAATCCGCTATGCCATTACGGGCATACGGCAGGAGCAATGTATACCGACGGTCGGTCTGTTTTGCAGATGCTGACGCTCATTCATCAGCGCGGCACGATGGACGAAACGCGTCTTATCGGCGAAAGTCTCATGCGAGAAATGACGCGCCGGCAGTCCGCAACCCCGACGCGCACCTACGGGCTGGGGCTGGTCATCCTCAATCGCCCAGAGATTTCGCCTCGACAACTGCTGGGGCATCAAGGATTTGCGTATGGCTGCGTGGACGGCGCGTTCATCGAGGAAGAAACGGGACGCGCCGTCGTGTTCCTCAACGGCGGCGCAAGCGAAGCACGAACTGGGCGGCTGGGGCTGGTTAACCGTGATGTGCTGCAATGGGCGCTGAAACAGGAGATGCCATCATGGACATAATCACGCGTATCACCCGTCAGCGCGGCAAAATGCAGATTGCCATCAGTGAGCAGGAGACGATTGTCGTACCGCTTTCGCTCTTCCGTGAGCGGCCGCTGACGGAGGGTCAGCCCATCAATCTGGAAGAATACGACAATTGGCTGATGGTGCGGCAATATCGCCATGCGCTGGATCGGGCGGTTGCCTGCCTTGCGGCGCGGGCGCACAGCAAGCACGAAATTGAACAGAAGCTGCTTCGGGTCGGCTATCGTCCCTGCACGGTGGAGATGGTGCTGTATAAATTAGAGCGTGAGCATTTGCTCAACGATGCGGACTTTGCGCGGCAATGGGTAGAGGCGCGTTCAGGACGCAAGCTGGGACGCAGCCGCATTGCGCAAGAACTGCGGCGCAAGGGTATCGATGCGGATGAGGCTGAGGAAGCCCTATCCGCGATTGGCGAGGATGCCCAGCTGGCGGACGCGATTGCACTGGCGGAAAAAGCAGCGGCGCGTCCGACGAGAATCCGCGCAAGACGTATCAGCGCATTGCGGCGATGCTGGCGCGGCGCGGCTTCCGCTGGGACATCGCGAAGGAGGCGCTGGCGCAGGTGCTGCAGGCGGATTGACACTTGACACGGAAGCCGTTCCCCGATATAATGAAAACATCTTGCGGAAAACGCGAAAGGGAGGAAAGCACGGTGGAAAATCAGGAGTCGATTTACGAGGAGAAGCAGGGCAATCTGCTGACCGGCATTCTCGGCGCGTTCTTGGGTGCGCTCATCGGTACGGCGCTGTGGGTGCTGGTCGGCGTATGGGGGTACGTCGCAAGCATCGTCGCGTGGCTGACGGCATTCTTGGCGGGCAAGGGCTATGATCTGCTGCACGGTCGGCCCGGCAAGGCGAAGGCCATCACGATTATCGTAATGCTGATTCTGTCGATCTGCGTCGGTACGGTGGGAACAGTCGCTGTTGTCGGAGTGCAGAGCATCAAGGAAGCTGAAGAAGAAATGAACTCGTTTAAGCTTGCCCATTTCAAGAAGCTCTACCCGAACGAATTGGACTATGTGCTGGAAATGATGCAGACGAGCGACGAAATTCACACCGAAATGACAAAGAACCTCGCAGTGGGGCTGCTGTTCGGCGCGCTGGGCGCGTACCCGATTGTGCTGGGCGACCGCCGCAAAAAGCAGAAGCAGGATACCGTCCAGCCGTATGAGGCGGCGGATGGCGCACCGAAATCAACGGAAAACGCGGATGACACGGACAAGCATCTGGATGCCTAATCACATAAAGCAATCGCCGTATCGGAAAATCAATCCGGTACGGCGATTTTTTGCGTTTATGGTTTTTTGCGGGTGCAGCGGGCAAACTCCGCCGCCAATGCAGCGTTGATTTCTCGAACGGCGGTTTCGTCCGGTTTGACCTCCTCGCGGTCGTAGGTGAAAATGCCGTTGATTTCCTCCTCCACGTCGCTGACCTGCGTGTACACCAGCGCGGACAGCCCCTTTTGCAGCTGCGGCAGTACCGTTTCCAGCTGCAATTGGCGATAGCGCGCGGTTAAATCCTCCCGACTTTCCGCTGTGCCATAGCCATACGACTTCTCATGCGTACAGTGGCCGGGCATCGGGTACGCAATGCCACCGTACTCCGTCAGCGCCGTTACGCGCCGATGCTTCCGCACTTTCAGCGGATAGAAATAGTTGTGCATGGAGTACACATCGCCGCCGCCTTGGTCAAACCAGCCGCTCGCTTGGTCAATCAGGCGCGTCGCATCCATCCGGCGGAGAATCTCCGTCACCTGACGTGCGTTGAACTGCCCCCAGCCTTCGTTGAACGGCACCCACAGCGCAATGCACGGATGATGGTACAGCGTATTCACCGTGTCCGACATTTCGCGGAGGAAAAGTGTCCGGCTTGCTTCATTTGGGCGCGACAGCAGATGCCGGAACAGCCCGACATCTGGGAAATGCCGCAGGACTGGCAGCAGCACGTTCGCCAAGTACGTCACATACCACGACTTCATAGGTGTGCCGCCGCTGACAAAATCCTGCCAGACAATCAGCCCCACCCGATCACAGTGATAATACCACCGCTGCGGCTCAATTTTCGCGTGCTTGCGCAGGAGGTTGAAACCCAGTGCCTTCACGCGCTGCAATTCGTTCGCCATTGCTTCGTCCGACGGCGGCGTGTACAGCCCATCCACCCAATAGCCCTGATCCAACAGCCCGTTGAGCAGAATCGGCTGACCGTTCAAGCAGAAGCGAGGAATGCCGTTTGCGTCCGGCTGACACGTCCACTGCCGCATGGCAAAGTAGCTTGTCACCGTTTCTTCCGGCAGCGAAATCGTCACATCATAGAGGAACGGATCGTCCGGCGACCAGCAGTGCAGCGCATCTTCCGGCAGTTTCAATGTAACACTCGCAGAATTATGAACCGCCGTGTTCCGTGCCATAGCGACTTCCCTGCCGTCTGCGGTCACGCGAAAGGTAACAAGGCAGTCGGAGCTGACAGAGACGGCAAAACGAACCGTGCGCGTCGGAACGTCCGGCGTAATCGTCAGCTCCTGCACATAGCAGTCCGGCACACGCTCCAGCCAGACGGTCTGCCAAATGCCGCTCTGCGCGGGATAAAACATGCCGCCGGGGGTCAGCTTCTGCTTGCCGTGCGCTTGAATGCCGCAGTCGGACGCATCCTGCACGGCGACATGCAGCGTATTTTCGCCGTCCTGCAAGTAGTCGGTGATGTCCAGCGAAAACGGCCAGTAGCCGCCGCTGTGCCGCCCGACTTCCCGATGATTGACGAGAATCACGCAGTCATTGTCCAACGCGCCGAAATGCAGCAGCACGCGCCCGCCATCCCCATCCGGCGGCATAAACATGCGCTGATAGTGCAGCCACTGATTCGGCTGAAGCGTCCGCCGAACGCCCGAAGCTGCCGTCTCCGGCGAATACGGCACGAGGATTTCGCCGTCCCACGCATGGGGCAGGGCTTCATCCGCCGTAATGGCGTACGACCACGAACCATTGAGGTTCAGGAAGCTGTCTCGGCGCAGCGCCGGACGCGGATACTCCGGGAAAGGAATCACGAGCGTCTCCCCTTTCGATTGTTTATGACCATTGTAGCACATCCGCCAGAAAAATGAAAGAGCGGAAATCGACCTTCCCCCTTGACAGAAAAGCGCGAAACACCTACAATGAACAGGACGGTTTCTTTATCGAAGCGACCGAAAAGGAGTTGAATTTTGATGATGAAATATGTATTTGTGACCGGCGGCGTTGTTTCTTCGCTGGGCAAGGGCACGACGGCAGCATCCCTGGGACGGCTGCTGAAGGCGCGCGGCTACAAGGTTGCCATGCAGAAATGCGACACCTACTATAACTTCAATCCGGCGCTGCTGTCCCCTTTGCAGCACGGCGAAAATTTCATTACGGAGGACGGCGTGGCGGCTGACCTTGACTTAGGGCACTACGAGCGCTTTATCGACGAGTCGCTCAAGGGTGAAGCAAGCATCACCACCGGCAAGATTCACACTGCCCTGGTGGAGCGCGAGCTGCGCGGCGAATACCACGGCGCGACGATTACAGTCGTGCCGCATGTGACGAACGAAATCAAGCACCGCATCATCACAGCGGCAGAAAACTCCGGCGCGGACATTGCGATTATCGAAATCGGCGGTGTGGCGGGCGATATCGAGTCCTCCCCGTATCTGGAGGCGATTCGTCAGTTGAAATGGGAGCTTGGCGCGGGCAACACATGCTTCATCCATGTGGCGCTGATGCCGTATTTGTCCGTTGCGGGCGAAATGAAAACGAAGCCGACGCAGCACTCTGTCAAGGCCCTGCGCGCCATCGGCATTCAGCCGGATGTTATCGTCTGCCGCACAGAGGTGAACATCAGCCAGTCCGCGAAGGATAAAATTGCGCTGTTCTGCAATGTGCCGGTGGGTAACGTTGTGCAGAACCGGGATGCGTCCACACTGTTTGAAGTGCCGCTGAATCTGGAAAAAGAGGGATTGGCGGGCATGGTGCTGAAAACGCTGAAGCTTGACAATCCCCCGGCGGATTTGACCGAGTGGACGAACATGGTCGCCCGCTATGACGCGCCGACGCAGGAAGTGCATATCGCGCTGGTCGGCAAGTACGTTGCCGTGCATGATGCATACCTGTCTGTGCACGAAGCGCTTGTCCATGCAGGCATCGCAAACCTCGCGGCGGTGTATGTGGACTATATCTCCTCGGACGAGCTGACGGCAGCGAACGCCGCGGAACGGCTGGGCAGCTATCACGGCATCATCCTCCCCGGCGGCTTCGGGCATCGTGGCGCGGAGGGGATGATGGCGGCGGCGAACTTCGCGCGCACGAAGGGTATCCCCTGCCTGATGATTGGCTACGGAATGCAGCTTGGCGTGGTGGAAGCGGTTCGGTCGCTTTTATCGCTGCCAGACGCGAATTCGACGGAAGTCAATCGGCTGGCAAACCCGGCGGTGGTAGCGATTCCGCGCGACCGCGTGGACGAGAACGATGGCCGACAGAATGCGCGCATGGGCGGCATGGACGTCGTGCTGACCGAGGGCAGCCGCACCGCGGCCATCTACGGTCTGACGATGGTGCACGAGCGCCACGGCAACCGTTACGAGGTGGATGATGCGTTCCTTGCGCCGCTGCACGAGGTCGGCGTGGATTTCGTCGGCTTCAGCGCGGACGGAAATTACCCGGAGGTATTCGAGATTCCGGCGCATCCGTTCTATATCGGCACAATTTATCATCCGGAGTTCCTTTCCCGCCCCAACAAGGCGCATCCGCTGTTCGCGGCGTTCATCGGCGCAGCGGCGGCGCATCAGGCATAAGGAGGCTGGCATATGGCCAATGCGATTCTCATCCCCGGCAAAGAAAAACGGGTTTACAGCGGACATCCGTGGGTGTTCCGCAGCGATATTGCGCGCGTCGAGGGCGATTTCACCCCCGGCGACATCGTATCGGTGTATTCCAGCAAGGGCAAATTCCTGGCGAAGGCGTTTTACAATCCGCAGAGCCAGATTTCCCTGCGCATCATGAGCCTGCACGACGAACCGATTGACCGCGCGTTCATCTTCCGCCGTGTCAAGGAAGCTGTCGATTACCGGCGCATGTTCGCGGACTTGCGCTCCTGCCGATTGATTTTCGCGGAGAGCGACCGCCTGCCCGCGCTGATTGTGGACAGTTTTGGCGATGTATTGGTACTGCAATGCCTGGCGCTGGGCATGGAGCGCTTCAAGCAGGATGTGGTGGATGCATTGGTGGAAGAAGTGCATCCACAGGGCATCTATGAACGCAGCGACGTGCCGGTTCGCCGCTTGGAGGGCTTGGAGCAGCTGACAGGCGTGATGTACGGCACAGTTCCCGATCGCGTGGAGATGGTGGAGAACGGCGTCCACTTCTGGGTGGATGTCAAGGAAGGGCAGAAGACGGGCTTCTTCCTCGACCAGAAGGAGAACCGCGCCGCGATTGCACCGTTCGTCAAGGGAAAGACCGTACTGGACTGTTTCACGCACACGGGCAGTTTCGCGCTTCATGCGGGGCATTATGGCGCGAAGGAAGTCACGGGCGTGGATATTTCCGCTTTCGCCTGCGAATTCGCGATGGAAAACGCTCGCCTGAACGGGCTGGAGAATGTCGTCCACTTCGTCGAAGCAAATGCGTTTGACCTGCTGGCGGAGCAGAGCCGCGCGGGTGTCAAGTATGACGTGGTGATTCTCGACCCGCCCGCGTTCACCAAGACGCGCAGCGCCATCGAAGCGGCGACGCGCGGCTACAAGGAAATCAACCTGCGTGCGATGAAGATGGTCAAGCCCGGCGGCTACCTGATTACCTGCTCCTGCTCGCAGCACATTCTGCCGGATGCGTTCATGCAGATTGTCCGCGACGCGGCGCACGATGCGCATGTGCAGCTGCGTCAGGTCGAGTACCGCACGCAGGGGCGCGACCATCCGATTCTGCCTGCCGCGCCGGAAACGCAGTACCTCAAATGCGGCATCTTCCAGATTTTTGATTAATACTATTTCCAAATTCACCTGCGCCATCTGCTTGCGTCTTTTCCGCTCTGGCGTCCGGTCGTTCCATTTAGCGTAGCGCTGCTACGCTGCATTTCACTCCCGTTAGCCAGAACGAAAAACTCGCGGCGCATCTTGGCGCATTCTCATTTTGAAATAGTATGAGGTGCAAAACGATGAAACTGATGTTTGTCCGCCATGCTGAACCGGACTATAAGCACGATTCGCTGACCCTGAAAGGGCATCAGGAGGCGCAGCTGCTGTCGCTTCGGCTGGCAAAACTCGACGTGCGGGACTTCTACGCCTCCCCGCTGGGGCGTGCGCAGGAAACCGCGCGGTACACCTTGGAGCGCACGCACCGCACGGCGGAAACGCTGCCGTGGCTGGCGGAGTTCCGCGGACGGAGCATTGACCCGGAGACGGGCGCAGAGCGGATTCCGTGGGACTACAAGCCACGGCTGTGGCAGGGGCATCCGCTGCTGTACGACGTGAATCACTGGATGGAGGATGAACTGTTCCGCGTCGGCACGGTCGATGCGATTTGGCGTGAAACGCAGGCGGGCATGGATG
>ENA-OOWZ01001655-OOWZ01001655.1-human-gut-metagenome-genome-assembly--contig:-NODE-1655-length-10398-cov-3.881079_pt1 | contig 10398 bp, 9 predicted proteins | sample MGYA00241580_ERZ501329 | MGnify/ENA primary metagenome ERZ501329 (study PRJEB25962, sample SAMEA2042923) | human gut metagenome | biome: human gut; feature: human-associated habitat; material: faeces... | reverse complement strand
CGAATTGTATCACTTATTTTGCTTCATCTAATAATAAAGAAGTTTTAGTCAGAGATAAAAAACAAAATATAGTAGAAAATTATTTTATTGAAAATGAGTTTGAAAATTATTCATCTTTCGCAAGAGTTTCTATCCATGCTAACAACGAAATCGAGTTTTCTCTTTATCAAGGTGAAAAAAATAATATAATAAGGTATGTTTACTATATGGGAGCTTTATTTGTAAATCAAAATACTCAATTAAAGGCAGAAGTTACCGATAATATTCATAACGTTAATTTAATTAAAGAAAAGGAAGATCAATATACAATAGGAGAATTAATGCTAGAAAATATAGAAGAAGGCAGTCAACTCACAATAAAATTTTATAAAAACGAAGAATATATAGAAGAAAGAGAAGTTATTATATAAAAAAAAGAGGAAGAAAAAATGGAACATGTGTTAATAATTACAATGCTTTTAGGAATTAATGGACAAAATTATATTGAACCAACAAAAGTTCAAGAACCAAAAGAAAAACTACTAGAAAAAATAGAATTTGAAAACTTTGAGATATCGCCTATGTCTTTATCAGAAGAAATAGGAAGTACAAATACAGATAAAGTAGAGATTAAAGTACTATGTGATTATGAAGAATTTCATTATGACATGATAGATAACGAAAAAACAATTGAAGAACAAAGAGAAGAACTATTTGCCCAAGGAAAAGCCCATCATAGCCAACACAATCAACAAATTATTAATCAGTTAGACACCAGTGAAATGGATAATTTATATGTATCAAGTTATTCGCCTTATTTCACCTATGAGTCAACAATTGACAAAATAAGTGCAAATGATTATGAACAATTATATGAGTTAGCCAGTTGTTCCTATGTAGAAAAAATTTATGTCAGCCCTGAACATGAATATCAATCTATGTTAGAAGATGCAACAGAAGCCACCCATGTTAGAGGAAGCGATGGAGTCAATAAATGTATATGATTATGTTTTTGAAAGTGAACTAACAGGGGAAGGAGTAGTTGTAGGAGTACTAGAAACAGGTATAGTAGATAAAGATCATAGTAACTTCAAAAATATTGATTTAACCGTTAGAAATGAATGGTATTATATTGAAACTGTGACCGAACATTCTACAAGAGTAGCATCCATCATCGCAAAAATGGCACCTGATGCTAAAATATTAAGTGTAGAGTTATCAGGAAATGCAGTTAGTGAAGTGGATTGGATGTTAGATAGAAATGTTAATGTTATTAATTTAAGTTATGGAGAAAAAAATCCAACAGGAAAGTATAATTCTGATTCTGCTTATATGGATTATATTGCTAATACTTATCGTGTAACTATAGTTGCTGCTGTAGGAAATAATGGAGATAGTACAGGCTATGTATCTAATCCTGCTTTAGGGTATAATGTCATAGGCGTTGGATCTTGTGCCTCTTTTAATAGTTCAGCTCTTTACTGGTCATCCTATAAAGAAGATTCTACCCTTCCAAATAAACCAAATGTAGTCGCTCCTGGCTATGCGATTGAAGTTGAGCCATTCGGAGTTTTTGAAGGAACCAGTTATTCAGCCCCGATTGTATCAGCATGTGTAGCATTACTCATGGAAGCAAGAGCAGATTTAAAACTTCATCCAGAATATGTATTAGCATTAATGATGAATAATGCAGAAGGCAATGATGAAGAAATTGGAGTAGATAATTATATTGGTTCAGGAAGAATCAATTTTGAAGAGATGATGAATTATATTACAGAAATTATTCCGATTTTTAATAATTCTGAAACAGTATATACCATTAGAACGTATAATGTCATTTTAAGAAGAAATCAAGTGATTAAAGCGAGTGCAGCGTGGTTATCCAAAGCAAATGGAAAAGCTGATGGAACATCAAGTACAGATTATGACATTCAATTATTGTATTATTCCAATGGAGAATATTATGTAATGACCCATTCAGTACAATCATATGACCCCTATGAAACGTTTACTTTTGCATTACCTGATGATTGTGCAGAGGGAGTATACCTATTAAGATTTAAACAAGCAAGTGATGCAGTACAAGAAGATCATGCTGCATTATGTTATAAAATTTATGATGCAAATTAAAAAGAGCTAAACGGCTCTTTTTTTGTTTGTAAGGGAATAGATTTTTTTGTATTTTAAAAAAAAGAGCATGAAACGAACTGGTAAAAATATATATTGATAGAAACCTATAAAAATGATATAATTAATAAAACTATTCCAAAAAAAGGGGGATTGGAAATGAAAAAGAAACAGTATGGTTTTTTATTTACAGTATTAACTTTTGTACTTGTTTTAGTAGGATGTGATTCAACAGACCAAAGTAGTTCCAAAGGGTCGGATTCTACTTCTAGTTCATCTTCACCAGTTATTTCTACAGATTTACCAGAACAAGCTTTGGCTTCTGTACAAACTGCAGTAGAAATTAATGGCACTTATTCAGTTGGAGGGTTTACCCATATTTTTACAACAATATTCAGTGAAACATCTTATTATAATGTAGAATATTATTATAACGATGATTATCCTGAAGTTGTTATTCTTTTTGATGAATACAATCTTGTATTAGAAAATGATGAAGTATTTTTGCGTCAAACAAATGCAGATAATACGATAACAAAAACAAAAGTAAATTATGATTGGAGCGAATTTGAAAGTCCATTTAAGGATTTATCAATTCATGATTTTGCTTATGATGATTTATTTGATTGGTATGAAGTGGCTACAAATAAAGCATTAGCATTAGGAAATGCAATAACAAACTGGAATCATACTCAAGCAAAATCAATGATTGTAAAAGTAGAAAATGATGTAATTACTTCTATGGAAGCTACTCTTTCTACAGCTTATGATGGAGATATCGTTTATGAAATGACTTTTAAAAATCATGGAACTGCAACTGCACCTGAAGTTGTTTATGAAAGACAATCAGAACATGATGCTTTAGAAGCAGCTTTTAAATCTTTTAATAATCAAAATTATACAGTGACAGTTAGTGATAATGCTTATTCTTTAGAAGATCAAGAATATGATGTTACTTATCAACTTTATCGGACAGAATCAGCGTGGTGGCATGATTATGAAAAAACCGGTTATGCTCGATATAATGACTCCATTTATGATTTTACAGTGGAAAATAATCAAGCAGTTTTAGGAGAAGAAGTAACGGACTTTAATCCATTTAGTTATACACCAACACTTACAGTTGCTCCAGAATTATTTACAATGGTTAAAGAAGGAACCTATAAGTTAATTAATAGTTTTTTAGTTTCAAAAGTGATAACTAGTTTTGCTTTAAGTACAGATTTATTGAGTTTAGGTTATTCTTTTGGAATGGATTTGTATGTTTATGTAAATCAAAATCAATTGACAGGTTTTTCTTTTAATTACAATGTACAAACATTATATGCTCAATGCTCTTTTGAATTTAGAAATGTAGGTACAACAACGATGCCATTTAATATGGAATTTGGAGACCCAGGGGGGGATGATGATCCAGATATTGCTGTCATTCCTACTGAATATATTGGAAGTTATACAGGAGAACTCAGCAAAGGAACTTTTAACGAAACAACAACGATTCAAATTGAAATTACAGCTGATACGATTACAGTTAATGGTGTGGAAGCAACAATCGTTTCTTATGATGATTATGAAGGATTTACTTTGATTTTAAATGAAGCAGAATATTATCTTTATAATATGGATTATTCTGGTGGAGTTATTTTAGCTTTTATGAGTTCTGATTACGCAACGATGGGAACAGGAATTACTAAAAATACAACGGAAGAACCAGAAGGAGATGGCTATAAAGGCACGTGGACAAAGACAGATTCAGCAGATATCGTATTCACTTTTGATGGAAATGGAAGCGGAACATTTAGTAATGGATCAGGAATAAATATTGAGTTCACATATGAAGTGACAAGTAGTGGAATTGAATTTAAGACACAAACAGATGATAGCGTATTTGTATTTGTAAGTGCAAAATTAAATAATAGCAATCAATTAGTAGTAGAAATAGAACAAGACTATGAACCATACACATGGACATTCAATTTACAAGAAGAAGTAAGTAAAGATGCCTATGAAGGGACATGGGAACAAACAACTGTTTCAGGAAACTTCATTACGATAGATGGACAAGGGAATGGAACATTTAATAATGGGACAATAGAAATAACCTTTAGTTATGAAGTGACAGAAAAAGGATTAGAAGTAACAAGTCAAAATGGGGATGCAATTGATTTTATCAGTGCAACAATCAATGGTTCAGGACAATTAGTATTTGAAGTAGAACAAGATTATGAACCTTATACTTGGACTTTTGCTAAACAATAAGGGAGATAGTTAATCTCCCTTTTTTTGATTAAATTTTTCTAATTGGTATCTTTTTGCTTTCTTAAGCATATTATGGTAAAATAACAATAAAGGAGGGATAGAATGAAAATAGCTTTAATTGCTCACGATAAAAAGAAAGAAGATATGATTCATATTGCTAATCTTTTTAAAAATACGTTGAAACATCATGAAATTTATGCGACAGGAACAACCGGCTCTTTAGTGATAAAACATACTGGTTTACCCATTACATGTTTAAAAAGCGGTCCATTAGGTGGAGATCAACAAATTGGTTCAATGATTGCTGATAGTCAACTTGATTTGGTCATTTTTTTAAGAGATCCTTTGACAAGTCAACCTCATGAACCAGATGTCAGTGCTTTACTTCGTCTATGCGATGTGACCAATACCCCTTTAGCTACTAATATTGCTAGTGCTGAAATTATGTTGACTGCATTGAGTAGAAAAGAGATTAAATGTAAAAAAATCAGTAAAAAAGATCGAGAATAATCGTTTGTCATTAAAAAGGTGAGAGCTCATCTTTTTTTTTATTTAAATTGAACCTTTTTTGACTTTTTTGTATACTATAATTGAAGATAAAGGAGTGAATCATATGAAAAAAATACAAACGTTTTTAAGTATAATGGGTGTCTTATTTCTGACATCTTCTTGTGATTTTTTAACAAAACCGTCTCATTCTTCCTCCTTATCTGATTCGTCTAGTTCTTCTTCAGTTGTGGGAAGTGACGATTTTATTTATCCTTATATTGAAGAAGAATTGACCATTCATTATTTAGATTTAAACGTTTCAGGAGATTGCATCCTCATTGATTATGGCAATTATGAAATTTTAATCGATGCTGGTGGAAATAAATCGGCAGGAACAAATATTATTGTTCCCTATTTAAAACAATATGTAGAAGATAATTGTATCGAATTGATGATTGCTACTCATGGTCATGAAGATCATATCGCTGGCTTTGTTGGGTTATCTAATCAAGCAAGTGTTTTAAAGGATTTTAATTTTGGAACCATTGTCGATTTAGGAACTGGATATGAAAATTTAAATTCAAGTAATGAATTGACTGCTTTACAAAAGCAATATAATGAATTGCGAGATGAAAAAATAGCAAAAGGAACGACTTATTATACGATTCGTGATCTTTTTAACGAAAATAAAACGGTTTGGTCCATTGCTCCCTCTTTCACTTTTACTTTTTTAGAAACTGCTTTTTACACGATTCCTTTTACAAAATATACTCAAAATTTAAATAACTATTCGATTGCTACCCTTTTAACTTATCAAGAAACGTCCTTTTTATTCACAGGAGATTTAGAAAAAGAAGGAGAAGAATCTCTTTTATCTTACAATGATTTACCTAAAATTAATGTTTTTAAAGCCAATAAAAAGATCAAATTAAAATTTGTAAAATTAGATGATAGTAATGGAAATATATCTTTAGGTAATTATGACTATTACATGTTAAAAGAAATTGATGAAGAACCTGATAGGTTATTAGATTTATCAAACAAAATAGAAAAAGAAGTATCAAGCGAACTATTAGAGTGTTTAAGAAATGAAAAAATAATGATTCTAGGTTCTGGAACTAGTTATCATGCTGGTTTATATGCAAAAAAGTGGTTTAAAGCTACAAATATGATAGCTAGTGAGTTTGTATATGATGATAAGGAATATGATAATTACACTTTTGTTCTTCTAAGTCAATCAGGTGAAACATTTGATTTGATAAAAGCAATTGAAAAAATAAGAAGTGGTCAAAACAATAAAATTATCTCTTTAATAAATAAAGAAAACACAACAATTGAAAGATTGTCTGATTTTTATTTGAATCTACATGCTCAACCTGAAATTGCGGTCGCATCAACTAAAGTTTATTTAAATGAAGTAGTTGCTTTATATATTCTCTATCAGATTTTAAATAACAAAGAATATAAGGATAGCATAAAAGAATTAGTTAAAAATTTAAAAAAGGTTTCAGCTAATAAAGATTATATTTATGAGTATGCTAAGAAAATATCCAAAGTAAAAAATGCGTACTTTGTAGGTCGTGGCTTTGATTATAAATTAGCTTTAGAAGCTAGTTTAAAACTTAAAGAAGTAAGTTATATACACTCTGAAGCTACATATGCTGGCGAATTAAAACACGGACCGATAGCTTTAATAGATAAAAACTTTCTCACAATATTCATGATTACTGATAAGAAGTTTAACGATATTATCGATAGTAATATATCTGAAATTAATGCTAGATTTGGGAAAATTATGATTTTATCGACAACAGGTATAGAAAGTAAATATGACGGATTTATTGTTGATTATCATAGTGACTTATCTGGATTAGTGTTGATCATGTTTGCTCAATATTTAAGTTATTATGTTGCTCTAAACCGTAAGTTAAATATTGATAAACCTAAAAACTTAGCTAAATCAGTTACAGTTGAGTAATTTCAACGTTTATTGGTTCGACACCATATTGGTTAGAAATATTAGAGATGATTTCAGTTATTTCTTCGTTTGATTTAACGTCAGTTAATAGAGCTGATAGCTTTATAGTGTAATTGTGTCCAGCATAATGGTATTTACTTGGATCAACGACTTTATATTTTAAAACTATAGAAAAAGAAGTAAAGTTAGCTTTTGCAGTTTGAATATCTAAGTTGTATTCGCCTACTTTAATCTCAACTAACGGAACTAAATAGTGAAACCCTTTATGTAATTCACGACTTTTTTTACCAGCTTTTTCAGTGATAATAGCTTTTTTATCTCCTATAACAGTGATACCTGATAAGAAGAAAATGATTATTCCAATTAAAAGACAAGCACATATTATTATTAAAATAATTTGGTTAGCGTTTAATGTATTTGTTAAGTGTGTAATCATAATTGCTCCTAGAGATATTGTTAGTATGGATTATTACTTTAAAAGTGTCAAGTTAAGCTTTAATGTGCATACCCTATAATATGAATAATAACGATAGATTAACTATATTTCCATCAGATAAGAAAATAAAGATACTATTTTTACCTGGTTGGAATACTAAAAAAGAGATATATAAAGAATTAATTAGATCTTTTAAAAAATATGGGGAAGTTGCCTATTATGCTTTTGAAGGCTTTGAAACCAAATTACATTATCCTTATACGTATAAAGATTATGAGTACAATCTTATTAATAGCTTAAAAGAGAATGATTTTATTCCAGATATTATTGTTGGATATTCTTTTGGTGGTAAAGTGGCTTTAAAAAGTGTATCGCTTTTTAATAATGTTAAATTACTTTTAATAGCTCCTTCCTCGTTTGATCATAATTTTTTATATAAGTTAAAGGTAAAGTTAAAAATATTTATTTATAAAGTTTCAAAAAAACTAAACATACGTTTTTCTTTTTTAGAAAGCAGCGATTATAAAAACTCTGATTACTTTATGCGAAAAACGCTTATTAACGTTAAAGATGTTTTTGTATCTAAAAATGAATTAAAACAAATAAATAATCAAATAATTATTGTTGGATATAAAGAAGACAAAAGTGTAAGTTGTTACGATTTAAAAAATAATTCAAAGTATTTAAAAAATAAAGAACTATACATATTTAATGGAACACACTATCAACTTTTTAAAGATAAAGAAACAATAGAATTACTCTTAGAAAGGCTTATAAAACATGATTCAAGTTATTGAAATATTAATTGTTAGTACATGCTTAATTCCGTTAATATACTTTTATAGCGTTATTTTTGTTAAAGGTTATTATGATTTATATAGGTTATATTTGAGTATAAAGACAAATATAAAAAAATATTTATTGATATATATATCTAAAATATCTTTATTGATACTTTCTATAGCATTTACCATTGCATTGGGTTACGTATACGGTTTAATATTTGCTATTTTAAATACTGTTCTTTCATTATTAATTATTCCTAAAAGCTTTATTAAAGTTACTAGAAGATTCTTGTTTCAAAATTTGATAAGTGATTTTATAGTAACATGTTTAACTGTATTATCTTTGACTATAAAAAGTGAAATTGGATATGTGTTTTTAGTTCCAGAGGTACTTATAGTTTCATCAGTAATCTTATCTTATTACATTAATTATCCTACTGAAGAAATTATTAGAACGTATTATTTAAAGAAAGCAAAAAATAAAATTAAACAAGCTAATAATTTAAAAATAATAGGCATTACAGGTAGTTATGGAAAGACAACAGTTAAGAACTTCTTAGCAGAGTTTTTAAGTAATAAATGCGTATTAGTGTCACCTGGAAATGTTAATACATTAATGGGTTTAACTAAGTTTATCAATAATTGTTTAACACCTTTTGACGAGTATTTAGTAGTAGAAATAGGTGTTGATAAATTAAATGGAATGAAAAAATATAAAAGGCTTTTAAACTTAGATTATGCTGTTATTACATCAGTTGGTCCACAACATCTTTTAACACTAAAAAGCATTGAAAACGTCTATAAAGTTAAGACAGACATCGCATATCTATTAAAAAAAGATGGCACGCTTTTTTATAACTCAGATAGCGTGAGTTATTCAAAGAAATTCAACGGATTAAAAACAGTTAGTTTCTCATCGAACGACTATAAAATTATTAGTAAAAACGGTGAACCAGCTATAGTTAATTTTGACGATATAAGTATAAAGACAAGATTACATTTTGACTCATCGGTTTTAAATGCTTATTGCGCATATGAAATTGCTAAAACTATTGGAGTTAATAAGAAAACTCTTATTCCAAAATTTGAAAGACTAGAAGAAATATCTAGAAGAAAAAAGATTATCAAAAAAGGTAATAAAATTTGGATAGATGATAGTTATAACATAAACTTTAATTCAGCTAAAGAATCAATTGATTACGCTTTAAAACTGCAAGGAAAGAAGTGTTGTATCACTGCAGGATTAGTTGAACTAGGTAAAGACAAAAAAGTTTATTTAACAAAATTTGGTGAGATATTAGCTAAGTTAGATTCGATATTCATTATGAATAACGATTTTTCTGGAGATATGTTAAATGGTTATTTATCTAATGGTGGAAATATTAAAAATGTTATTAAAGAATCAAAATTTGATAAAGTTTTAAACATGTGCAGCAATTTTGACGTGATTTTAGTGCTATCAATCGGTGACAAATATAATTTAATTTAGTTCTTTTTATTAGTGTTTATACATTTATTATATGGGGGATAATAATGTATAATATTGCAATTTTTTGTGGTGGAAAATCACTAGAAAGTGATATCTCAGTTGTATCAGCTTTAAGCTTAGCTAAAGTATTAAAGCTTAATAGAAGAGATTTTATTTTTATTTATGGAGATAAGGATGGATCATTTTATAAATATGATGGTGAATGTGACGTAAGTTCTTTTTGCCAGTATAAGAAATTTAAGAAAGGCACGTTTGAAAGAAATAAAAATGATAACTTTTTTAAATGTGGCTTAAAGAAATATAAGTTTGACATAAAATTGTCATTCTAAATAATACAAGAGAAAGGATGATAAGAGGATGAAAATTACAGATCTGTTAAGCTCAAATGCTATACAATTAAAAGGTGTAGCTCACAATAAAGAAGAAGTTATTAACAACATGGTAAAACTGATGAAAAATAATGGAAACATTATTAATGCAGATGAGTATAAAAAAGTGGTTATGGAAAGAGAAAAAGAAGGTACAACAGGAATAGGAGAGGAAATTGCAATACCACATGGGAAAACAAATGCAGTTTCAAAACCAGGGTTAGCTGCAATGGTAGTTCCAGATGGAGTTGATTTTGATTCCTTGGATGGACAACCTGTTAAATTAATATTTTTAATTGCAGCACCTGATACAAAAGACAATGTTCATTTAGATGTATTAAGCAGATTATCAACATTATTAATGGATAAAAAATTTAGAGAAGGATTACTAAAAGCAGAAACGCCAGAAGAATTTATAAAATGTATAGATGAGACTGAGGAGATGAAGCTAAATGAAACAAAACAACAAGACAGTAAATATGATATCT
>ENA-OOWZ01001653-OOWZ01001653.1-human-gut-metagenome-genome-assembly--contig:-NODE-1653-length-10419-cov-2.636916_pt1 | contig 10419 bp, 8 predicted proteins | sample MGYA00241580_ERZ501329 | MGnify/ENA primary metagenome ERZ501329 (study PRJEB25962, sample SAMEA2042923) | human gut metagenome | biome: human gut; feature: human-associated habitat; material: faeces... | reverse complement strand
CTAAGGGAAATTCATCGGAAAATACATATCATACATGGAAGGAAATCAACAGCTATTCTGTTTATGATTACGAAGATATGGGAGTGGAGAGATATCAGGTGGCAGGACTTTTGCAGGTGGGAGATGAGAATGGACCGACAGAAGGGGAAGTCGGATATGGAGAACGCGTGCCTAATGCAACTGTTCAGATCAGGGGCCAGACATCCAGCCAGAATGCACAAAAAAATTATAAAATTGAGTTAAAAAAGAATAAAGGAACGTGGAGAGGCCAGAGAACCATTAACCTGAATAAACATATGACAGAAGGAATGCGCTTTCGAAATAAGCTGGCATATGATCTGATCAGGGGAATTCCTCAGATGGTTGGTTTACGTACACAGTTTGTGCATTTGTATGTAAAGGATAATACAGAAGAACCAGGTGGAAAATTTGAGGATTATGGAATTTATACACAGGTTGAACAACTGAATAAGACGGCATTAAAGAGTCATGGACTGGATTCAAACGGACAATTGTATAAGATTAATTCTTTTGAATTTTATCGCTACGAGGATATTATAAAAAAAGAAGATGTATTAGATTCTCATAGAGAAAGAGTAAAAAAAGCATATCCAGCATATTTCGATACATATTCGGAGATAGGCAAGCTTATAAAATATATAAATGAATTTAATAATTTATATTGTATAGGAAGAAATGGACAACATAGATACAATAACATGGATCACTCAATGGTAACAGCATTTGAAGCAACAAAAAACATAAAAGACAATATAAAAGATAAAGAAAACATTTGGAATGTAAATACAGAAAAGGAATATCATGAGGAGAAATAGATGAATTTAATTAGTAAAAAAGATATATTAATTTTTATAATTATACTTTTATTTGCTTTAACAATAACATATCCACTAATTATACAAATGCACTTTGCACCAGATACATATCAAGTGGTAGTGTTAGGTTATAAAGAATATGCAAAGCAATATTTTTTAAAAAGTGGAAGAATAATAACTGCGGGTTCTTTTTTCCTAGCAGATACTCTAAATGTTTCATATAAAGCTTATATAATATTTATGGAAGTTGTAGCTATTATAGCACTGACACTCTCAACTATATTATTATATAAACTTTTTTTGAAGAAAATGGAAGCTGAAAATAATGCATACAAGTACTTACTTTTGGCGTCAAGTTTTTTAATTATATTTAATCCATTTGCATTAGAATTTTTACTATACGCAGAATCCGGAATAATATGTTTGAGTATATTGTTTTCTATAATAGGGTTAAGAATATTTTTTGGAGATTCAAAACATAAATATTTAAAAGCATTAAACTTAGTAATAATTGCCACTATTTTATATCAAGGAAATGTAAATATATTTTTTACATTAGCTGTTATATTTAGTTTTATAGTAAATAAAGAAAATGGCAAACAAAACTGGAAAAATACAATTAAAGATATTTTTCTTGCAGGGACAATTTTAGTAATAGCTTTTATAACTACTACATTACTTATTTTTATCTGCACTAATTTAATGAATGTAAAACAAGAAAGATTTTCGAATGAATATAACTTAAGCTTAGCTATGATATTTAAATCTTTTATAAGTGTTTCAGTAGATATTTTAATAAATGGGTTTAATTTTATATATAAAGGAATATTTTTTTATATAATTATAGTTACATCATTTTATATTGCTATAAAAACTAAATTAAGTTATCTTGTTAAGTATTTGTTTACAATATTTGCTGCTTTATCAGTATGTATACTACCAATTTATACAATGAAAGATATTTTCATAAATGCTAGAATGTGTATGTCTATAGGATCTATTATTGGTATTTCTTTTGTTTATATTGCAATGAAAATAAATTATAATAGTAAAATAGAAAAGAAAATAGTAGCAATAGCTATAACGGTAATGCTGTTGTATACGGGCTACAATTACATAACAATTTCGCAAAGCAATATAGAAGAAAATAAAATTGATAATGAAGTAGGATATAAGATAAAAGAGATAGTTGAAAATTATGAAAAAGAAAAAAATATAAAAATTACAGAAGTTGCAGTAATTAATGATACTAACAGAAGTTTCTACACATCAAAGCAAATAGAAAATACATTCACAGAAAGATCTACGGCAAATTATTATTGTATAAAAGAGGTAATAGAATACTACCTGCAAAGGCCTATAATAATAACTAACATGGATAAGGAAACATATGATAGTAATTTTAAAGACCGAGATTGGGATGAATTTTCGGAGGAACAAATAATATTTAAAGATAACATAATGTATATGTGTATATATTAAAAGGAGAGGAATATGAGTAAAAAAGAAATCTTTATTTATTATATAAGTATAGTATTATTTTTTATACTTATATATATAATAGAGCCTCTAATAAAAAATTATATAAGAAGTATAACAGTAGGAAGCATAATTTTAATAATTGGGGGGTTTTATGTAGCAAAAAGAATAAAAAAACTAAAAATAAACTATAAGAATATAATATTAATAATAATGATTGTAGGTATTTTAACTAGAGCAATGTACATAATATATACACCAATTACAGAAAGACAACATGATGTTTATGGCATAAATGACCAGGGACACTTAGGATATATATATACAATATATCAAACAGGAAAATTACCAGAAACGAATAGTATTCAATTCTACCATCCACCTCTGTTCCATTCAATAGCAGCAGGTTGGCTAAAGGTAAACGACATATTTAGTGTTAGTTTAGATAAAAGCATAGAAGGAATACAAATTATAACAGCAATCTTTTCTTCATTAATAATGCTTGTTGCATATAGAATAGTAGAAGAAATTGAAATAAAAAATATTTATAAAATATTTATAATAGCTGTAATGGCTTTTCATCCAACATTTATAATATTAGCAGGAAGTATAAACAACGATATTTTAATGATATTATTAAGTTTTTATATTATATTATATTTAATAAAATGGAATGATAATCCTAATATTAAAAATACAATTATTTTAGCTGTGATTACAGGCTGCTCAGTTATGACTAAAATATCAGGAGCAATAATGGCAGTTCCAATAATGTATACTTTTATAAAAAAGATAATTGAAATATATAGAACGGAAAAGGACAAGTTATTAAAGTTATTTGGAAAATTTTTATTGTTTGGTGTAATTTCACTTTCACTAGGATTGTGGCATCCAATAAGAAATTTAGTGCTATTTAGTCAACCAATAGGAGGAGTATTATTACCAGCTGATGGATTATATGTAGGTCAATATTCTGTATTTGAAAGATTTTTTAAAATATCATTTAAAGAATTATTTAACTATACATATTGTGTTATTCCAGGAGATCATAACATTTTTTCATATATAGTAAAAACTTCAATATTAGGAGAGTTTACTTATAATAACAGCCTTAGCATATATGTAGCATTATTTAAAATAATAAATTTGATAATAATTTCAATATCTGCAATATGCATATTTATATTGTTAAAAAAAATAAAAAAAATTAGCAACAATTCTTTTGTAGCTAAAATATTATTAATAACATTTTTTATAAATATAGTTAGTTATTATCATTTTAATATTAAATATCCATATATATGTACAATGGATTTTAGATATATAGTTCCAACAATATTTACAGGAATAGTAACAGTTTGTATGGTATTAAATGAATATATAAAAAACAATATAATAAAAGAAATTATAGAGTATACAATTACATTGTTTTGTGTTTTAAGCTTTGTATTTTTCTTTATTATATAGAAAGAGGAAAAAATGAAAAAAATATCTATAGTAGTACCTTGCTACAATGAAGAAAATAATATAAGTAATTTTTACAAAGAAATGATAGAAACACTTAATAAAGTAAAGGAAAATTATAGTTATGAAATTATTTTTGTTAATGATGGAAGTAATGATAAGACAGAAATAGAAATAAAAAAGATAAGGAAATTGGACGAAAATGTAATACTAATTAGTTTTTCGAGAAATTTTGGAAAGGAAGCAGCTATATATGCTGGACTAAATAGTGCAACTGGAGATCTAGTAGCATTAATAGATGCTGATTTACAACATCCGCCAAGAACAATATTAGAGATGCTAGATGGAATAAATGAAGGATATGATGTTGTTGCAACAAAAAGAAAAAATAGAAAAGGCGAACCTGTTGTAAAAAGTCTATTTTCAAAATTGTTTTATAGAATGATGAGAATGTTTATACCAATAGAAAAAAATGTTCAAGATTTTAGACTTATGAAAAGAGAAGTGGTCGATGCAATTCTATCTTTAAAAGAATACAATAGATTTTCAAAAGGAATTTTTACATGGGTTGGATTTAATATTAAATATATAGAAATAGAAAACATTGAAAGAAAAGCAGGAAAAACTAAATGGAGCTTTAAAAAACTATTTAGTTATGCAATAGAAGGAATAACATCATTTACAACTGCACCTTTAAAGGCTTCGACATTAATGGGGTTCTGCATATCAATAATAGCCATAATTTCAACAATTGTAATAATTTTACAAACATTAATATATGGAAAAGATGTTCCAGGATATGCTTCAATAATAACAGCGATATTATTTATGGGAGGAGTACAATTAATATCAATAGGAATACTTTCAGAATATATTTCAAAAATGTATTTAGAAATTAAAAAAAGACCTAAATACATAATTAAAAAAGAGGATTAAATTTAGGAGGTAACTACTTGAACAAATTATTATTAATAGATGGAAATAGTATAATAAACAGAGCTTTTTATGGAATAATGGGAAGTAAAATGCTTATGACAGAAGATGGAACATATACAAATGCAGTATATGGATTTTTAAGCATACTATTTAAAGAGCTAGACGATATAAAACCAGAATATCTAGTAGTAGCATTTGATTTAAAAGCTCCAACACATAGACATAAAATATATGATAAATATAAAGCAAACAGACATGGAATGCCAGAAGAATTAGCAATGCAAATGCCTATATTAAAAGAAACATTAAAAGCAATGAATGTTTACATAATAGAAAAAGAAGGTTACGAAGCAGACGATATATTAGGAACTCTTGCAAAATGGGGGCAGAAGGAAGAACTAGAAGTTACTGTATTGACAGGAGATAGAGATAGTTTTCAATTAATAGACAAAAATATTAAAGTAAGAATTCCAAGAACAAAAATGGGGAAAACCGAAACAGAAGATTATACAGTAGAAAAAATAGAAGAGGAATATGGACTAGAGCCATTAGATTTAATAGAAGTAAAAGGACTAATGGGAGATACATCAGATAATATTCCAGGAGTACCAGGAGTAGGAGAAAAAACAGCATTAAATCTAATTAAACAATACAAAAGTATAGATGAAGTGTATAACCATATAGATGAGCAAAAAGGAAAATTAAAAGAAAAACTGTCAGAAAACAAAGATTTAGCATATCTTTCTAGAACTCTTGGAACAATTGATATAAATGCTCCAATAGAAAAGGATTTAAATGTTTTCCAAATAGAAGAATGGAACAAACCTGAAGTATTAGAAATATTTAAAAGACTAAAATTTAATAGATTTATAGATAGATTTGCATTGCAAGACAATGTTGGAGGGACATCTTTGGGCGAACCGCAAATCAATACTGAAATTGAGCATGAAAAAATTGTAGACAAAACAAAATTAGCAGAATTAAAACAAGAAATACAAGAAAATAAAGTTATGTATTATTATCTAACAGAAGAAAAGTTTATAATTTATTCTCCAAAAACTAATAAATGTTTTTCTATAGAAAACATACAAGATTTTAAAGATATATTTGAGGACAAGAATATACTAAAATGCAGTTACAAACAAAAAGAAGAATTTATAATATTATGGAACAAAGGCATAGAAGCTAAAAACCTTATGTTTGATATAGCTATTGCAGGATATATTTTAAATTCGAATATAAATAAATATACAATAGAATATCTAGCAAATGAATATATAAACTTTGATATTGCAGAATACTTATCAAATACAGAAAAAACAGAAGCAGAACAAATTACATTATTTGATAATGCAGAAGAACCAAAAGAAGATAAAACATATATTTATGCGTATACAATATATAAATTATATAATGTTTTAACACAAAAAATGGAAGAGGCAGGAAGCATAGATTTATTTAATAAAATAGAAATGCCACTAACAGAAGTATTAGCTAGCATGCAGTATGAAGGAATATATATAGATAAACAAGAACTTTTAGATTTCGGGAAAGAGCTACAAGAAAAAATAGATATTTTAACACAAGAAATATATGAACTTACAGGTGAAGAATTTAATATAAACTCTACAAAACAATTAGGAGAAATCCTTTTTGAGAAATTAAAACTTACAGTTAAAAAGAAAACAAAAACAGGTTATTCAACAGATGTAGATGTATTAGAAAAAATAAAATATGAGCATCCTGTAATAGAAAAGATATTAGAATATAGGCAATTACAAAAATTAAATTCTACTTACGTAGAAGGACTTATCCCATATATAGATGAAACAGGAAGAATACATTCTAAATTTCATCAAACAGTTACAACAACAGGAAGAATAAGCTCAACAGATCCAAATCTTCAAAATATACCTACAAGAATGGAATTAGGAAGAAAATTAAGAAAAGTATTTAAACCTGAACAAGGATACATTTTTGTAGATGCAGACTATTCTCAAATAGAGCTTAGAGTATTAGCACATATTTCTGAAGATAAAAATATGATAGAAGCATTTTGCAACAACGAAGACATACATGCACAAGCCGCTTCAAAGGTATTTAACATACCACTAGAAGAAGTAACAAAAGAAGAAAGGACAAAAGCAAAAGCAGTTAACTTTGGAATAGTTTATGGTATTAGTGAATTTGGTTTAGGAGAACAATTAGGAGTTTCTAGAAAAAAGGCTAAAGAATATATAGAACAATACCTTGATAAATATAGTGGCATAAAAGAATTTATGACTAATATAGTAGAAGAAACAAAAGAAAAAGGATATGTAGAAACTCTTTACCATAGAAGAAGATATGTACCAGAATTAAAATCAAATAACTATATGGTAAGACAATTTGGTGGCAGAGTTGCAATGAACACTCCAATACAAGGAACAGCAGCAGATATTATGAAAATAGCAATGATAAATGTATATAATAAACTAAAAGAGAATAACTTAAAATCCAAATTGATAGTACAAGTACATGACGAAATATTAGTAGAAACATTAGAAAGTGAAAAAGAACAGGTAAAACAAATTGTAAAAGAAGAAATGGAAAATGTAATAAAACTAAAAGTTCCATTGCTAGCAGAAGTAGAAGAAGGGTATAATTGGTACGAAGCAAAATAAGATTTGGAATCACACCTCCCACATCAATTAAAAACAAAAGGAGAAAAAATTGAAAAGATTATTAAAATTTTTAATAACATTATTAATATTAGCATCTATAATCTTTATTTTATTTAAAGTTGTAAAAATAGATGACATTATAATGAAAAAGCTATATCCACTAAAATATAGCGAATATGTAGAAAAATATGCGGAAGAATATAATATGGATAAATATATGGTTTATGCAATAATAAAGGCAGAAAGCAATTTTGATGAAAATGCAAAATCGTCAAGCAATGCAATAGGGCTAATGCAAATAATGGAAATTACTGCACTTGAAACAGCAAACAAAATGGACCTTGAAGTTACAGAAGAAGATTTATTTAAACCAGACTTAAATATTAATATAGGGTTAAAATACTTTACATACCTATTAAACCATTATAATAACAACTATCCATTAGCAATAATTGCATATAATGCAGGGATGGGAAATGTAGATAGCTGGATAAAGAACGGAACAATAAAAGAAGATGGAACAGATATAGAAAATGTACCATTTAAAGAAACCAATAATTATGTAAGAAAAATCTTAAGGGATTATGAAATATATAAAGAATTGTATAATTAATTATTTTGATATATAATAAAAAACAAAATCACAAGGGAGGAATGTAATATGGCAATATTAGTTACAGGAGGAGCTGGCTATATAGGAAGTCACACAGTTGTAGAATTATTAGAAGCGGGAGAGGATATAGTTATAGTAGATAACTTTGTAAATAGTAAGCCAGAAGCTTTAGAGAAAATAAAAAAAATTACAGGAAAAGACTTTAAATTTTATGAAGTTGATATATTAGATGAAGAAAATCTAGAAAAAGTATTTAAAGAAAACAATATAGAATCTGTAATACATTTTGCAGGATTAAAAGCAGTAGGAGAATCTGTTGTAAAACCAATAGAATATTATCATAATAATATAACAGGAACTTTAGTATTACTAAAATTAATGAAAAAATATAACTGTAAAAGAATAGTGTTTAGTTCATCAGCAACTGTATATGGAGATCCAGAAATAATACCTATAACAGAAGAGTGTAAAACAGGAGGAACAACAAATCCTTATGGAACAACAAAACTATTTATAGAAAGAATTTTACAAGATGTTTATGTTGCAGATAATGAATTTAGTATAGCACTACTTAGATATTTTAATCCAATAGGTGCACACAAAAGTGGGTTAATTGGAGAAGACCCAAATGATATACCAAATAATCTTATGCCATATATAACAGGAGTAGCAAGTGGAAAACTAGAAATATTAAGTGTATTTGGAAATGACTATCCAACAAAAGATGGAACAGGAGTTAGAGATTATATACATGTAGTAGATTTAGCAAAAGGACATTTAAAAGCACTTGCAAAAATTAGAGAAGAAGCAGGAGTGAAAATATATAATTTAGGAACAGGACATGGATATTCTGTATTAGATTTAGTAAATACATTCCAAAAGGTAAATAATGTTGAAGTTAAGTATAAAATTGTTGGAAGAAGAGCTGGAGATATAGCTATATGTTATGCAGACCCTTCAAAAGCAAAAAAAGAATTAGGATGGGTTGCAGAAAAAGGAATAGAAGATATGTGTAAAGACAGTTGGAATTTTATAGTTTCAAATAAATAAAAAGGAGACTTTTAATATGAAAAAGCTTTTATTAGTAATAGACATGGTAAATGGATTTGTAAAAGAAGGAGCTCTTGCAGATAAAGGAATAAATAATATAACACCAAATATTATAAATTTAATTAAAAAATATGTCCAAGAAGAAAATGATATAATAAGTATCCAAGAAGGACATAACGAAAATTCTAAAGAGTTTGAGAATTTTCCAAAACATTGTATCTTAGGAACTGAAGAGGCTGACCTTATAGAAGAATTAAAACCTTATGAAAGCAATATGAAAGTAATTAGAAAAAATTCAACATCTGGTTTTTTAACAAAAGACTTTTATAGTTATATAAAAAATAATGAAAACAACATAAAAGAAATAGCTTTATGTGGTTGCTGTACAGATTTATGCGTAATGAATTTTGCTATACCATTAAAGAATTATATAAATGAAAATGATTTGGATATAGATGTTGTAATATATAAAAATGCAGTTGAAACTTATGATGCACCAAATCACAATAGGAAAGAATATAATGAAATAGCTTTTAAAATAATGGAACAAAACGGAATAAAACTTATATAGATAAAAGAAGTGGTTGTTAACCACTTCTTTTAAATAATACTTCTAATTTTTTCTATAATCATATTTAATGCAACAGTATTGTATCCACCTTCTGGAACAATAATATCAGCATATTTCTTACTAGGTTCAACAAATTGTTCATGCATTGGTTTTACAGTTGTACAATATTGTGTAACAACAGAATCTAATGTACGACCTCTTTCTTGAACATCTCTTAAAAGTCTTCTAATAAAACGAATATCAGCATCTGTATCTACAAATATTTTAATATCCATTAAATCACGTAATTCTTTATTTTCAAAAATTAAAATACCATCTACAATAATTACCTTTTTAGGAACTACAGTAACAGTTTTATCTTCTCTTTGATGAGTAATAAACGAGTATTCAGGCCTTTCTATAGAATTTCCTTTTTTTAGTTCTTTCAAATGTTTTATAAGTAAATCTGTTTCCATAGAATCTGGGTGATCATAATTTAGTTTTGATCTTTCTTCGAATGGAAGCTCTGGATGAGCTTTATAATAACAATCATGAGATATCATTGTTATGTTATGAGCAAATTCTTTTTTTATATTATCTGCAAGAGTACTTTTACCAGAACCAGTTCCACCTGCAATACCAATTATAATAGGATTAATATTCATGTTGATTCCTCCAAAATATTATTTACGTTAATTTTAAAATATTATTTGAATAAAATCAAGTAAAAACGACATTTTTCTTCGCAATTTGCAAACAGCAGATTTTCTCAAAAATTAAAATATTAAAAATGAAAAAAATTGTGAATGGAGTTAGCTTGAATTAGAA
>ENA-OOWZ01001650-OOWZ01001650.1-human-gut-metagenome-genome-assembly--contig:-NODE-1650-length-10427-cov-3.593810_pt1 | contig 10427 bp, 9 predicted proteins | sample MGYA00241580_ERZ501329 | MGnify/ENA primary metagenome ERZ501329 (study PRJEB25962, sample SAMEA2042923) | human gut metagenome | biome: human gut; feature: human-associated habitat; material: faeces... | reverse complement strand
ATGGCGGTATACCTTCATTCCCAGAGACTCCAGTTTTTTCTGATAAGCAATGGCACTGGGCTGCCCGGCAAAGCGGGTAAGACATACACTGCCGACATACAGACCATAGCCGCGGAAAGCATCGATCAGACGTAACACATCCAGATCATAGGTAATGCCAAGATCGGAACGGACTTTATTCTTCTCGATATCTGCTGCATTAATGACGATGACGATTTCTGCCTCGGCCTTTAACTGTGCCAGCATATTGATCTTGCTGTCCGGATGGAAACCGGGCAGAACGCGGGAAGCGTGATAATCATCAAACAGCTTGCCGCCGAATTCCAGATACAGCTTGCCGCCGAATTTCGCGATACGCTCCTTGATCTTCTCAGACTGCAGACTGAGGTATTTGTCATTGTCAAAACCTATCTTGTACATTGCTGACACCTTTCTCTATGGATCTTTGCAACTAAAATCCCATGATGTTCTATTATAGTTTAGTGTCTCCCAAAAATCTACTGAAAAGTAAAATTTTTTTTGGAAATCATTATTATATCTAACAATTTTGGGCAAATAATCACATAATGAGCAATTTTAAACAAAGAGCTAACATAGATTGATTATTGTTTTACATGAATGGGAGAAATTCTTTTACAGAATTTTACAAAAATTTACACCTACGTGGTATTTACAAAAATTTTTTGGCTATGATAAAGCACAGATAAAACGTGAGGCGAAAAAGAATGACAGCACAGACAGTAACGACAAAAAACAACAGCAGCTTAGCGCAGAACAACAGAAGCCCAATCCTGAGGCGACCCGGGAGACGGAAGAAAATTCCGGTATTACCGTATCTGTTGATCCTGCCGGAGATCATCAAGATGCTCTTAGGACTTTTGTTTATTGCCCCACTGCTCATAGGCATCCTATTTTCCTTCCAGAGTGAGCAGGAGCTTGGAACCTATCCGCTGCATCTGTTATCGAATGCTCCGACATTGCAAAATTACCTGGAAGTGATCAAAGCAGTACCGCTTTTCAGTTATCTGCTGAATTCCGGAATTGTATGTCTGGTTTCCATTGCAACACAAATCGTGATTGCCTGTCTGGCAGCCGACGGATTCGTATTTTTCGAATTTCTTCTGAAAAAGCTGCTGTTCAGTCTGGTACTGATGACGACCATGATCCCGGGAGAGGTAGTCGTGATCACGAATTACACAACAATTCAGAGCCTGCATCTGACGAATACTTACGCAGGACTGGTGGTTACTTCACTGATTTCGGAAACGTCTATTTTCCTGATGCGTGAAGGCTCTCATCTGCGGACACCTGCATACAGACCACAAAGATATGCTGTCGGAGAGAATTCCACAGTATGTGTCAAACGAGTCATGTTTTGGAGAAGTGACGGTATTTCGGATTCATGGATAAATAGTGTGATATAGCCTGCTTTTCATGCTTTTTTCACATTTGTGCTATTGATTTATCCGCAGGTTATCTCTATAATAAAATAGATTGTAACTATTCAGAGCCATGTAAAACTGCGTTCTGCAAATGGGGCTAAATAGTTACAATAAATTTATTGTCTCGGAATATGAGAATATTAAATATAGAAAAAATAGAGACAATAAAATAAAGTAGAAAATGGAGATGACATGAGAATATTATCTGAATCATATAATAACGGCTATGGCTCCGGTAACGGCGGCAATGGCAACGGTGCTCCCGGCAGCGGTAACAATGGCGGGAACGGCAATAACGGTAACGGAGGCAACGGAAATCGTCCACCAAGGCGTCCCAGTATCCTGATGATGATCCTGTCCGGTCTGATGACAGTGATCGCCATATTGATGTTGTATAATGCATTTTTCGGAACCGGCAATGGTACGGAGGTGTCTTATACGGATTTCCTGAAGGATCTGGAAGCGGATAAGGTGGAAGCAGTAGAGGTAAATAAGGAAAGCGGTGTGATCACGGTACAGCTGAAAAAGGAAGCGGCAGCTACGCCGGCACCTGACAGTTATGTGACCTTTTATGGTATTACTCAGAAGGCAACGCAGTCTAAGACGGTATATTATACGATGCTGATGGAGGATCTGGATACTTTGACGGGCAGATTACAGGAGCATGGTGTGACGGGTACCCGTATCAGCAGTAATACCTCCAGCTTTTTGATGGAGATTCTGGTAACGGTAGTATTACCTGTAGTGCTGATCTGGGTCGTAGCCGGATTCCTGTTCCGTAAAATGGGCGGCAGTGGAGGTCCCATGGGCGTCGGCAAGAGTAATGCCAAAGTATATGTACAGAAGGAAACCGGTGTTACTTTTAAGGACGTAGCCGGAGAAGACGAAGCAAAGGAATCTCTGGTGGAGGTCGTGGATTTCCTGCACAATCCCCAGAAATATTCCAAGATCGGTGCAAAACTTCCCAAGGGAGCCCTGTTAGTGGGACCTCCCGGAACCGGTAAGACTTTGCTTGCAAAAGCAGTGGCAGGTGAGGCACATGTGCCGTTCTTTTCCCTGACAGGTTCCGACTTTATTGAGTTGTATGTAGGTGTGGGCGCCAGCCGTGTCCGCGACCTGTTCAAGGAAGCAACCAAGAATGCTCCCTGTATCGTATTTATCGATGAGATCGATGCCATCGGTAAAAAACGTGACGGACAGGTGGGCGGTAACGATGAGAGAGAACAGACCCTGAACCAGCTGTTAACGGAGATGGATGGCTTTGAAGGCAACAACGGTGTCATCATTCTGGCGGCCACTAACCGTCCGGAGAGTCTGGATCCCGCACTGTTACGTCCCGGACGTTTTGACAGACGGGTGCCGGTAGAACTTCCCGACCTGAAAGGAAGAGAAGAAATCCTGAAAGTGCATGCCCGCAAGATCAAAGTCGCAGATAACGTAGACTTCAATAAAATCGCCCGTATGGCATCCGGCGCTTCCGGTGCAGAGCTTGCCAATATCGTCAATGAGTCAGCTCTTCGGGCAGTCAGAGACGGACGGAAGTTCGCAACCCAGGCAGACTTAGAAGAGAGTATTGAAGTAGTCATTGCCGGTTATCAGAAAAAGAATGCCATCCTTACAGATAAAGAGAAGCGGATCGTGGCATACCATGAGATCGGACACGCGCTGGTGGCAGCGAAGCAGACCAATTCCGCACCGGTGCAGAAGATCACCATTGTTCCCCGTACCTCCGGAGCACTGGGTTATACCATGCAGGTGGAAGAGGAAGGTAACCATTACCTCATGACCAAGGAAGAGATGGAGAATAAGATTGCTACCCTGACCGGTGGGCGGGCAGCGGAAGAGATCGCCTTCGGATCTGTGACCACCGGAGCTTCCAACGATATCGAACAGGCTACCAAGCTTGCCAGAGGCATGATCACCCGCTACGGTATGAGCAAAGATTTTGACATGGTAGCCATGGAGACTGTGACGAACCAGTATCTGGGTGGAGATTCCTCCCTGACCTGTTCCATGGAGACCCAGACTGCCATCGACAGAGAAGTTGTGGAACTGGTGAAGAAGCAGCATGAGAAGGCAGGGCAGATCCTGCTGGAAAATCGTGCGAAACTGGATGAACTGTCCCAGTATTTATATGAAAAAGAGACCATTACCGGAGAAGAATTTATGAAGATATTGAATTCCTAAATGGTTCCCGGAGAAGACGGAATCGGCGTTTGTGCCGGTTCCGTTTTTCGTTAAGAAAATCTTAATCATATGGTAAAGGCATCTTAACCCGTGCCTGCTGTTATCTTAAAAAAGAAACCGTTATACTTTTCCTGTAAGAAAAAGCTGTGGAACACACAGCAGAATGGGAGAAAGGCATAGGGATTAAGATGCAAAATAGAATTTATTGGAATAACAGTAACAATAACATGCAGAAAGGAATTGCACTGGCGACCTGTATGGCAATCGTCATGGGACTGCTCACCGGGTGCGGGAAGAAGAACGATCTGCAGATTGCAGCGTCACCTGATGAAGTGCAGAAAGGGCGATATGTAGAGACGGAACTTTCACTTCCGGAGGAATGGAAGGACAAAAATATCAGCCAGATCTTCCGTTCGGGTGATGAATTACATTTTCTCGTGGCAGGAGGATCGGAAGGACAGACCACTCTGGAGGAATGGAAGCTGGGAGAAGGAGATACTCTGACGGAAGTGACGAAGGACTGGCTGAAGGCGCTTCCCGAGGGAAAGGATCTGGAGAACAGTGACAGTTTTACACTGTTACAGGATGCGGAGGGGAATCAGTACCTGTACGGCAACTGTTACCGGGATGAGGAGAGCTCTTCCGCACATCTGTGGAAGGAAGCGGACGGCAATGCGCTGGATATTACACCACAGAAGTGGCTGGAGCCTATGGATATGGATGGTTATCGGTTCTATGATACGCCGCAGTATGTGACACTGACAGAGGACGGATTGTTAGTGGGACTGTCTTATTTTTCCCTGGATGTTGTATTGGCACAGGACGGAAGCCTGGTGAGCAGCCAGGAGAGCGACAGCCTGACAGACAGTGGCAGTCTGTCGGATAATAAGTGGGTCAGTGCTGTGGGAGATACGTTGTATCTGGCACAGGCGGATGAACAGGGGAACGTGAACGGTCTGTTGCAGATGCAGCTGGACGGAAGCAATGGGGCAAAATCTAAGGGAGAGATTCCCTTTTCCCAGGACAGTTACAGCTCTGCTTATTTCAGTGTGCTGGAAGACGGCACAGTATATGCGGCGGATGCAGACGGATTCTTCCGCTGCGACGTGGGCGATACCAACTGGCAGAAGCTGCTTCAGGGAATCGATACCGGTTTTTCTCTGTCGGATCAGTGGTGCAGGGATATTGTGGCGCTGTCGGATGGCAGTGTATACGCGTGGTTTGGAAGTGAGAGCGGGGATAAAATAATGATTTATCGATACGATCCCGATGCGGTGACAGAGGTGACCGAAGAACTGACGCTGTATACCGTGGAGGAGAGCTTCTTTTTACAGCAGGCTGCGGTGCAGTATCATAAGCAGCATCCGGAGGTACTGATCCATGTGGATGCGGCAATCTCCATGACGGATAAATACAGCGGAAATGCGGATTATCAGCAGATCTATCAGGATCTGAACACTTCCCTGACCTCCGGCAACGGACCGGATCTCATGGTGATGGATCATCTGAAACTGGATACTTATGCCTCTAAGGGCTTGCTGTTTAATCTGCAGGAGATATTGCAGCCCATGGAAGAGGACGGAACCCTGCTTTCCAACATTACAACAGCCTATGAAGAGGCGGATGGAACCCGGTATGCGGTGCCGCTGCAATTCGGATTATTGTTAGCTGTCGGCAGGGATGTGCAGCCGGAGGAAATGAGCAGCATGGACGCTATTGCAAAGACGGTATCCGGAAAGACGGAGAGTTATATGGGAGACCGTACCTGCGGCGAACTGGTGGAAGCGTTCTATCCGTTGATCGTGGATGATATTTTACAGAACCGTCAGGTGCATCGTGATATCTTACGTCCCTGGCTGGAAGATTTGAAGAAGATTGCGGATAACTGCGGTATCCTGCCTTCCAGAAAAGAAGGCCGTGCAGCGAATATCTGGGATCTGGGGTCTGATGTGAAGCTGGTACTTCAGGAGACCGACGGCTTTAATGAGGCAATGATGCCTTATGCAGTGGCGGAGCTTTTGAATGCCAATGTGGTATCTATGGAAAATGCATTTTATCCGAAGATGGTCATTGGAATCAACAGCCGGAGTGAGCATGTGGAGACTGCAAAAGACTTCCTGCGTTTTGCCCTGTCCGAAGAATTACAGAGCGTGGATACCTATGAGGGATTCCCTGTCAATGCAAAAGCGTTGGAGACGCAGGCTGCAGCAGACCGCAGCAAGGCGGAAGCCTATACCACCTATGATATCGACGGCAGCACCGCAGAGTTCGCCATCAAAGCTTACTCTGAGGAGACCGCGAACCATCTGATGGAGCTGTGTAGGGCAGCAACCCTGTGCCTCAAAGAAGACACTCAGATCGAGACCTCCCTGACCGAGAGCTTACAGGCATATCTAAACGGGCAGGCGAGTGTGGAGGAAGCCATGGATGCTGTGGAAGGAAGCCTGAAGATGTATCTGGCGGAGTAGTGCTCCGCCTGGCATTCAATAGTCGATTCCCACGGGAAAGTAACTTGTAAACATAGGATAAAGCCGCTATAATTTTAAGTATAAGAAAGGCGGTGGAGAATTTTCTTATGCAGATTTATGTGGATGCAGATGCCTGCTCGGTGGTGGACATAGTGGAAAAAACAGCACGGAAGTATCAGATTCCAGTGACGCTTCTGTGCGATACCAATCATATACTGACTTCCGGTTACAGCGAGGTAGTGGTCGTGGGAGCCGGGGCGGATGCAGTGGATTATAAGTTGATCAGTCTCTGTCGCAGGGGTGATATCGTGGTGACTCAGGACTATGGTGTGGCAGCCATGGCGCTGGGCAAGAGTGCCTACGCCATCCACCAGTCCGGTAAATGGTACACGGATGAGAACATCGACCAGATGCTCATGGAACGACATCTGAATAAAAAGGCAAGAAGAGCTTCTCATAAAAATCATTTAAAAGGTCCGAAGAAGCGGACAGAAGAGGATGACGAGAGATTTGCACAATCCTTTGAACGGATGGTAAAAGCAGTACTGGAGGAAGAAGAATGAGACTTTTTTCAAAGAAAAGCGAAGAGAAGACTTACGACCGGAACAATCAAAAACCCATCATCAAAGCCAGTATCTGCAACGGTGAACAGGTGGCGGGATTCAAGGATATCCACACGGGAAAATTTGAAGAAGTCATGCTGATCCGCCGGGCGGAAGACCTTGAGACATTTAAGATAATGTATGGGATTGAGGGAGAGATTACAAAAGAATATTGATTTTAACAAAGCGAGGAATAGACTATGAAAAGAAAAATTATTTTAGCGCTGATGACAATATGTATTTTATCTTTTGTTTCCTGCGGAAAACAGGAAGCTACAGCGACAACAGAATCCATCCCCAATGCCGTTGAATCTGCACAAGTAGAACTTACAGAAACAACCACGGAGACAATAGAAAGCACTGAGGTAGTAGAAGATAACACAAGTGAAGCAGAAGCGAAAGACGAATCAACAGAGGCAGAAAAGACCACAGAAGTAACCAACATAGAAGAAGCAGAGCCACTTTCAGAAAAAGACCTTGCATTTAGTTTTTTGGGATATGATACATATAATGAATATGTAGAGGCGGGAAATGATGAGGCTGCATACATGCTTGCCGATAATGCAAACATGATAGTATCAGGTGAATTTACAGATGATGGTAATGTAATAGAAAGTACAGTAAGAGGCATCAAACTTGGAGACAGTATAGACAAAGTAATTGAATTATATGGAGATACAAAGCAGCGTTCCGCAGATATTAAAGATGTATTCTCACATGATGGGTTAAAGGACTCCGGAGCATATAATTATTTCTTAAAAATTGATTCAACCAAAGACTACTTTTATGCATTTAGATTTAGAGTAGATCAAAATAATAATATAATTGCAGTTGTAATAGAACCTATTTCAATGAAGTATTGGTCAGAAGATTGAACTTAACTGAAAATGCTGAAGAGCCGACACAGATCCTTGGTAGATTATTCACAGAGAGAAGGCAGCTTGAAAGAGTCTCACCTTAATATCATTATTTTTACAAATGAAAAAAGCTCAGGAACACCCTATTCCTAAGCTTTTTAATGTAAAAAAATAATGCGGAAGATGGGACTTGAACCCACACGGTATTGCTACCACAAGATCCTTAGTCTTGCTCGTCTGCCAATTCCGACACTTCCGCATAGCGATACAAAATAATGATCATCTCGCATCACGCAAGAATGATAATAACATCTTCCCACGGTAATGTCAACATGATTTTAAAATTTGTAGGAATTTTTTATACACTTAAAACAGTTTGGAATAATGAGCATTATTTCCTTTTACCTATTTTTTGTTTCTGTTATAATAATTAATAAGAAATATGGCATAGACGGCTATCGGAAAATACAAACGAAAAGGAACAACAATTATGGAATCAAGAGTGGAACAGGCAGCAGAGAGAAAAATGTGTGGTTACAACTGTGCGCAGGCAGTGGCGTGCACGTACTGTGATCTGGCGGGAATTGACGAGGAGGCAGTGAGGAATCTTACCCAGGGCTTCGCGGCAGGTATCGGTGGCAGCATGGAAGCCACCTGTGGAGCCGTCATCGGAGCGGTCAATATTCTGGGACTGATCAACAAGAATCCCCAGCGGACAATGCAAGGATCCCGGAAGATCATCAATCGCTTCAAGGGACAGAACGGGACAGTGATCTGTAAGGAATTAAAGGGAATTACCGACGGTGTCGTGAAGAGAGAATGCGTGGATTGCGTCAGGGATGCTGCGGCTTTTCTGGAAGCGGAATTACCGGAAAACTATGTAAAGCCGTGAACGGTAGTAGATTAGAGGTAAGACGAAATGAATACAAAAGAAACTTCAGCGGATAAAACAAAATACCGCCTGGCGGAGGCAGCAAAAAAGTGTATGGTGGCTTCCGGCACCGATGCCATGACCGTGACACAGATCGTGCAGACCTGCGGTGTGACGAGACAGACTTTTTATCGGAACTTCCAGGACAAATACGACCTGATCAACTGGTATTTTGATAAGCTCTTACTGGAATCTTTTGCACAGATGGGGGATGGGCTTACCGTATACGAAGGTTTAACCAGAAAGTTTGAATTTATTCAGAAGGAGAGGGTCTTTTTCGCGGGAGCATTCCGCTCGGACGATCATAATTCCCTGAGGGAACATGACTACGAACTGATCCTGGATTTTTATACACAGCTGATCAGGCGTAAGACCGGCAGACAGCCCGAAGAGAATATTTTATTCCCGCTGCGGCTCTATTGCAGAGGCTCCATTGATATGACCGTGGAATGGATATTTGCTCCGAAGGAGAGAACTCCGGAGCAGATGGCGGCGCTGCTAGTAAGTGCATTTCCGGCACCGGTGACAGAATTATTTCAGCAGTTAGGCGTATTACGTTGAGGAAAAATAACCAAAAATATTTGTGAAAAACTAACAAAAGTAACGGATAAAGTATGAAATTTCTGTAAAAAGTGACAGTTGGGGCAAACTGTCACTTTCTTTATGTGATGTTTACAGTTAGAATAAAATTATCAATAAGATCGTTTTTATGTCGAAAGGAGATTGTGTATCATGGCAAACAGAATTATGCTCAACCAGACATCTTATCACGGTGCAGGAGCAATCGCAGAAATCGTAACCGAAGCAAAGGCTCATGCTTTTCAGAAAGCATTCGTATGTTCCGATCCGGATCTGATCAAGTTCGGTGTGACCGGAAAGGTAACCGATCTGCTGGACAAGGAAGGTCTTGCTTATGAAATTTATTCCGATATTAAGGCGAACCCCACCATTGACAATGTGAAAAACGGTGTGGCTGCTTTCAAGGCATCCGGCGCAGACTATATCATCGCCATCGGCGGCGGTTCCTCCATGGATACCTCCAAAGCCATCGGCATCATCATTGCCAACCCTGAATTCGAAGATGTACGCAGCCTGGAGGGCGTAGCACCTACCAGGAAGCCCTGCGTTCCCATTATCGCAGTGCCCACCACAGCAGGTACCGCAGCAGAGGTTACCATCAACTACGTTATCACCGATGTAGAGAGAAAACGTAAATTCGTATGCGTTGACCCGCACGATATGCCGATCATCGCAGTTGTTGACCCGGATATGATGTCCTCCATGCCGAAAGGCCTGACCGCTTCCACCGGTATGGACGCTCTGACTCACGCAATCGAAGGCTACACAACAAAAGCTGCATGGGAAATGACTGACATGTTCCATCTGAAAGCCATCGAACTCATCTCCAAATCTCTGCGCGGTGCTGTCGCAAACACCAAAGAGGGACGCGAAGGCATGGCTCTTGGCCAGTACATCGCAGGTATGGGCTTCTCCAACGTAGGTCTTGGAATCGCTCACTCCATGGCACACACCCTTGGTGCTGTTTATGATACCCCACACGGTGTTGCATGTGCCATGATGCTTCCGATCGTTATGGAATACAACCAGGAGTGCACCGGTGAGAAATACCGTGAAATCGCACGTGCCATGGGCGTTACAGGTGTAGACGAAATGTCTCAGGAAGAGTACAGAAAAGCAGCGATTGATGCTGTTAAGAAGCTGTCCGCAGACGTTGGAATCCCATCTATTCTCGAGGCAGTCAAAGAAGAAGATCTGCAGTTCCTTGCAGATTCCGCACACGCAGATGCCTGCGCACCGGGCAACCCGAAGGATGCAAGCGTAGAAGATCTGAAGGATCTGTTCCGCAAAATCATGGCGTAACGAACATAATTCGTTTCCCACATGCGAAGCGGATATTCGCAATCCGCTTCGCTACTTGC
>ENA-OOWZ01001649-OOWZ01001649.1-human-gut-metagenome-genome-assembly--contig:-NODE-1649-length-10429-cov-2.261037_pt1 | contig 10429 bp, 7 predicted proteins | sample MGYA00241580_ERZ501329 | MGnify/ENA primary metagenome ERZ501329 (study PRJEB25962, sample SAMEA2042923) | human gut metagenome | biome: human gut; feature: human-associated habitat; material: faeces... | reverse complement strand
GCCGGAAGGTTTGTGGCGTTCGTCGTTTCTTTTTTCAGCAAAATTTAATGCTTGTTTAAAAGTTATATGCTATAATAAATTATCAACAAAACCCTTATATAGCTTATCATTTTCTCTCGTTTCCCAAAAAGAATGTTTCAAAGAAAGCGGTGGTTACTATGAAAGGAAAATATCTTTTTACAAGTTTCATTATGATTTCACTTATCATGATAGTCTCAGCCTCTTGCGGCAGTTCCAAAACTGACAAAACCTCACAGGAAACACCGGTAAACTACACCGGTGAAAATATCAATCAGCTTCTGACCTATACCGTTCCAGATGGATACTATATCGATACAGAGAATTGTATAGATAAAAACGAAGCTTCATACACAATTATTTTATCCTCTGATGACTTAGATGAAGAAGTATTTACTCTTGGGATTATCTCTTATAAAAAGCAAGGTGTAGCAATCACTGACGATTGCGACATTGATATGGACTACCTGTTAAATGTTTCCAAGGATTCTGTGATTAAAAAGATAACCTTAAACGACACATTTACAGTAGATGGGCATACCTGCAATGAAGTTACAGTGTACTGGCCATATGATCCGGTTGAAGAATTCATCTCTCCATCCCAGAATCCTGTATCATATCTTTTACATGCCCTTGGATTCAAAAAGGAACAAAAAACGATTGCTTTTGAACAGGCATATATTCAAAATGGTGATTATATTATCGGAGTAGGCGTCCGAAGTTTCAATGCAGTGCAAGATATTGAAAATGATGTATTAAAAAAAGATTTGTATAAAATACTGAATTCCATAAAATTTTCAGGCAACCTATAACAAATCATCCTGAATATCTTCCTCCAGCATTCGTATCCCCGCAACACTGGTCACCGGCAGCGAGAACACTATCGTACGTTCTTTGCTGTCGAGACCGGCCTGCTCCATGATTGCTTTCATGATCTGATTCTTCTCTCTGCTCTTCGTTACGATCAGAATGACTTCTTTTTCTTCCACCAGTGATACCCCGAGATACTTTTTTGCAAGTTCCATCCCGGTTCCTTTTGCATGGATCACAGTTCCGCCTCCGGCCTTTGCTGACCTTGCCGCATCCATGACCGTGTCGATATATCCCTGATTTGCGATTGCTACCAGAAGTTCATAATCTGTATCTTTCATCGAAGTCTCCTCCTCTTTTTCAAATTCCTGTTCATTTACAAGAAACTGCAGTGTCTTTCTTCCGCCCACGCTGCTAAGCGGCACAATGAACGATACCCCTGTCCCCGGTACATCGATCAGCATCTTCGTGATCAGTCCCCGGCGCAGCTTTTTCCACGTCTCTCCTGTTACGATTGCAAGAAATAACAACTTTTCCGATTCTTCCAGGCCGAAATAATCCAGCACTTCACTCTGTGCCGTCCCCCTTCCGATCGTTTCCAGAAATACAGGAAGTCCGTACTCTTTAAAAAATGTTCGGAAATCTTTTCGTTTGTTTCTGTTCGTGATGGTCACCATCATATATACCTTACTCATAAATTCTCCCTTACAACTCTATGATATCCGCATCCCCATATGCCTCCAGCGGTAATACCTTAACAGGCTGCGCGAGCATCTCTTCTTTATCCTTCTTACGCTCCTGATACTGATACACCACACCCAGGATTTGTATCGTGATAAGCGGTGTCATTGCTACCATTGCTACCACTCCAAATGCATCCGTTACCACATTTCCGCCAACCGCTTCACATGCTCCCTGTGCAAACGGAAGTAAGAAGGTTGCCGTCATCGGTCCGGATGCAACACCGCCGGAGTCAAATGCGATCGCCGTAAATATCTTCGGCACGAATAACGTCAAGATTAGTGCCAGTGCATACCCCGGTACCAGAAACCACAGGATCGAGATACCTGTCAGCACACGTATCATCGCCAATCCAAGGGAAAATGCAACGCCAAGCGACAGGCTATATCCCATTGCTTTTCCCGGTATTGCTCCGGAGGTCAGCTCTTCTACCTGCTCCATCAGCACATATACCGCCGGCTCTGCCTTTACGATAAAGTAACCGATCAGCATACCGATCGGGATGATCACCCAGCGGTAAGGAAGCCCTGCGATCACCTGTCCCAAATAATTACCTACCGGCATAAATCCTACATTTACCCCTGTCAGGAATAATACCAGTCCAATGTATGTATACAGGATACCGACCAAAATTTTGATCAGCGTTTTCTTTTTTAATTTCAGGGATACCACCTGAAAGAATGTGAAGAACAGAATAATCGGAAGCAGTGAGCCACCGATTTCTTTCATATAATGTGGGATTCCGGACTCGAATAATTTCCATAATGCTACAGATGTCTCTGCATCCGGTATTACAGTCTCGGAATAGCTGCCACCCTGTGGATGATAGATAATACCAAGAAGCAATACCGCCAGCACCGGGCCGATCGAACACAACGATACCAGACCGAAACTGTCCGTCTCTGCGTATTTATCACTACGTACCGCAGAGAATCCGATTCCCAGTGCCATGATAAACGGTACCGTCATCGGTCCGGTTGTCACACCACCCGAATCAAATGCAATCGCCAGAAAATCCTTCGATACAAAAAAAGTCAGGATGAACACCACCGGATAAAAGATCAACAGCATATAGGACAGCGGTTTTGAAAATAACATACGCAATACAGCGGCCACCAGAAAAATTCCGACTCCCACGGCAACCGCCAGAATCAGTGTCATATTTGATACCGAAGGTACCTGCCCGGCCAGCACCTGCAGATCCGGTTCCGATATTGTGATGATAAATCCAAGTACAAAACACAACCCGATGATCACCGGCAGCCTTTTTGACTGTGCGATCCGGGTTCCGATCCTCTCTCCCATTGGTGTCATCGACATCTCCGCCCCCAGTGTGAAGAACATCATTCCCACCACCAGAAGGATCGCTCCAATAATAAAAGCCATCAGAATGCCCGGCGGCACCGGTGCGATCGTAAAGCTTAATATCAATACGATCGCGATGATCGGTACCACCGCTTCCAATGACTCTTTTAATTTCTCTGATAATTTTGTCCGATATAAATTCAATAAATATTCATGCCTTTCTGTGTTAATTATTCTACAATTTTCTGACTATTCAATATATTCTTTATATTATCACAGAATTCCAATCCTATCTATTTTTCTACTGTTAAGATCTTGCTAAGAACGCTTACTCTGTAACCATATCCTTAGCAAATAATGCAGCTCCCAGTGCTCCACAAAGCTGTGCCTTATCGCTGATCACCAGTGTCGTTCCAAGCTTCTCTTCCAGTGTCTTCACCAGTCCCTGGTTCTTTGACACTCCTCCGGTCATCATATAGCGTTCCTCGCCGCCGACACGTTTTGCCAGTGCTGCTGTCTTGGACGCAACAGCCTTATTCAGTCCATGTACGATATCATCGGTTGCCTTATTCTGTGCGATCAGTGATACCACTTCCGATTCTGCAAATACGGTACACATGCTGGAGATTGTAATATCTTCCTTATATGACAGACCTGCCTTTCCCATATCGTCCAGACTCATTTCCATGGTTCTTGCCATCATCTCCAGGAATCTTCCGGTTCCGGCTGCACATTTATCATTCATGACGAAGTTGGCAACGGCTCCATTTTCATCCAGGCGGATGACCTTACTATCCTGTCCTCCGATATCAATAACGGTACGGACTTCCGGGTTCAGGAAATGTGCCCCTCTTGCATGACAGGTAATCTCCGTAATACTCTTATCACCATCTGAAATAGCCGTTCTTCCGTATCCGGTTGTAACCATTGCATCGATGTCTTCTCTCTGAAGTCCCGCATCCTTCAGTGCTTCTTCCAGTGCACGCTCTGCTCCGATTGCTGCTCCCGCACCTGTCGGCAGGATGATCCCTGTCACGATATTTTGGTCTTTATCAAGAATTACTACATCTGTACTTGTTGATCCGCTGTCTATTCCGGCGAAATATCCTTTTCCCATCTTCAGTTCCTTCCCTTCCAGTTCTTCCATATTCATGCTCTCTGCAAATGCTTCTAATCTTGTCAGAAGCTGTCCGCTGCTCTGTACGGTATAATCCGATTCGATCTTCAAAAGTGGTACGGTCACATTCTGTTTGATCTGTGCGTATTCAAAACTGTAAAAATCGCAGAATTTCACGGTATGATAAATAATCCCCTTTAATCCCGGGTCATTGTATAATCTCTTTCTTCCACTGTGATCCATCATACGCATACATGGAATCTGTCCGAGAAGTTCTTTCGCATACCATACCATCAGTTCATCAAATTCCAATTCCTTTGGCGGCTCTGTCTCGCCCACCGAACGGTTGTTGACACAGGTATCATTTTCCACCGGATACGGCATACTCTTCTGCACCATATCAAAAAGTTCATTTCCCATACGTGCACCCAGCACACTGATATGCGGCTTTACAATGTGTTCCGGCTTCTTGAATGCCTGACGGAACTTTTCTTCATCAAATGTTGTGCCTTTATATTCTCCATATGCTTTCGCAAGACCTTTTAACTGCACTGCTGTACGTTCTCTGCTGCACTCTGCATCACAATGAAGCACATCGATCATATATAAGAAATCCAGTTTTCCACTGTCTTCCAGAATATCATAGACACTCCGGATCGTATCACAACAGTTGACCAGCACCAGTTCCTTTACCTTTCCGCTCATCACAGCTTCCAGAAGAGCCTTGCCGAATCCGCAGATGTTCGGATGCGCTATCTGATCCGCATGGTCAAAGCCCTGCGGCATCTCATTCAGGTTCTGACATTCCCCGCCGAACGCTTCTAAGAGTTCGATTGGGGTATATTTACAGACATAATATGTTTTATTCATCGTGCGATTCCTCCTGTCTGTCCGTATTTTCATCCGTTTCTGTATTCAGCATCTCTAAGAATGCCCCGAGTCTGGTAGATGTCTGCCCTTCTCCGCCATGACTTCTGTCGCATCCATCGCCGTCCAGGATCAGAAGCGGGATTCCCTGTTCTTCGAATTTGCACTTGGCAAGCTGTGCTGCTCCAAGGGTATGCTTACATCCCCAGTGTCCGAACCAAACAACACCGTCTGCTCCTGTCTCCTTTGCATGACAGATTCCTGCTTCGATTCTTCTGATCGCACTTCCATTTAATGCATGATACACCATACGTCTCGCCATCGCTTCATAAGGCTTCTCCGGATCAAAATCCGGCTCACAGACACGGCTCAGTTCACATCCAACGATCTGCGCTTTTTCCTGAAAGCAAAGTTCATTCTTCACCGCATCTGACCAGAACGGAATGGTGTGCATCCAGTAAATCTTCTTTCCCTTTTTTGCCGGGGCCTTCTTCACATCGTTCAGGAGACGGTCCACATACGTTTCCTCTTCTTCTGTTCCCAACAGCAGATTATTTGTCATACCTGCATAGAGTGGCGTAACAAGGTCTGCAGGAATATATCTGTCCGCACTTTCCTTTTCATACTGTGCGAATTTTTCCAGCGTCCGCTTGCTTCTTCTCAGTCGTTCTGTTAATGTCTCATCTGTAATCTTTTTGCCTGTGCATTCTTCTATAAAGTCTTTCAGTTTACGAAGTTGGTCTGCCACATACTGTACATTGTCTTCGTTCTGCTGCATCGGCACATCGATAGCAAAGATCGGTACATCATACATCTTTGCCAGCTTCTTAAATGTCAGAAGGTTTGCATCACAGGTCAGATTCGTGTATACAATACACTTTGGTTTCGGAAGTACTTTCTTCTGCGCCGCTCCGATAAATGTCTTGTGATAACTGCAAAGTGTCTCGGATATGCCCGTATTCTCCGCCTGTTGTAAAAATGCTCTTTCTGCCTTAGATGCAGAAAGATAGCAGGAAAATCCTTCTACATTGTATGGATGTAATCCTGCTTCCTGTAAAATTTCACAAGGAGTAAAGATACTGACAATTGCACTTTCTTCCGGACGTTCCAGCGGTCTTATCATCGTATCCATCATAAGCCTTGCCAGATACTGCTCTGCCGGCATCAGTCTTTTGTCCGGTGCGAACCGGAACTTCAGATTCTGTGCCTTCCATCCGGTCTTCAAAAGCCATCTTGCTCTGCCCGGATTTTCATTACTCCATTTTTCTATATAGTTTCCATATGTTTCTATGATCTTCATGTTCTCATCCTCGTCTTGCCCTGTTGTCTGTTTCCATTTTTCTTCCTTATTTAAGTATAAAAAAACATTTAACATCATACTCTTCTTTTTTATAAAATGCAAATATACAGCAGTGATTTTCCACAAATCTGCTGCTGCATATAGATATCATCGTATCATTACAATACAAGTAATAACACGAATCCGACTATTCCAATCATTGAAAATACTTTTCCTTCTGTTGCCCCCGGTGCATGATAGACGATCCTCACTTCATGCTTCCCACTTCCGATCTCACATCCAAGAAATGCTGTATTTACCTTTTGTATCTTCGTCTCTTTTCCATCGATGTACATCTTAAAATGTGTGTCATATGGGATGGATGTAATGAACCAGCCATCATTCTTTACCTGTATCGTTCCCTGTATCACATTATCTTTCGTCAGCTTTTTATCCACCTGAACTTCTGACTGATATAACGTTTTTGACCGTTCCGGCAGACTGCCAAGATATGCCTGTACATGGCTTAATTGATATTTTCCTTTGCCAAATGTTACAGAAATAGTATCTTCTCCATCCTTTAACGGCACTGCATAGATAAATGTTTTATTTTCATTATAATATACATGATCTTTTGCGCTTAGTTTATTACGGATTCCGTTGATCCAGACTGCCACGTCCTTATTCGGACGTGCATTGTCCACACGGAAGCTCAGGAAAAGAATCTGTCTCTGCCCCTCTTGTTGTGTCGTTTCCTGCTGCACCTGTCGAATGGAAAATGTTATCTTTTTTATCTTCTTCGCATGGATCTTCCAGCCATCTTCTTTTTCATGGATCCACGTTCCGACTTTTCTTTCATTTCCGTTTTTCTTCCCTATATCTGTGGTTCTATTGCCGGCTCCATTTTGCGCTTTATGATTGTCGGCCATTTTCAGACTAACAGGCGTATAAGCTGTCATTATGTTCTGATCTGAAGATTCCGTATGTTCTCCAACAACTGCATATTCCAGAAATGCCGTCTGATTATATGGAAATGCAAGTTTGTTATATTCTTTTTCCGTCATCACACGATCTGTTGCATACATGACCGGTGCCGCGTCATTATTCTGATATATGCCGGTTTTTTCACATTTCTTAACCAGAGCATATCCCGTTACATCAGAATCTGATACGATATAGCGTACTCCCATCATCCGGCAAAATACCGGATTCTTCGATACCGACTGCATCATCACATTCCGAAACGGTTCTTCCAGTCCGAATGTCTTCTGACGAAATGTCTGATATTCAGAATTGTATGCCGATGAATAGATTGAAGTAATATTCTGCCCCGCATCCCAGATCCGGTTTAAATCCGCTGCATTTTCATCGTCATTGCCCATCTGTTCTGTGCGGTAATATCCACCATCATTTTTCAAAGCTTCTTTTACCGCCTGTTCATTATGTTCTCCTGCAACATCCCGGTACAGTTTGTGACTGACATACCGGTCCGGCTCCATCTGATAAAAGGTATTCATCGTGACCGCCAGACATAGCACCGACGGCAGTGCCAGCATCAGAATCTCTTTTGTCTCTTTGCAGTGGCTCTTCACTGCACAATAAAGCACATAACATATCAGGAACAGAACACTTTCTGCAAGTAATGCCTTCCATACGTTTTCCTCTATTCCTTTAGATGTAAACTGGTTTCTTGCTATATAAACAAATACCGTTGTAATGATATACGGAACCATTCCTGCAATAAGAGACAATTTCTCTTTCCTGCATTTTTCCAGATAAATAGCAATCAGATAACACAACAATGGCAGAAATGGAATGAATACCTTATCTCTGATATACAGTCCGCCATTCAATAAGTAAGCAAATACCGGAATGACAAGCACGATCACACATCCATATGTGAGCACTCTCTCATATACTTTCCGGTACAGAAGTCCTGTGATCAAAACGGTGATCACAAGTGTTGTAAGTCCGATTCCATAGATGCTGTAAGCGAATCGTTCTACCGTGATCTGCGGAACGAAAAGGGTAGTAAGCGATGTATTCTGCCCTTTACTTCTACCACCCGCCAGTGCAAGTACCGTTGGTACCAGGAAGAAACTACTCATAAGTACTGCCAGAATCATTGGACGAACAAAACACAGTCCATCCACTAAAAAGCCTCTGACCGTGACTCTGCATCCTTCTCTTTGTTCAAAATACCGGTGCAGTCCATAAAGAACCAGTACCAGCATTCCGCCAATACTGAAATAGAAACTGGTCATGATCATCAGAAATACACTAACTGTAAAAAGACCGCTTTTTTCTTTTTCAAAATACCGGTCCACACCTATAAGTGCCAGACATAAGAACGGCATATAATCTACGAACATGATCTGACCGCTGTACTGTCCGATCATCGGGCCCGCCAGCAGGAACATCAGCGATATGATAAAAGCAACGCCTGTATCCATCTTTCTGCTTTTCAGCCAGTAATAAAAAAGCAGTACCGAAACCGTCAGACCTGTTATGCTGATCACCATGATGTAATCTGACATTTTCACAAATGGGAGCAGATATGACGGCAGAATCAATGGACTGTATAGTCCGTAATAAGCAAAATGATAAATGTTCTGACCTCCGCCCAGATTCGGCGCAAATTCCGGAAATATCTTTCCCGTTGCATAAAACTGCTGCCGGAAATATTCCGGGAACACACTGTGCTGACTGCTCCAGTCCACCTTTGCCCCGAAAATATTTCCTGCACCTGTAGAGTACAGACAGGCGGCAACCGTAAGCAGGATCAGTGCCATTTCCCATAGCAGACCTTTTCTACGTTCTTTCATGCTTCTGCTCCTTATCATCGCTGGAATCCTTTAAAATAAAAATCGGACGTTTCTTCGTCTCAAGATAAGTCTTTGACAGATACTCCCCTACAATTCCGGTACAGAGAAGCTGTACTCCGCTGACCAGGAAAATAATACAGGCAAGTGACGGCCAGCCAGATACCGGATCTCCCCAGACCAGCGTCCTTACTACAATCACTGCGATCATAATAAAGGAAAGCACGCAGAACAGTACACCCACTACCGAAGCCAGTGAGAGCGGTGCCACTGAAAATCCGGTAATTCCCTCCACCGAATATTTAAACAGCTTCCACATGGACCACTTGGTTTTTCCGGCAGAGCGCTCAATATTATCGTACTGCAGCCATTTTGTACGGAATCCAACCCAGCCGAAGATTCCCTTTGAAAAACGATTATACTCGCTCATTTCCAGAACTGCCTGCACCATCTTCCGCTTCATCAGCCGGTAATCTCTCGCTCCATCTACAATCTCTGTCTTTGAAATAGCATTGACAAATTTGTAAAAGCTTTCTGACAGGAAAGAACGGATACGTGGCTCTCCGGTTCTTGTGACCCTTTTTGTCGCTACATTGTCGTATCCATCCTCTTGCAAGATCTCATACATCTCAGGTAATAGCGTCGGTGGATCCTGAAGATCTACATCCATAAGTGCAACATAATCGCCTTCCGATGCTTTCAATCCTGCATAAATCGCAGCTTCCTTTCCAAAGTTTCTGGAAAATGAAAGATATCTGCACCTGCTATCCTTTTCATTCAGGTCTTTCATGATACCAAGCGTCGCATCTGATGAACCATCATCTACAAAAATCAGTTCAAATACAACATCCTTCATCTCGTCCATTACACGGCACATTTCTTTATAATAAACAGGCAATGCCTCTTCTTCGTTATAACATGGTACTACTACCGAAATCTTATCCATATTCTTCACCTCGGAAGTAGAGTTTACTCTTTTTTTATTAAATATACACATCCATTTCCCTTAATATTTTCTGAAAAATTTCTAAACAGAAAATTACATTTAAAAAAAGAATGTGCTCCGGCACTTTCCAGTCCCAGGGCACACACATTTTCCATGCCTTTATTCAACAATTGTATACTGAAGTAATTCATAATGAAGGCGGCTTCCTTCCCGGATCTCTTCCGGAAGAAGTGCTCTTGCTACCATCTTTGCCTCTTCCTCTGGCAGATTGGTCCGCTTCAGCATCGCATAATCTCCATCGATTCTCTCTACAATATAATCACAAACCAGCATTTTGTTCCTCCTCTTTTTTCTTCTATCTTAGCTCGCCACCGCTCTTTTTTCAACTACAAGCTCAGGAGTTACATTCTGATGCCGGTAAATACTCAGCAAAATTCCCATCAATACTGCTGAAACCATCTGACCACTTCGCCCATATCCGAAGAACAGACACCAGGCTCCCTGACCGAACCTGGATACCCCAA
>ENA-OOWZ01001646-OOWZ01001646.1-human-gut-metagenome-genome-assembly--contig:-NODE-1646-length-10452-cov-13.992594_pt1 | contig 10452 bp, 11 predicted proteins | sample MGYA00241580_ERZ501329 | MGnify/ENA primary metagenome ERZ501329 (study PRJEB25962, sample SAMEA2042923) | human gut metagenome | biome: human gut; feature: human-associated habitat; material: faeces... | reverse complement strand
GACGGATCTCTGCATGTATCTGTAATACCTGCCCCAACAGTGCAAGAATTCTTGGGATGTCCTTTTTCTCTGCCTTGCGAATCTTCATTTCTATTTCACTCCTTTACAATTCCGAATTGTTTCAGTTTACCATGCTTGCCGTTGTATAGCAATATGAGTAAAAATCTTTCTAAAACTTAAAAACAAATCGAAAGAGTAAATGCATCACTAACTTTCCATCTACTTCCGGTTCCAAAGCTTCAACAATTGTTCGCGAATCGATGCATAATGTTCCCCAATAAGTCCGAAATCCATCTCCTTATAAGTCCAGACAGCACAGCCGATACCGAACTGTCGGAATACGGTATCCACATCCGTGAACCAGCGCAGAGTATCTTCTACAGGAGCCTGATCAATAACACCGAATTCTCCACAGTACAAAGTCACTCCGGCATCTTTCGCAGCAGTAACCGCTTCCATTACCATTTCCGTGATAAATTCTGTTCCCATAGTCTGTGACTGTGCCTTACATACCACTTCTCCCTGATATCCGATGGGCAGTGACTTTGTACGATAATAGTCCATTGCTTCCGGATAGTGAATATCTTCGGTCTGGCTGATGGTCGGTACCCAGTGTGCTTTCTGATGGGTAAACAGCAACGGCTCATAGAAATGGAACGTGAACAATATATTTTTATCCTTGGGCTTCTCTAACAGTTTCAATGTCTTCACACTGTTCCATTGAATTCCGCCGTATATAATAATAGTGTCTCTGGCTATTCGGCGAATAGCGTCCACCGTTTCCGCAATGAGCAGATTCCACGCTTCCGCATTTTCCTGCTCTACCACTTCATTCAGCAGTTCAAACGCAACATGAGTCTCGTTCGCATAATGCTCTGCAATCTTGATCCACAGATTTACGAAACGCTTCTGCACCATTTTATTTGTAAACAGAATATTTTTCTCCTTATCTCCGGCATTATTAAAATCATAGCCATACGCTTTATGCAGATCTAGTACAATGTTCAATCCCTGCCGTTTACACCATTCCACCACTCTGGTCACATAGGCAAAGCCCTCTTCTCTGGTTCTGCCATATTCATCTTCCAATACTTCATAATCAATTGCCAGACGTACATGGTCAAATCCCATGGAAGCAATCTTACGAATGTCTTCCTCCTGAATAAACGCATCGTAATGTTCTGTGTTATGCACACACTGAGATAAATAGCCACCTAAATTGATACCTCTCTCTAATTTCATGCTCTTGCCCTCCTGATCCTTCGCAACGGAAAATTTATAATCCTGCAGTTCTTCTTTTCTCTAGTATATAATTTCAAACATCATTTATATATCGTTTCTATACTATTTTTATCGTTTTTATGCTATATTATTTATAGCATCAGGGTGCCACTATCTTCACTCCACAAGAGAAAGAATCGCATAGCGGTTTTGAAAACACTGTAATAATTTCAGAAAGGTGTCCATATGAACATTCCTCAGGAACTTCTCTATCAACAATATGTCCGCAGAGAATTAGAGACTTATCGCGCCCCTTATGATCCGGAAGCGGAATTCTACAGCTATGTCAGGCAGGGAAATACTGAAAAAGTAAAAGAATTATGCCATGAATCTTTTCAGGAAAAGAAAGGCCTGGGTGTCCTCTCGGATTCTCCTCTGCAAAATCTGAAATACCACTTTACCATCACTGCTGCCATGCTGGCAAGATATTGCATCGAAGGAGGTATGGAAGTCACAGAGGCTTATGATCTCAGCGACTACTACATTCATAAGGCGGATCTAATGAAATCAAAAAAAGAAATTTCCGCCCTGCACCCGCAGATGTGTCTGGATTACACTACTCGCATGGAAAAATTGCATAGAAATCATGCCTGCTCCCGTCCGGTTGCCCAGTGTCTGGAATATATCTATGATCATTTACATAATCGTATCACTGTCCCGACGCTCGCCGCTCATGCCGGCATATCTCCCGGTTATTTAAGTCACCTGTTCGCAAAAGAGATGGGAATTTCTGTCAGTTCCTATATACAGAACAAAAAAATAGAGACCGCTCAGAATATGCTTTGCCATTCCGATTATGCGATCTCTGTAATTTCTACTACCCTGGCGTTTCCCAGTCAAAGTTATTTCACATCTGTATTTCGGGAAAAGACCGGGAAAACACCAATGCAGTATCGTGCAGAACACTTCCGCACTTCCGGCATCGAATAAAAATCCGGAAATGTTCTTATCTCTGCCGGGCCATGGCAGGTGGAGATTTACAGGATAAAACGCCATGATTATATATCACTCGTTCGATACCCTGACTTCATGCAATTTCACAGACAGGAAACATTTCCATCAAAGATGCTCCTGTAAAAAGAATTTGTCCTGTTGAATCCCGATTTTCTTAATTCTACAGTCGAGTAGACTAAGACCTCTCAATCTTAGCCCCTCACAGATCCGTACGTGCGGCTTTCCCGCATACGGCTCCTCATAGTAACATTCGCTTCAATATAAACAATAGTACGTTTTAGGTTTTGCTAACGGGTAATACTTGAGCATTTCCACAAATCCATTCCATGTGTATGCCCGTCTACAACCTCTCCGATTCATGGCTTTGAATAGAAACTGTTGTACTCTATGCAGGAATGTTGTTATCTTCCGAAAATTCCATGTAACACCATAATACCGATAGTGTCCAATTAGTTTTACGTTCAACTCTTTAATTATTTCTCGCATTGGTCGATTTCGATTATCGTAAATCCAGTTCTTGTATGCTCTAACCTTTTGCTCAAACTTCTTTCTTGAAGTCTGTACCTTTGGCACGAAACCTCCCTTTCGAGTTTTGCTACAGTAGAAGGTAAATCCCAGAAAATCAAATGTTTCAGGCTTACATTCTCCTCTTGCTCTACGATTCTGCTCTGCAAATCTCCCAAATTCAATCAGTCTGCTTTTACTACTTTCCAGCTCCAGTCCAAACTTTTCCATTCGTTCCTTTAACTCTTTATAGTATCTTTCAGCTTCTGACTTATATTGAAATCCTGCAACAAAATCATCCGCAAAGTTGACGAGAAAACACTCTCCCTGCATTTCCCTTTGCACCACCAGCTTAAACCACAGCGTCAGCACATGATGCATGTATATATTTGCAAGCATCGGACTCATTACTGAGCCTTGTGCCGAACCTTCCTCTGTTGGCTCGAATTTTCCTTGCTCCATTATTCCTGCTTTAAGGTATTTACGTATTAGCCACAATAAGTTCTTATCCTGTATATTCCATTCAAGGAACTTCATCATCCAATCATGGTCGATATGGTCAAAGAAACCTTTGATATCGGCATCTACGATATAGCTGATTTTTCCATAGCTTATCCGTTGGTATACTTCTTTTATTGCTTCGTGACACCCCCTATTCGGTCTGAATCCATACATGCAGTTTAGGAATCTCGGTTCATAAATAGCTCCCAGTATTTTCTTCACTGCCATTTGTACAATCTTATCTTCATAGGAAGCAATCCCTAATGGTCGTTTCTTTCCATTTCCTTTAGGTATATATACCCTCAGTGACGGAAGTGGCTTAAAGGATTTGTTTTTCAACCTCTGTACCAGTTCCTTGATATTTCTATCAAGGTTCTTCCCATACTCATCCTTAGTTACCTTGTCAATTCCGACTGCTTTGTTCCCATCTAATTCCTTATGGCATTGCTTTAGCATATCTTCATTTATCAAGTGGTACACTGATGTAAATATAGGATGTTTTGATGTTGCTGATATCTCAGCTATTCTTACTAATTTCGTTTCCATTATTTCCTCCGTCCCTGAGTACGGATAATGTGTCCTCAGTAAGACCTTTACTATGCAATCCCCTTCCCTCCATCGGCATTGCCCGATTTCTACAGTACTATGGGATTGTCCGACCACCTACCATTCATTTGAAATCCTCCGTTTTCAGTTGCAACTTCATACTCTTCTTCGAGAAATGGCAGGTTCTCCCCAGTTGATGTGTATTCACAATGTAAAACATGATTGGTTCTCTGACTCCGCAGTGCCACATAACACTCGCCATATCGCATTACATGATATTGTCTTCCGCACCAGTTAAGACGTCGACCGACTGAAGTTAACGTTTCGAAGCTCAATCACTATTCAACCCTGCTTTCTTGCTGTCTACGCTTGTCAGATGCCGTTACCGGCATCATCCCAAGACTCGCTATTATCTGGTTGGCTAAACCTTGGATAAACCGGAATCCCACCGGCTTGACTACACACCCTTAGCTGGGCGCACAACTGGAAGTTGTTAGTCGCTATCTTGTTTGCGGTTAAATTCAAAAACGACAGGTTCAAATTCAACTAAATGCTTATCTTGGGTGTTAGTTCCTTTAGGGTTCTCTATGCCGGTAACTTCATAGTATTCATCACTGTATTGTATTTTACTACCATCAAAATCTTTTTGAATGGATTTGACATATTCAAACGGATTTTCTATTGGTAACAAACTTAATGCCCGCTGTAGCTGTTGTACCGCTGTCCTCTGCTCATCGGTCAGTATTTTTTCTTCGTTTGCCATGTGTTCTTCAAATTTATTTTTATCCATCCAAACGATTTGCTCCAATGGGTTAGCAGTACCACAAGCCAAGATTAAACGGATAAAATCTTCAAAATTTGCCGCTAATGGATATACATTTTGGTCTACACAACTTTCTGGATTGCAGGCAAATACCATTTCTCCATATTCCGGCAAAAAGCAATACAGAATACATCCTTCAAATCCGATTGGCTTTGCGTTGACGGGATAGCAAAAATACGGGTCTGCAATATCTCCATATTCTAAACATAAAGATCCCTTATCTATGGGAAGTGCCATATACTTTTCGTAAATTGTTTCCATTGATGTGCCTCCACAAAATTCCGATTTGTTGCTCACTTTTCGTATTCAAATTATACCATAAAACTTGTGAACAGTTCTACCGCAGCTTTGGACTATATGAGAAAAGTCCGAACAGTTTTCTGTCCGGACTTCCTCGCTCAATTATAAATCAATTCCGCTTTCACAATCTCCTCTGCCTGTGCCTTGCAAGCGTTCATCTGCCGCACCCATTCCATTTGGTTTTCGGCTTTCAGTTGCTCGGTCACGCCGTTTTGCTCTGCCAGTGACCGCACGATCAGCTCCATGCGGTTTCGTGCCGCTTCGTCAATCTCGGCGCAATGCTCAAAGAGCTTGTCGGATAGCACCAGCTCATTGAACAGTATCGGGCGGTGCATTTCCAGATACGCCTTGCGAAGTCTGCCGTAGTGTCCGAGGGGCTTGGTCTTGCGGATAATGATGTTTGGGATAAGATAATCGCCGTTCTGTGTGTAAGTGATATTCATGCTGTTTGTACTCCTTTCATCGGCTCTCTCTGCGGTAAACTGCTGACAGGGACGAACACGCCCTTTGCAATGTCCTCCGCACGAATGGCGGCTTTCTTGGCTTCGATTTCTGCCTTTTTCCGCTTTTTGATTTTGTCCTCGTATCGCTTCTGTGCTCCGCTGGCTTTCCGCTTCAAGTAGTTCTGGTGGAGCCTGTCCTTGCGTTCCTCACGCTTGCGGATTTCCTCTAATTCCTCCGGGGTAAGCTCCACTTCGCCAAACGCAGGGGGAACGAAACGACCCACGAAATTGAAGTAAATCTCGACCTCCTGTGTGGTCTGAATACTGCCCTTGCGGTCACGCTCATGCACAAGGATTTTCTCAATAAACTCATTGAGCATGGCAATCGTCAGCTTGTCGAAGTTCTCATACTTGTCAATCAGAGCGATAAAACGGTCAGCGTCCTTTTCGTGCTTCTCGTAGCTCTTGATAGCCTTTTCCAGAACAGAGATTTCAGCGGTAAGCTCGGACTGTTCCTTTTCGTATTGAGCGTCCAGAGTGGCGTATCTGCTGTCGGACAGCTTTCCTAAAATGTTGTCCTCATAGATTTTGCAGAGCAGGACTTCCAGCTCGGAAACTCTCTGCTTTGCGGTGGCAAGGCGTGTCCGCTGTTTCTTGACCTCTGCCGTCTGCTGGCTGGACTGCGCTTCCTGCACCACACGGACAAACTCGGCTCGGTCATGCTTCGCATACTCGGCAATGGCTTTCAGCATTTCAGAGACAAGGGACAGTACCACATCTTCATTGATACGGTGCTGTGTCGTGCAGAGCTTTCCAACTGGGACTTTGCTGTATTGGGAACAGGTATATTGAGAAATACGCTTGCCGTTGTTGGTACGGTGGACATACATCTTGCCGCCGCAATCGGCACAATAAAGCAAGCCTGTGAGGGGAGCTGCTTCGCCCCAGCCGTCCGGGTAGCGTCTGACATTCCCACGGATTTTCTGCACAAGGTCAAAGGTCTGCTGGTCAATAATGGCTTCGTGCGTATTCTCAAAAATCGTCCATTCGTCCTCCGGGACATAATGGCTTTTCTTGTCCTTGAAGTGCTTTCGGGTCTTGAAATTGATGGTGTGTCCCAGATATTCACGCTTTTCAAGAATGTTGCAGATGGTGGAAGAACCCCAGCCGTACACATCTTTGAAGGTCTTATTTTTGTTCACGCCCTCGCCGTGCCGGGCAAGGTAAGCGGACGGAATGAGGACTTTTTCTTCTTTCAGCTTGCTGGCGATCTGATACGGACCGTAGCCCTCAATCGTCATGGCAAAGATGCGCTTGACCACATCAGCGGCTTCGGGGTCAACCAACCATTGGTCTCTGGCTTCGTTCCAGAGATAGCCGTAAATGACCGTGCCTGTGAGGTGCTTGCCGGACTTGCCTTTTGACTGGAAAGTGGAACGGATTTTACGGCTGGTGTCTCTGGCGTAATACTCGTTGAACATACGTCGTTCGGGAAGGTGAAGCGCAAACAGCAAAAATCCAGTATTCATGCGGGTTTGCGGCGAGATGGCTCTCGATCAGATACCTCTCTTTCAGACAGTCAAGGGGCTGAAATCACAATCGCATAGTTGTTTTCATGGGAGAATGGCGGTAACAGCGGGCATTCTCCCTTTTTTCGTTCCTGCCGCTTTCAACGAGGAGGAACACGAACATGGAAGAACCGAAAAGCACAGCAAAGCGCAGATCAAAAACCTCTGTTCCCGTGCAGGAGGATAAGATTACCTTGCTCCCGCTGTCGGAGCTGCACGACTTCCCAAATCACCCCTTCAAGGTGCGGGACGACGAGGCCATGCAGGAAACGGCGGAGAGCATCCGGCAGTACGGCGTACTCGTCCCGGCCATCGTCCGTCCCCGTGAGGACGGCGGCTATGAGATCATCGCCGGACACCGGCGCAGGCACGGCAGCGAGCTGGCGGGGCTTTCTGCCATGCCCTGTATCGTCCGTGAGATGGATGACGACACCGCTACCATCCTCATGGTGGACAGCAACATTCAGAGAGAAGATATTCTCCCCAGTGAACGCGCACAGGCGTACAAGATGAAAGCTGAAGCATTAAATCGTAAGATGGGGCGACCTGCAAAAGAAAATGAGGGACAAGTTGTCCCTACTTTCCGTGGAAAGAAAACCAGTGAAATTATCGGTGAGCAGGTTGGCGAAAATTATAAGCAGGTTGAACGCTATATGCGCCTGACCGAGCTGCAACCGGAATTGCAGCAAATGGTAGATGAGAAGAAAATCGCCATGACACCAGCCGTGGAGCTGTCCTACCTCAAACCAGAGGAGCAGCAAATGCTCCTGACCGCCATCGACAGCGAACAGGCTACGCCCTCGCTCTCACAGGCGCAGCGGATGAAGAAGCTCTCCCGCGAGGGAAAGCTCAACGACGATTCCATGCTGGACATCATGATGGAGCAGAAAAAGCCGGAGGGCTACAATGTCGTCCTCTCGGCGGACAAGCTGCGCAAATATTTCCCGCGCTCCTATACGCCGCAGAAGATGGAGGAAACCATCCTCAAGCTGCTGGACGCATGGCTGCGCAAGCGCCAGCGTGACCAGTCCAGATAACCGAATACAATCGCAGACAACCACGACACCGACCGGGCAGAGAGCTTTCTTTGCCCGGTTTTGTCATATCCAGAGAGGAGCAAAGCCATGTATATCAACACGTTCAAGTATAAGCCGGAGGACGTTTCCTGCGTCCTCTGTACGGAATATGTCAAAAAGCTGGGCTGTACCGCCCTGTCCTGTCCCTGCCTTGCCGAGCGCATGGAAGCCGGTACGGTGGGCTATGCGGAGGCTGTCGCGGAGCTGTTTCCGTACCGTCCGCGCCTGACTGCAAGAATCATGCGGCTGGCGGAGAGCTTTCCCGGAACCATGTGGCAGGACGACGCCCACAGGAAGCGTATGGAGACTCTGCGGCTGCTGCTGGGCTGCCGCAAAGAGCGCGACACGCCGGAGTTCTTCGCCGCGCTGTATCTGCTGACCTCCAGCAAAGAGCTTGCGGACAGGACCTTCAACTGCTTCTTCCGCGGCGGCATCGACTTCCGCTACGCCCGCAGGCGCGGTATCTCATCCCATGACTACACGCTGCTTATGGCGGCAAAGAGCCTTTACTGCCACACGGCGGAGGTCACGCAGGGCGACCTTGCTGAGCCGCAGATCATCCCCGACGAGGCGTTCCGGCTACTCATCAACGCCCTGCTCATCGCCCGTTTCGGGCTGGACGCCCTGAAAATCACCGCAAGACGCGGACAGCGGGAATATACCCTCCGCCGCCTCATCCGCCGCGAAGCAGGGGGGAACGCTCCGCCTGCGGGGCTGCTTTTTCCCTCTGAGGGGAGGTGAACACCGTGGCAGTATTTCGTGTGGAGAAGAACCACAATTACACGGTCATGTCCAATTACCACCTGCGGGACACCACCCTGACCCTCAAGGCCATCGGTCTGCTGTCCAAGATGCTCTCTTTGACAGATGAGTGGGACTACACCACCCGCGGGCTTGCCGCCATCTGCAAGGAGGGCGTGGACGCCATCGGCGCAGCGCTCAAGGAAGCCGAGCTGAGCCACAAGCTGCGCCCTGCTTTCGCTAAGACTTATATCGGCGGGCGCTTTCTCCTGAACGGTGCTCACCGTAACGCCGACAGGCATCGTCACGCCGTTCAGGCGCAGGCGCTTTTGCTCGGCATACGCCCCCTCCCCCGCGGGCGGAGTCAACGGCACCGAGAGAGTCAGGAAATTCAGCCGAAAGCTGCGCTTCGCCTTGGTGACACGCTCTGCGGAGAATTCTGCGGGGCATGAGGCGGAGAAGCTCTTTGCTGTGCGCGCGACCACATAGCCGTCCGCCCTGCAAAAGGACACGGTCAAATCTTTATTCTCCTCCATGCCGCTTATAAGCAGCTCTCCCTTGAGCACGCTGTTGCCTATCTTTTGCTCCTGAGTGCCGTTGAACGGGCGCAGGATAACTATCTGCCCGTCCTCGGCTGCGACGATATTGCCCGGCTCATCACTCTCAAGAGTCGGCTGCTCCGTTGTCTCCCTGACCTCGATGAACGCCGAGCTGCCCCGAACATTGATATTTATCCAGAGGATGCCGCTTAGGTGCTTCATCGCTTCCTCCTCGGCGGCGTCCTCGTCTATCTTTTCGCACGCCGTGCCGAGGCGCACCCCCGCCTGCTCAAACGCGGCGATTATCTCCTCGCTCGGCACTCGGTCGTTGCCCGTGACCTCGATGCTCCAAAGGCGGGTCGACAGTATCAGCAGCGACGAGACGCAAATACACATTCCGATGATTATCCCGACCCTGCGGCTGTGCCTGTTCAGGAAGAACGGCAGCCCGCATTTCTTTTTTATCCGCAGCCTCATGCCCGAGCGGCGGGCGGCGCAGCGCATCCGTTTATAGCCGCTGCGGTCGGTGCAGGCGGTGATCACGCCGTCCCTGCTACGCACATCCCAGAGCAGAATTCGGTTGTGCTCGCACAGATTTATAAATCGCTCGGGGAAGCCGCCCCATGCGGCAAAGCGGACATAGCCTAAGAGATATCTAAACAGCCTCAGTATCAGCATAGCGCCCCAAATATCCTCCTAATTACCGTATTCAAGGGAGCTGATCATCCCTTTGATGACCGCCTGACCGTTCTGCATGGAGAGAATGGTCAGATCGCAGCCCCTGAACCGTACGGTCAGCCTGCCCGTATTCAGGGCAATAGCGTCGTCGCAGTATTCCAGCACCCCGCAGCAGCCGTCAACTATCGCCTCACGGTTGCCCCGCAGCTCGATATGGGCGCAGCCGCCGAAGGTATCCTGCGGGATATCAAGGCTGCGGCCTATGGATTCCATGAGCCTCTCCCTGCGTTCGTCTCTCCGACGGTTTCTGTCCTTCATTCAAGTCACCCCGTATATAAAATTATGACGGACGACCGATAAAAAGAACAGCGCCCGCATAGAATGAACGGAGGGCGAGGTGACGGCAATGAAAAAAAGCGGATATATTTTAAGCGCCGCGGGGCTGCTGCTCTTTGCGGCGGTCGCGACGCTGGGTGCTGCGCAGCACATCGTTCATCT
>ENA-OOWZ01001645-OOWZ01001645.1-human-gut-metagenome-genome-assembly--contig:-NODE-1645-length-10453-cov-2.832949_pt1 | contig 10453 bp, 10 predicted proteins | sample MGYA00241580_ERZ501329 | MGnify/ENA primary metagenome ERZ501329 (study PRJEB25962, sample SAMEA2042923) | human gut metagenome | biome: human gut; feature: human-associated habitat; material: faeces... | reverse complement strand
CGCTGCTCATTTCTTGTGTGTTGTGATGTATTTGATTATGATTCGAATCCCAGTACGGTTTCACTGTTCTGAATATCTGAGTATAACTTCAAATGCATGCCTTCCGTATGGCATACTTTTACAATGTCTTCATACTCTTTACAATCCGGCAGTATTTCCGTGAGAATGTTAGGCATATCGTGAAAAACAGTACGATTAAAAATCCGTGTCTTTGGAGTGTCAAATAACGCGGTGTAAAAAATCTCTGCCTCTACCAGATCCTAGAACATATGGCTTCCGTAAGAAAGCTCCGGCATGTATCCAACTTCACTGTCCGACATTTCGCAGATTGCACAGAAGTGATTGATCGCGGCAAAGCTTACAGGAACCCCAAGTTCCGGTGAGGAGGTTCCGATACGTCCAGGTACGAACAAAAGCAGGTTCTGATTGCTTTTGCGGAAATGATGATTGATATCTCCGATAATATGAGCGATATCTGGTTTTCGTTTATACGGGAATTCATAATAAGCTCTGGAGTCGACGAAGACTACATAGTCAATATCTTCTGCCCGGGACCCGCCCATGGAAGAATCGGTAACGGAGAACACTGTTTTATCTTCCAGGAGCGAAGGAACGGTTACGACATCTCTTCTTGTGCCGACCTGAAGCGGTCTGCACTGTAACAGGTTAAATACAAATTCACCGGTATCAGTTCCATTGATGGTGAATTCGATGTCGACAGGATATTGGTAAGCCTGCTGCAATGTATGAAGAAGAGCAGGGTGTCCGGAAAAATGCATGTATAAAAGTTCCTTTCCTTCTTCATGAAGCTGGTTACAGAGTGGAGTTACACAAAGTGCATATAGTCATCCATGCTGGATACCTGCCAGACGACATTATCGCCCATACGGATGGAATCAAGCATAGAGTCAAGACCCGGAAGACCGGACCGGATTCGTTCAAAAGTACTCATATGATCACGTCCCTTCTGTGAAAATAGTCTATATATAATGTATTATACAGAAAAAAGACTGAAAATTACAGAATAACTGAGAAAAAATATGTAATGCCGAATGGCATGTTTTGCTTGAAAAATACGGACATACAAACTAGAATAAAAATGTTATGAAAAAATAGATAAAGGAGAGATAGAAATTATGGAAATGCTGATTGATGTATTTACTGATGCGGCGCTTGACTGTATTAAGATGCTCCCGTTTCTGTTTCTGGCCTTTCTGCTGATAGAGGCACTGGAACACTATTCCAGTGATTTTACAAAAAAGCTTATGATAAAAGTAGATAAGGCCGGACCGGTAGTAGGAGCAGTAGTAGGATGTGTTCCACAGTGTGGATTCTCGGTTATGGCAGCCAATCTATATTCTGGAGGGATTATTACGATCGGAACATTGATTGCTGTATTTCTGGCAACATCGGACGAAGCAATTCTTATTATTATGGGAAATCCGGAGCATGCCGGCAAGATTGGTATATTGCTTCTGGCGAAAGTGATCATTGCGATCGTTGCAGGATATCTGGTGGATATTTTCTTTAAAAAGGAAATTGCAGTTCCACATCATGAAGGAGAACTCTGTCATGACTGTGGATGTCACAATCATTCATCCGGAATTGTAAAGCCGGCACTTCGTCATACCGGAAAGATATTCTTATATTTATTTGCATTTACATTTATTTTAAATCTGTGTATTGAAGTACTGGGAATTGACAGGATTTCTGCTATGATGCTGGGGGATACAGTATTCCAGCCGGTGATCGCAGCATTGATCGGATTGATCCCTAACTGTGCGGCATCTGTGATTCTGACACAGCTATATTTAAGTGGAGCAATTTCATTTGCATCGGTTATTGCGGGATTGTGTACAGGGGCCGGAATTGGTCTGGTCGTTTTGTTTAAGGTAAATCCGGATAAGAAAGAAAACGTAAAGATTATTGCAGTATTATATGGAATTGCTGTGGCAGCAGGGCTGATTTTAGAGATGTTTGGTGTGTAATGTGCATGTAATATGGCGTGGAATTGCATTTTTGGAAGAATGTGTTATAATATTGACAACTAGGTAATAGGGCTTAGAGAGATTTAGGAGGAAATAAAATGGCTACAAAAAAAGTAACAACAGCAACCACAAAAGATGTAACTGCTAAAGTAACTGCACCAGAAACTAAGACATCAGAAAAAGCAGAGACAGTAAAGAAAGCAGAGACAGTGAAGGTAGTGGCAGCAGCAGAGCCGAAGAAGATAGAGAAGGAGACTGAGAAGAAAGTCGCAGCTCCAAAGGCAGAGCCAGTAAACTCAATTGTAAAAGAAGAAAAAGCTAAGCCGGAAGAGAAAAAGGCTGAGAAGAAAGCAGAAGAGAAGAAAACCGAGCCTAAGGCAGCAGAAAAGAAAACAGCAGAGAAAAAAATAACTGCCAAAAAAGCAGAAGAAAAAGCACCTGCTAAAAAGACGACAGCTAAGAAGACAACGACAAAGAAAACAACAGCTAAGAAATCTACAGCAAAGAAAGAGATTAAAGTAAGTGCTTTTGTTGAATACTATGGAAAACAGGTGGAAGAAAAAGAAATCATTGCAAGAGTAAAAAAAGCATGGACATCTTCTGGAAACAAAATCGGAGATATCAAGACAATGGATTTATACATAAAGCCAGAAGAGTCAGCTGTTTATTATGTAATTAACGGAACATCAACGGGAGCAGTAGCATTCTAAAGGCAGATATGGAACCAGAGGCTGTGAATCTTCGGAAACACGGCCTTTTATACTTTTGAGAATACAAAACCGGCAGCGGTGATTATGTATAATGAGGGGTATAAGAGAAAGGAGTATGGATATGGAGAACGTAACATCAGTTTTGAAATCGGCAGACGGACCCACGAGTATCTTTGTTGCAGGAAAGACGCCGGAAATTATGGGGGCTTTGATCGCAACAGTTGTGGTAGGAGTAATCATAGCTTTGTTTGGACTGAAAATTGTAAGGGTGTTATCGGCACTTGTAGGACTGGCTGTGGGAGCAGTTATTGGAGCAACGGTAGGAGTGATTGCCGGCTTTGATATGACAAAAATGCTTGTGGCGGTTGCAGTGTGTGCGGTAATATTATGCGTTATGTGTGCGGCACTTCGCAAATTTGGAATCTTTATTATGACATTTTTCGGATCCTTCGGCACATTTGTTACGCTGCTTGAAACAAAGTCAGTGATAGTACTTGCTATTTGTGCGGTTATCGCTCTGATCGTTGCGATACTTACGGTAATTTTTGCTGAGTTTTTTGTTATATTTGTGACTGGCATCATGGGCGGTGTAGAGGCTGGAATGGCATTACCGTTTGTGTGTGGAATGACGAAGATTGGCTGGATCGGATATGTGATGAGTGCAGCAATCGCAGTGATCGGAATTCAGACGATGATGCAGTCCAGAAAGATTGGAAAGAAAGAAAAGATATTCTCAAAGAAGATCAAAGAACAGGTATCTATGGAGTCTGAGGTTGAAAAAGCAAGAATGCTTTTAGATGATGGAGAGCCGGAAGAAAGTATGGAAGCAGCCGAGGATAAAGAAAAAACGGATAATGCTGAAGAGACAGATAAGGAAGAGACTGTGACAGAAATATTTGATTTGGATGATACGAAGCCAGATGAAGATAATCTGGACGACGATGAAGATGTTGTGACAGTTGAAAAAACGGATGAGCCGGAAGACGGATTTCTGGATGAAGATGATGTGGAGATTTTTGAAACAGATGATTCAGATGTTGTAGTTTTTCATCCTGACGATATTGATTAATGAAGAAAATCCGACACAGACGGTAATTTCTATATACGAATGTGATAAGAAAAACACCTGGTGCAGAAAATTAAAAACTGCATCAGGTATTTTTTATACCGAAATATGCAATAGAAACTGTTACCTACAGGCAGGATGTATTATTTTGACAGATCAGATTAAGAAAGATATAAGAAAGCCGGGAAGCAGTTTCGTTGTAATTTAAGAGGGATGTGATATAATACTATTAAGAATAAAGTTAAGGAGGCTTACTTATGAAGATAGATATGCATTGCCATGTGCGGGAAGGCTCAGTGGACAGCCGGGTAAGCTTGGATGAATACATCACAACCTTGAAAGAAAAAGGATTTGACGGAATGCTGATCACGGATCATGACACTTATCATGGCTATCGTCACTGGAAATATCACATGAAAGGAAAGGTACATGAAGACTTCGTAGTTCTGAAGGGAATCGAATATGATACACTGGATGCAGGTCATATTATCTGTATCATGCCGGAAGGTGTTAAGATGCGTCTCCTGGAAGTGAAGGGACTTCCGGTGTCTGTGCTGATCGACTTTGTGCACAGACATGGTGGAATCTTAGGACCTGCACATCCATGCGGAGAAAAGTACCTGAGCTTTACGAATACCAGCAGATTCTATAAGTCACCGGAACTGATCAAGCGATTTGACTTTATAGAGGCTTTTAATGCATGTGAATCTGCAGAATCGAACGAAGGTGCAAGAAAGCTTGCGGAAAAATATAAAAAGCCGGGAATAGGGGGAAGCGATGCACACAGACCGGACTGCATCGGGACAGGCTATACGATTCTTCCGGAAAGAGTTACCTGTGAGACAGAGCTGATCGCATTGATACGGAGTAAAGCTGCGATTGAAGCAGGCGGAGTGCTCTATGGAAAGACGGCAAAAGACAAGATGGGACCGGCCCATAAAATTCTGACATATTCTTTCTGGTTCTATAACAAAGGTGGTGCGCTCCTTAAGAAACACAAAAGAACTCTGAAGGGAAAAATTGAAAATCCGGCTACTCCGATCGATCCGATTGAGATCCCATACCTGCATAATATCAAGAAACAGAAGTGAAAAATTATGCACTAAAATTTATAATTTCTTGCATGCCCTTTTTTACTGTGCTAAAATACAGTATAAAACTATGAGAAATCAAGGAGGTACAGGTTCGTTATGGGAATGACGATGACACAGAAGATACTGGCAGCTCATGCAGGTCTTGACAGCGTGACAGCCGGTCAGTTAATAGAAGCAAAGTTAGATGTAGTCATGGCAAATGACATCACAGGTCCTATGGCTCTGCCAATCTTCAGACAGATGGCAGACAAAGTATTTGACAAAGACAAGGTGGTACTGGTACCAGACCACTTTACACCGAATAAAGATATCAAATCAGCAGAGAACTCAAAATCGATCCGTGAATTTGCAAAGAATCAGGGACTTAGCTGGTATTTTGAACAGGGAAAATCAGGAGTAGAACATGCAATCCTTCCGGAGGCCGGAGTTGTTGCAGCAGGGGAATGTATCATTGGCGCAGATTCTCATACCTGTACATATGGTGCGTTGGGTGCATTCTCAACAGGTGTCGGAACAACCGATATTGCAACAGGTATGGCAATGGGAGAACTGTGGTTCAAAGTTCCGAGTGCGATCAAGTTCGTACTGACAGGAAAGCCTGGCAAATATGTAAGTGGTAAAGATATCATCATCCATATCATCGGTAAGATCGGTGTGGACGGAGCTCTTTACAAATCCATGGAATTTACCGGAGACGGAATCAAGAATCTTTCTATGGCAGACAGATTCACAATGGCAAACATGGCAATCGAAGCCGGAGCCAAGAACGGAATATTCCCGGTAGATGAAAAGACAGAAGAATACTTAAAAGAACATACAAAGAAAGAATATAAAGTGTACGAAGCAGATGAGGACGCAGAATATGAAAGTGTTGTAGAGATCGATCTTTCCGAAGTCCGTCCAACAGTAGCATTCCCGCATCTTCCGGGCAATGCGAAGACGATTGACGAGATCGAAGCAATGGAACCAATCAAGATCGATCAGGTCGTGATCGGATCCTGTACAAATGGAAGAATGGAAGATATGAGAAAAGCAGCTGCCATTCTTCAGGGACATACTGTTCATCCGGATGTACGTGTTATGGTCGTTCCGGCAACACAGAAGATCTACAAACAGTGTATCAGAGAAGGCCTTCTGGAAATCTTCGTAGACGCAGGATGTGCAGTCAACACACCAAGCTGTGGACCTTGTATGGGTGGACATATGGGTGTTATGGCAGCAGGAGAAAAATGTGTATCTACAACAAACCGCAATTTCGTAGGAAGAATGGGGCATGTAGATTCCTTGATTTATCTGGCATCACCGGAAGTAGCAGCAGCAAGTGCGATCGCAGGATATATCGCTAACCCAGAGAAAGTAGGTGACAAATAATGAAAGCTTTAGGACATGTTTTTAAATACGGAGATAACGTAGATACAGACGTAATCATTCCTGCAAGATATCTGAATTCATTCGATGCACAGGAACTTGCAAGCCATGCAATGGCAGATATCGACCCTGAATTTGTAAATAAAGTACAGCCTGGAGATATTATTGTTGCCAACAAGAACTTTGGATGCGGTTCTTCAAGAGAACATGCGCCATTATGTCTTAAGACAGCAGGTGTCAGCTGCGTTATCGCAGAGACGTTTGCAAGAATCTTCTATCGTAATGCGATCAATATCGGACTTCCGATCATTGAGTGTCCGGAAGCGGCAAAAGCAATCGAAGCAGGTGATGAAGTAGAGATCGACTTTGACAGCGGTAAGATTTACGACAGAACAAAAGGCACGGAATTCCAGGGACAGCCTTTCCCTGAATTCATGCAGAAACTGATCGCTGCAGGTGGACTTGTAAAATATACAAACAGCAAGAGAAAGTAATCATATAAGGAGAGCATTGGCATGGGTTTATATTACAAAAGTACAAGAAATTCGAATCTGAAAGTAACAGCATCTGAAGCAATTCTGAAGGGACTTGCCCCGGACGGAGGACTTTTTGTACCATCAGAACTTCCGAAACTGGATGTATCAATGTCGGATCTGAAAGGAAAGACATATCAGGAGATCGCATATCTCGTAATGAAACAGTTCCTGACAGATTTTACGGAAGAAGAACTGAAAAGCTGTATCGATAAAGCTTATGACAGCAAATTTGACACAGAAGAGATCGCACCGCTTGTAAAAGTAGATGATACTTATTATATGGAATTATTCCATGGTGCAACGATCGCGTTCAAAGATATGGCGTTATCTATTCTGCCACATCTGATGACGACTTCAGCAAAGAAGAATGATGTAAAGAATGAAATCGTAATCCTGACTGCCACATCCGGAGATACAGGAAAAGCTGCACTTGCCGGATTTGCAGATGTGGAAGGAACAAGGATCATCGTATTCTATCCTAAGAACGGAGTCAGCAAAGTGCAGGAACTCCAGATGGTGACACAGAGAGGCGAAAATGTAAATGTAGTAGCGATCCATGGCAATTTCGATAATGCCCAGAGTGGTGTAAAAGCCATGTTCGAGGATAAAGAACTTGCAGAAGAACTTGCGAAGAAAGGCTATCAGTTCTCATCAGCCAACTCGATCAATATCGGACGTCTGGTTCCACAGGTGGTATATTATGTCAATGCATATGCCAAACTTCTGGAAAATGAAGAGATTGAAGACGGTGAGAAGATCAATGTAGTAGTTCCGACCGGTAACTTTGGTAATATTCTGGCTGCATACTATGCAAAACAGATGGGAGTCCCAATCGATAAACTGGTATGTGCATCGAATGACAATAAAGTGTTATTTGACTTCTTCCAGACAGGTGATTATGACAGAAACCGTGAGTTTATCCTCACAACATCACCATCTATGGATATCCTGATTTCAAGCAACCTGGAACGTCTGCTTTATCGGATCAGCGGAGATGATGACCAGAAGACAAAAGATATGATGGAAGCATTAAAATCCACAGGAAAATATACAATTACAGAAGATATGAAGGCACGTCTTGATGATTTCGCAGCTGGATATGCGACAGAAGAAGAGTGTGCGCAGAATATCAAGAAAGTATATGATAAGACAGGGTATGTGATGGATACACATACAAGTGTAGCATCTTATGTGTGTGAATGTTATCAGAAGAACAGTGGAGACAATAAGAAATGCGTGATTGCATCAACAGCAAGTCCATATAAATTCGTGAAGAGTGTCATGAGTGCAATTGATCCGAAGTATGCAGATCAGGATGAGTTCAGTCTTCTGAAGGTTCTGGAAGAAACATCAGGACGTGAGATGCCGCAGGCGATCAAAGATATCCTGAATGCAAATATTCTGCATGATCTGGAATGTGATGCTGATAAGATGAAAGATACAGTGAAGAATATTCTGGAAGTATAGAACGTTTACAAAATGATAAATATATTTTCTGTATTGATAAAAATACATAAAATGCAAGATTTCGTGTGAAATCTTGCATTTTGTGCTTTTAAAACAAAAAATAGAATAAAAAATAAAAGTTTTAGAGAAAGAACTTGCAAAAACACATTGTGAAAAGATTGTTAAAGTATTGACTTTTGCGTAGAAAAATGCAATAATAAAACAAATGCTGTTGTGGGAGAATATAACAAGACTAGAATTTATAAATATACAGCAGCAAATAAAAGAAAAGAGGTTAAATGAAGATGGCTAAAATCGATTTAAGCAAGTATGGCATTTCAGGAACGACAGAAATCGTACACAATCCTTCTTATGAATTATTATTTGAGGAAGAGACAAAACCAGAACTCGAAGGTTTTGAAAAAGGACAGGAAAGTGAACTTGGTGCAGTCAATGTAATGACAGGTATCTACACTGGACGTTCTCCAAAAGATAAGTTCATCGTAGTTGATGAGAATTCAAAAGATACTGTATGGTGGACATCTGATGAATATAAGAATGATAACCATCCTGCAACACAGGAAGCTTGGAAAGCAGTAAAAGATATTGCGATCAAAGAACTTTCTGACAAAAAACTTTATGTTGTAGATGCATTCTGCGGAGCAAACAAAGATACACGTATGGCAATCCGTTTCATCGTAGAAGTTGCATGGCAGGCTCATTTCGTAACAAATATGTTCATCAAACCTTCAGAAGAAGAGCTTGAAAACTTTGAGCCAGACTTCGTAGTATACAATGCTTCTAAAGCAAAAGTTGAAAATTACAAAGAATTAGGACTGAACTCAGAGACAGCAGTAATGTTCAACATCACAAGCAAAGAGCAGGTTATCGTGAATACATGGTACGGCGGAGAAATGAAGAAAGGTATGTTCTCTATGATGAACTACTTCCTCCCACTTAAGGGAATGGCTTCTATGCACTGCTCAGCTAACACAGACCTGAACGGAGAGAATACAGCGATCTTCTTCGGACTTTCAGGAACAGGAAAGACAACACTTTCTACAGATCCTAAGCGTCTCCTGATCGGTGATGATGAGCACGGATGGGATGACAACGGAGTATTCAACTTTGAAGGTGGATGCTACGCTAAGGTTATCAACCTTGACAAAGAATCTGAGCCAGATATCTACAACGCAATCAAACGTAACGCTCTTCTTGAGAACGTAACACTTGATGAGAATGGAAAGATTGATTTTGCAGATAAGAGTGTAACAGAGAATACACGTGTATCTTACCCAATCAATCATATTGAAAATATTGTACGTCCGGTATCTTCAGCACCTGCAGCTAAGAATGTAATCTTCCTTTCTGCTGATGCATTCGGAGTACTTCCTCCGGTATCTGTACTGACACCAGAGCAGACACAGTACTACTTCCTGTCAGGATTTACAGCAAAACTTGCTGGTACAGAGCGTGGAATCACAGAACCTACACCAACATTCTCAGCTTGCTTCGGACAGGCATTCCTGGAACTGCATCCTACAAAATATGCAGAAGAGCTTGTTAAGAAGATGGAGAAGAGCGGTGCAAAAGCTTATCTTGTTAACACAGGATGGAACGGAACAGGAAAACGTATCTCTATCAAAGATACTCGTGGAATCATCGATGCTATCCTGAACGGAGATATCAAGAATGCTCCAACAAAGACAATCCCATACTTCAACTTTGAAGTACCTACAGAACTTACAGGTGTTGATACAGGAATCCTTGATCCTCGTGACACATATGCAGATGCATCTGAGTGGGAAGAAAAGGCAAAAGATCTTGCTGCAAGATTCATCAAGAACTTTGCTAAATATGAAGGAAATGAAGCAGGTAAAGCTTTAGTTTCAGCAGGACCACAGTTATAAGATCCACTAATGAATCTGATTAAAATCGGATAATGTTATAGGGTTGTAAAATCCATGTAAATGGGTTATAATAAGTGCAGTGGAAACCTGGAATGTTCGACACTCCTGTAGTTTTGAACCTACAATACTTTAAACGGGAGTCTTACATCTCTGTAATATGTCAGGCCATCGATTTTGCAGTGGAAGGCAGAAAAGCAGATGCGGATACCCACCTAGCTGGGTGCTAGGAGTCAGAATACAGGAACCGGCATTTTGGGGAACATACAAAAGATAAAGGACAGTCGTTTATGCGGCTGTCTTTTTCTAATGTGAGGGGGGACATTTATTTAATTCCC
>ENA-OOWZ01001644-OOWZ01001644.1-human-gut-metagenome-genome-assembly--contig:-NODE-1644-length-10454-cov-2.254640_pt1 | contig 10454 bp, 9 predicted proteins | sample MGYA00241580_ERZ501329 | MGnify/ENA primary metagenome ERZ501329 (study PRJEB25962, sample SAMEA2042923) | human gut metagenome | biome: human gut; feature: human-associated habitat; material: faeces... | reverse complement strand
TCACCGCTATGAAACCGGTATACACCAACGACAGCGAAGTTGATGAAGAGTACAAGGCTCATGAGCTTGAGATCATCAAATCTCAGATCGAGAACGATCCGAAGATGGCAGGAAAGCCGGAGAAAGTTATCAACGGCGCTATCATGGGACGTCTGAACAAACAGCTCAAAGAAATCTGCCTGCTTGATCAGGTATATGTAAAAGCAGAAGACGGAAAACAGTCCGTAGCTCAGTACGTAGCACAGGTTGCTAAAGCAAACAACGCAACCGTAGCAGTAAAAGGCTTCGTTCGTTTCGAGACCGGTGAAGGAATCGAGAAGAAAGAAGAGAACTTCGCTGAGGAAGTTGCAAAACAGATGAACGCATAATTCAACTGTGAATTTGTAAAAATAACGCAAAAATATAAAACCCTCATAAATAGTGCAGAAAATACACGATTTATGAGGGTTTTTACTGTCACAGGCAGTATCCATCGGAAATGCAGTAAGTGCCCTGAAGGATACCGTCCCCGGAGATTTCCCGGCAATGAATCTTTCGGAGATTTGTGAATTAATCCAGGAACATAAATCGAATGGTCCGGTAATGGAGATGAAACGTTAAACATAAGAAAAGAGGAACAAATTTGAAAAAACAAGACAAAAGAAACTGGCCGAAAGCAGTGATTCAGATCCTTTCTTTCCTGCTGATCCCGGGCTTGTTTGAGGCGCAGTTTTCTGCGGTTGGGACGATTATTTCCGCAGTTTATCAGGGGACGGTTTTGTGGGAACGGATCAGGTATTCGGTATGGATGCTGCTGGCGACGGTTCCGGCGGTGATTATTGTGGGACGGTTTTTCTGCGGATATTTCTGCAGCTTCGGGGCTGTGCAGGATTTTCTGTGGTTTGCAGGAAATAAGCTGAAAAAGCGGTTTCGAAAAGCAGGTGCGAAAAACCTGCATTCAAAGTCAAAGAAGAGTGGAAGAAATGTTCCAACAGGCTGGATCAAATATGGTGTGCTCCTGTTCTGGGCAGTCTTCGTATGGAGTGGTATGATAAAATGGAACATCGCAGGGCCGTGGCAGGTGTTTGGACAGTACAGTTCCATCGGACACCGGCCGGGCGTGAAGCCGATGTTTTCAATTGGCGGTGCGCTGATTCTGGTGATTTTCGTCGGATCCGTCTTAATCCAGCGCTTTTTCTGCCGATATCTCTGTCCCATGGGAGCCATCTACAGCCTGATTTCCAGATGTGCTCTGTTAAAAATTGTAAAACCGCGGAGCAAATGCGGAAACTGCCGTCTCTGTACTGCAAAATGTACCATGGGAATTGATCTGACAGAAAAAGAGCAGACGGCAGGCGGCGAGTGCATTGGATGCGGGGTATGTGTAAACGGATGTCTGAAGAACAATGCACACTGGAAATACCGATACAGCGTGTGGATCGGTGTCGGGGTGACCTGCCTTACGATTGCAGCGTCACAGTTCCTGATCCGGAGCGAGAGCGGTTCCGTTGGTAAGACAGCAGGTGATGCGGCCATTGATACGGCAGAACAGAATCCGGGCGGCAGATTCCAGGACGGCACTTATTCCGGAAGTGGAGAAGGCTACCGCGGAACCGTGACCGTTTCCGTAAAAGTGGAACAGGGAACGATAACCGGACTGACGATAGAGAACGCCGAGGATGATCAGACATATCTGGACAGAGCAAAGTCAGGAATCTTTTTGGAAATCATGAAAAAACAGAGTACCGAGGAGATAGATACCGTTTCCGGCGCCACCTACAGCAGTAAAGGGTTGATTGAGGCCACTCAAAATGCGTTAAAAGAAGCCGCCGGAGATGAGAATACTGTACAGGAAAATACAGCATCTGAATCGACGGATACAACGGAAGAAAAACAGGCATTCCTGGACGCCGGCCGTTTCCACGACCTGAAAGACGGCATCTGCACGGGTACCGCCGATGCCTTCCGCGGGGATGTCGAAGTGCAGGTGACGGTAGAAAACCAGAAAGTGACCGACATCTCCATCCTTTCCTACTGCGACACCGAGGAATACTTTTTCCGTGCAGCACCTTACGTGATAGGGCAGATGAAAGAAGAACAGAGCCTTAACATCGACGCCTTGAGCGGTGCCACCTACAGCAGCAACGGCATCATCCACGCCACTGCCAATGCCCTCGAAATCCCGGAGGACGAATATGCACCGCGCCCCGGCCGTGATCTGAAAAATAAACAGAAAGACCATGGTCACATTGTACAGCATACCATCGAGAACTGGGAGCAGTATGAAGAAAAAGTAAAAGAATACGAAGACGTACAGAATTAAAAAAATAATCTCAGAATAAGCACTGTAAATACATCCATCTGTATTTGCAGTGCTTTTCTGCTGTAACAGAACCCCGTCTGACTGCATCAAAAATATAAAAAATTTTACAATCATTTGATATAGACCTTATCGGAACAGGATAGCAGTTAAAATACAAATGTGCTACGATCGTGATTGTAGTAAAAAATATTCTGAAAGAAATGGCAGGAACAGCAAAAATACAGCGGTTAGGCTGGAGTCTGGGATGGATGCAGTCAAAAGACTGTAGCCTGAAAAAGAGGAGAACGAACGATTGACATACAAGGAAATTATAAAAAACAAAGAAATTAACGCATATCTGAAAAAAGGAAACGAAAACCTGGGACAGCTGGGATATACGGATCATTCGCAGAAACACTGTATGCAGGTTGCCCATCAGGGAGGAAAAATTCTGAAAAAGCTGGGTTATTCGGAACATGAGATTGAACTCGCTCAAATTGCAGGTTATATGCATGATATTGGAAATGTGATTAACAGATCACATCATGCAGAGTACGGTGCACTTCTTGCAAATGAACTTTTAAAAGAAACGGATATGACGTTGGAAGACAGAGTAACCATCGTTTCTGCAATTGGAAACCACGATGAATCAACGGGAAGTCCGGAGGATGTGATCTCAGCCGCCTTGATCATCGCAGATAAAACAGATGTCAGAAGAAGCCGTGTAAGACAAAAGGAACAATCTGCTTTCGATATTCATGACAGAGTAAATTATGCGGTTACAGATTCCAAGCTGAAAGTGGATGAGAAAAAATCAGAGATCGCATTGAATCTCCAGATTGATGAAAAAATCTGTTCGATGTATGACTATTTTGAGATCTTTCTCGGAAGAATGATGCTGTGCAGAAAATCGGCAGAAATACTGGGAACTACGTTTAAACTGACGGTCAATGGACGAAAAGTTTTGTAAAAAGAACAAAAATGGCTTTACATGGATTTTACAGAAACAAAACAATAGCAGGATAGATGAAAAAATTTTCTTATTATATGATAACCATCAGGGCTTTTACAGCAAGTGAAAAGAAAAGCGGAATCTTTGAAAGAACGCGCAGAAGAAGGAGAATTAAAATACATGAAAAAGCAGCAGTTAAAATCAGAACCCTATATGATGAACCGTGAATTATCCTGGCTGAAATTCAATGAGAGAGTCTTAAACGAAGCCGGAAACCCGGCCGTCCCGCTTGCCGAGCGTCTGACGTTTGCTTCGATCTACCAGTCAAACCTGGATGAGTTCTACCGTGTCCGGGTCGGCACATTGATGGATCAGATGGAATCAAAAGAAGTGGTCCGGGAAAATAAAACGAATATGACGAGTGAACAGCAGGTAAAAGCGATTCTGCAGGAGACAAGAGACCTGGATCAGAAAAAAGCGGCGATCTATGAGCAGCTGATGGGAGAATTGGAGCCGAAGGGAATCCGCCTCATCAACTTCAATAAGCTGTCCGCTGAAGAGGGAAAACTGCTGGAAACGTATTTTGATAATGAGATCGCGCCGTATCTGTCTGCCAACATTGTGAGCAAACAGCAGCCGTTCCCGTTCCTGAAAAACAAAGATATCTATGCGGTCGCACTCCTTGAGACGAAGGGCGGAAAGACCCGTGCTGCGATCATCCCATGCAGCAACAACGTATTCCGCCGTCTGATCGACATCCCGACCAGAAAGGGAACCTTTATGCTCTCCGAGGAGCTGATTCTGCACTTCCTTCCGAAGATGTTCAAAAATTATGTTGTAAAAGAAAAATCCCTGATCCGTGTAACGCGGAATGCCGATATCGATACCGAGACGATTTACGATGAGGATCTGGATTATCGTGATGCAATGGAAAACCTGATCAAACAGAGAAAACGTATGAGCCCGGTCCGCATGGAGATGTCCCGTGAGCTGAACAAGAAGCTGACTTCATCGCTCTGTAAGGAAATCAAGGTGGACAAAGACCATGTATTCCTGTCCAGAGTGCCGCTGGATCTGTCATTTGTCTTTGCACTGCAGGGATATCTGCGCAGTCTGGAGCAGAACGGAACGGCCGACACTAAGCAACTGTTCTATCAGCGCCGCGCCCCGCGTATGACACCGCAGTTGGATTCGAAAGCGCCGCTGATTCCGCAGGTTATGAAAAAAGATGTTCTGCTTTCCTATCCATTTGAGAGCATCAAACCGTTTATCAGCCTGCTCGACGAGGCGGCAAAAGATGAGAGCGTTGTTTCGATTAAGATGACACTGTACCGCCTGGCTGACAAGAGCCAGATTGTTGATGCACTGGTCGAAGCAGCAGAGAATGGAAAAGAGGTTGTTGTCCTTGTTGAGCTGCGCGCCCGCTTCGATGAGGAGAGCAATATCGAGTATTCCCGTATCCTGGAGGAGGCCGGCTGCCGCGTGATTTACGGCCTGAACGGCTTTAAAGTCCACTCCAAGCTGTGCCTGATTTCCAGAAAAACAGAGGACGGCGTATCGTATGTGACCCAGATCGGAACCGGAAACTATAACGAAAAAACATCCGCACTCTACACCGACCTGTCTCTGATCACCGGAAACCAGGCGATCGGAAAAGAGGCGGCAGAGGTGTTTGCAGCGCTCTTAAAGGGCGAGACCGTGGAAAAGACAGACCTTCTTCTGGTTGCACCGAAATGTCTGCAGAACCGGGTGCTTGAGATGATAGATGAAGAAATTGCGCATGCAAAACAGGGTGAGGAGAGTTATATCGGCATTAAGATCAACTCCCTGACAGACAAAGCCATCATCACCAAGCTGGTGGAGGCTTCCCAGGCGGGCGTGAAGATCGAAATGATTGTCCGCGGTATCTGCTGTCTGATTCCGGGAATCGAGGGATACACGGAAAATATCAAGGTTGTCAGCATTGTCGGCCGCTTCCTTGAGCATTCCAGAATTTACCGTTTTGGAACGAAAGAGCGCGAGAAGGTCTATCTTGCATCCGCCGATTTCATGACAAGAAATACCATCCGCCGTGTTGAGGTTGCCGCTCCGGTTCTGGATGATACCTTAAAAGAGCGCCTGGACTGGATGTTCGAGACGATGATGAAGGACAACGAAAAGGGAAAATGTCTGAATGCCAGCGGAAAATATGTGGACCGGGAATCGAACGGTACGAAACTCAATTCGCAGGAGCTGTTTTACGCGATGGCGTACAGCAATGCGGAAAAAGCGCAGACAAAGGCATAAAAACAGACAGAGATTTTATTCTGTGAAACGGCAAAACCGGAGAACAGCCAGGCAGAAAAGCGGGCGTTCTCCGGTTTTACATTTGCACCCGTGATAGCAAAAAACAATAACGAATGGAATTGACAATCTCAGCTCCTGGTCGGATCTGACAGATGCACTGCACGCCGGAAAAATCGACGGTGCATCGGAACTGATTGAGCTGGCGAAAGCAGGTCTTACGCTGGACGACATTGCGGTGACGCAGGGCTTTGGAACGGTGCTGGCGCGCTCCGAAGAGCTCTGGGAGGATTCTCTCTGCTGCGGTCTGATTTCCGGACCGATGTGATCGAAAAAGATCCCGCATCGTTTCAGAAACTGCTGGACGGCTATTTTGCGGCGGGAGAAAAGCTCGACAAAAAAGAAGCGCTTCGGGTGGCAGAGGAGTATCTGGGACAGGATGCGGCAACACTCGAAACTTCGCTTGACTGGATCAGCTACCAGGACCTTGCAATTTCCGAGGAGGCGATCTATCTCGCCGACCGCGTGGTGATTCTCGATGCCAATCCGGGGCAGATCAAAGCAGTACTTACGATTACGCTTGGAAAGCACCGGGATCGTACGAGTGAGGATTTTCTGGCAATTCGGGATCAGATTTTTGAGATCTTCCATATGAAACGGGAAGATGCGATTGAATATTATATTTAACGGGGGGAACAAAGCCGCTTTGAGATTTTTGCGTTTCACTCCGGGGTTCCGCAATGAGAGGTTTTGTGGTACAATAAGCAGTGAGTCGGGCCGCAGGGGATGAGGGGGCCTGAAAAATATGAATCATACAGACAGGATGAAACAAAATGGAAAAAACCAAAAAACTGGCGGTAGGCATTTTAGCGCATGTCGATGCGGGAAAGACGACGCTGGCAGAGGGAATTTTATATAAAACAGGCCAGATCCGGAAAGTCGGAAGAGTGGATCACAAGGACGCCTTTCTGGACACGGAGGAATTGGAAAAAGCAAGGGGTATCACGATCTTTTCCAAACAGGCCGTGCTGAAGCTGAACGAGACGGAGGTCACACTCCTTGACACGCCGGGCCATGTGGATTTCTCGGCGGAGATGGAGCGCACTTTACAGGTCATGGACTATGCGGTTCTTCTGATCAGCGGTGCGGACGGCGTGCAGGGTCATGTGGAAACCCTGTGGCGGCTGCTCGCACGGTATGAGATCCCGGTCTTTCTCTTTATCAACAAGATGGATCAGCCGGGCACGGATGCGGAAAAACTGCTGGAAGAACTGCAGAGCCGTCTCTCAGAGCACTGCCTGAATTTCTCGCAGGATCTCCAGAACGCAGAATTGCTGGAAGAACTCGCCATGTGTGATGAGAACGTGCTGGAGCAGTATCTGGAAACGGGAAGCGTGGAAGAAGACCAGATCCGCACGATGATCGCAGAGCGGAAGGTTTTTCCGTGCTGCTTTGGCTCTGCACTCAAGATGGAGGGCGTGACGGAATTTCTGAAAATTCTGGACCGGTTTACAAAAACGCCGGAGTACGGCGGGGATTTTGGCGCGCGCGTTTTTAAGATTTCAAGGGACACGGCAGGAAACCGTCTGACGCATCTGAAAATCACGGGCGGCGTGCTGAAGGTAAAGCAGATGCTCGGCGAAGAAAAGGCAGACCAGATCCGCATTTATTCCGGTGCGGGCTATACGATGGTACAGGAAGCACCGGCGGGGACGATCTGTGCCGTAACGGGGCTGAACAGCACCTTCTCCGGTCAGGGCATCGGCAACGAAACCGAGGCGGAAAAACCGGTGCTGGAGCCGGTGCTGACGTACCGCATCGAGCTTCCGCCGGACTGCGATGTCCATCAGATGCTTGGAAAACTGCGCCAGTTAGAAGAAGAAATCCCGGAGCTCCACATTGTCTGGAATGAGCGTCTCGCGGAAATCCATGCGCAGGTCATGGGTGAGGTGCAGATCGAGATCTTAAAGAGTCTGATCCACGAGCGTTTCGGCGAATGGGTGGAATTCGGAGCCGGAAATATTGTATACAAAGAGACGATCCGCAGTACCGTGGAGGGTGTCGGCCATTTCGAGCCGCTGCGCCATTATGCGGAAGTTCATTTGCTGCTGGAGCCGGCAGAACCGGGCAGCGGACTGCAGATTGGAACCGTCTGCAGCGAGGACACCCTGGACCGCAACTGGCAGCGTCTGATCCTCACACATCTGCTGGAGCGGAAGCATCCCGGCGTGCTGACCGGGTCGGAGATTACCGATATGAAAATCACGCTGGTCAAGGGCCGTGCGCACATTAAGCACACCGAGGGCGGCGACTTCCGCCAGGCGACGTACCGTGCGGTACGGCAGGGACTGAAAAAAGCAGAATCCGTTCTGCTGGAGCCGGTCTATGCTTTCCGTCTGGAAATTCCGTCGGAATCGACGGGACGGGCGCTGAACGATATCCAGCGGATGTACGGCAGCTTTGAACCGCCGGAAATGGAAGGCGATATGACAGTGATCACCGGAACCGCACCGGTTGTGACGATGCGGGATTATCAGAAAGAAGTGACTGCTTACAGCCGGGGACGCGGAAGAGTGTTCTGTACCTTAAAAGGATATGAGCCGTGCCACAACGCGGAGGAAGTGATTGCCTCCATCGGCTACGATTCCGAGGCGGATGTGGAAAATCCGACGGGTTCTGTGTTCTGTGCCCACGGGGCAGGCTTTGTCGTTCCATGGAATGAAGTGGAAGACCATATGCATCTGGAATACACGCTGGAAAATCTGGAAGAAGAAAGCGATTCAGCCGAATCTGCGGCAGACCGGAGCGGCGGAGCATCCTCTGTGCAGAAAGCAAAAAAAGCATCCGACCGCGTGCCGATGGCAGCTTCCCTGCAGGAGGCAAAGGAGCTGGAAGAAATCTTTACGAGGACATACGGCAAAGTGGAGCGGAAGCGCGCCGGTTTCGAGCGGCGGACACGTCCGGTCACCTCGTCATCCGGCATCGGGGATCCCAAATATGCAAAATCAAACCGCTCGAAGGAGCCGCAGGAGGAATATCTGCTGGTGGACGGCTATAACATTATTTTTGCATGGGATGATTTAAATGAGCTGGCGAAGTACAATATTGAGAGCGCCAGAGGAAAACTGATGGACATCCTGTCAAATTATCAGGGATATAAAAAAATGACGCTGATTCTTGTCTTTGATGCCTACAAAGTAAAAGGCAACCAGGGTGAGGTCGGCATGTACCATAATATTCATGTCGTTTATACGAAAGAGGCGGAGACGGCTGACCAGTACATCGAGAAAACGGTTCACAGGATCGGCCACAACGGCAACGTAACTGTGGCTTCCTCGGACGGTCTCGAGCAGATCATCATTATGGGAGCGGGCGCGCATCGTCTCTCCGCACGGGATCTGCGCACCGAGATTGAACATACAAACGGCCAGATCCGGGAAAACTATCTGGAGAAAGAACAGAAAACGAAGTCGTACCTGCTGGAGAACGCCTCTGGAGAACTGGGAGACTTTTTAAAAGAGCTGGAAGAAGAGCGAAAAAAAGAGAGTAAAAAGAGCAAAGGAAAGGCTTAAGATGAATTACGCAATCATACTATCGGGGGGAATCGGAACGAGAATGCAGATGGGGGATTTTCCGAAGCAGTATTTGGAAGTGGAAAAGAAACCGATTCTGCTGTATACGCTGGAGCAGTTTCAGAAAAGCAGTGCCGTTGAGAAAATCGTCATCGTGGCGGCAGATGCCTGGAGAGAGAAGATCCGCGGATGGATGGAAGAAGACGGGATTACGAAATTTCTCGCCTTTGCGGATGCCGGGGATACGCGGCAGGAATCCATTCATAATGGCCTTACCGTCTGCATGGAGGATTCCGTATCGGAGAACGACGGTGTGATCATCCACGACGGCGTGCGGCCTCTGGTGAGCGAACAGCTGATTGGCGACTGCCTTGCGGCGCTTGCCGATCATGAGGGCTGTATGCCGGTGCTGCCGATGAAGGACACGATCTATCAGAGCAGCGACGGAACGAAAATTGACCATCTGCTGGAGCGCAGCACGCTGTTTGCCGGTCAGGCGCCGGAAGCCTTCCAGCTGCATCCGTACGCGAAGATCAACCGGGAAGCATCGAAAGAGGAGCTGTCCCTCACAAGGGGAACGAGTGAAATTGCCTACCGCCATGGAATGGATGTGGCGATGATCCCAGGGGATGAGCGGAACTTTAAGATTACAACAAGGAGCGACCTGGAGCGTTTCTGTACGATTGTGGAAGGAGAAACGAAATGAGAGCATACGAGCTGCATGGAGTCAATGATTTAAGAAGGGAAGACATCGAAAAACCGGAAATCCCATCCGGCTGGGTTCTGGTGCAGGTAAAGGCATCAGGAATCTGCAGCTCCGATATTCCGCGGATTTTCACAAACGGAACATACCATTTTCCAACGATTCCGGGTCACGAGTTTTCAGGCGTGGTTGCCGCATACGGCGAGGGTGTGCCGGAAGAGCGGAAAACGGGTCGGCATTTTCCCGCTGATCCCATGCCGCACCTGCCCGCAGTGCCGGCAGAAAAAATATGAGATGTGCGAACACTACGATTACCTTGGCTCGCGCCGGGACGGCGGCTTTGCGGGTGCTGCGCCAAAAAGGACGGAAAATAGAGGAAACGGAAATGTGTTATCGGTTTACGGCGAGTGTCCGCAGAGGAAACAACATTTTTTGTAAAAATATCCGCGACAGGGTTGCTTTTAAAAAAAAATATGACTATAATAAATTGTTCTCAATGTTTGGTACAACTATTTAATATACGGAGGAACTGCAATGAGCAAGAAGTATTGTTACCTGTTCACCGAAGGCAACGCCAAGATGCGTGAGCTGTTGGGCGGCAAGGGTGCGAACCTGGCGGAGATGACCAATATCGGTCTGCCCGTGCCCCAGGGCTTTACCATC
>ENA-OOWZ01001641-OOWZ01001641.1-human-gut-metagenome-genome-assembly--contig:-NODE-1641-length-10465-cov-3.790778_pt1 | contig 10465 bp, 20 predicted proteins | sample MGYA00241580_ERZ501329 | MGnify/ENA primary metagenome ERZ501329 (study PRJEB25962, sample SAMEA2042923) | human gut metagenome | biome: human gut; feature: human-associated habitat; material: faeces... | reverse complement strand
GGATGTGGCGGCTATGGCGAAGGAACGGAAGACCACCCGGGCGGCTATCAGCATGGAATTGGCTTCGAAGCTGGAAAAACCAGTGATCTTCGCTGTTGGAAATGCGCCTACAGCGTTGATACAGATCTATGAGCTGATGCAGGAAAGGGACTGGCGCCCGGCATTCGTTATCGGGGTCCCTGTGGGTTTCGTGAATGTGGAAGCTGCCAAGGAGCTGATTATGGAGACGGATCTGCCCTATATCATCAATCGTGGAAGAAAAGGCGGCAGCAACGTGGCAGCGGCCATCACGCAGCACTGGCCGGAGAAGTGGCAGCACGATGGCTGGAAGAGCGCAAAGGGCAATCCGGTGAAGAATGCCGTATTGTGGGAAATGCTCCTGCAGGAGGTTGAGGACGGAGGGCATATCCTGCTGGCGGAAAGCGAAAAACACGAATATGCTGAGTGGATGCGGTTTAATCTGCCGCTGAAACGGGCATTAAAAGGCATTTTTACAGAAGTGCCAAAAAACTGACGGTATGAGCAGAGTACTCATGTTAGAGACCATTCCGGTGAATCCACCGAGATGGTGAGAATATAACAATATGACAGAAAAACAGTCGGTCACAAGGTGAAACCGACTGAACTACCGAGAAAAATTCGGAAGTTGCACCGGTGCAACCGGGGAAAGGAGATCAGATGGAGAAGAAATTTGGAATATTTAATACCGTAGAGGAGTTGAACAGGGCAGCAGCCGCCCAGAAGGCAGAGGGAGACCTGGAAGCGCTGATCGGACTGGCCACAGAGAACGGACTGGAGAAAGAGGATGCAGAGGACTATATGGACAGCGACGATCCGGAAGATTTTCTCTGCAATGCCACGATGGCGGCAATCGGCAAGCTGAACATGGAAGAGCAGGACCTGCACCTTGAAAGTCAGATGAAGGATTGGAAGGACTTTATCGTGCAGATGCTGACAGACTATCCGGTGGACCATGCTGATGAAGACAGAGATACACTGGCCAATGCAGTATTTAACCCGGAGAAGAAGTTACTGGACGTGCTGGCCGCCGGGCTGAAGCTGTCATCCGAGAATCGGATAAAGGTAGACAAGCGGATCATACAGGCAGCAAGGCTCCCGGAGAGTGCCGCCTTTATAGGTATGTGTGGCCGGGATGATTTAAAAAAGATCATACTGGACTACTATCTGGGAAAGCAGGTGTGAAATGCGTGCATATAAAGGATTCCATAAGGACCTGAACTGTACGATGGGAAAAGGAGTGTTCTATTACGAACCTGGGAAATGGTACAGCGAGCAGGAGGCGAGATGTGCTGATACCGGCTTCCATGCGACAGACAATCCTCTGGAAGTATTGAGATGGTATTCCGGTGAGGATGACAGATATTTTGCCGTGGAACTGCGGGGAAATATAGACGAGGACGGATACGGCAGCAGGATTGCGGCACCTGAGATTATGCTGGTAAAAGAACTTACGATAGATGACTTGTATCGTCTGGGAGTGTTGTGGATGTCAAAACATCCGAAATCAGAACTGGCAGCAGCCGTAATGGTGGAGAGCGGGGAGGCATACAGAAATGGAAATGTTATCGTCCGGGGAAAAAATCCGAGAGCCCGTGGAAAAGCAGGGGATAACCTTTACATTGTCAGGGACGACGGCGACGGGGACATCGTGGAAATCGGTGCTTTTAAGGTAGACGGGATAAAGATCCTGCCGGATGTGTATTATGACGCAAAAGGGAGGCGGGTAAATGAGAAAAAGTGAACTGGAGAAGCTGAGGACACTGAATGCCACTCCGGCCATGATCCGGGCATTACAGGAGCCGGGGACGAAGAGAAATTACTATGGAAAAATAAACGAGGAAAAGTACCATCTGGCGGCGAGATGTCAGCAGCTGGGCGGATTCCTGAAAGTATCCATTTGCACAAGAGAAGATATCGGTAAAAAAGTGTATACACCGAAGTGGGATATCTTCGTCAACTATGAAGGTGATGAGTATATCACAAGGGAGAGGCAGGAGGACGGATCCTACAAATGGCGAAAGGCCTATGGGTACAATCTGGAAGATTACAGCTGGTACAAGAAAGACTGGGATGAGTATGTATACATGAATCCGCCAGGCAACGTCCAGATACAGAAGATCCTGGGGACAATAAAAAAAGGATTCTGGGGGATGTGCGAGTGGCAGGAAGGCTGTAAAAAACGGAATGAGGATAAAAAAATAAAGAAGCTGACGGATCAGTGGGATAAGGATATGCAGCCGATCAAGGATCCACCCAAAGGATTCGAGACCTGGTGGCATCATAACGCATTCGACGGCAGCAATTATATTTATTATGCCTCGTCGAAATCTACGGAAGGATATTGTACGTCGTGCATCGGCAGGGTAAAGCTGCCGGAAAAACCGACACACAACACAGAGAGTAGATGCCCAGTCTGTAAGAAAAAGGTCACATACATATCGCGGGCAAAGAAAACACAATGCATCTGGATACGTGCACATGATGCTTCCTGCATCCAAAGATATAAGGACGGACTGGTGCAGAGAGACTTTGAAGTGCGGAGATGTGACGATAAGGATGCCCTGAGCATTAATAAATCTACTTACACCATCCGCGAGTATAGGAGAACCATTGTCACAGCAAAAGGATGGGGGACATATATCTACATGGATTATCGCAGGAGGGGAATGCGTTGGGCAGCAGATCCTGAAGCCTGGGTGGGAAAACACTACGAGACCATGTACCAAAAAAATTTTGGTCAGATATTTAGAAAATACAAAACGGCATATCCGATTGCCGTGAAACAAGGGTATAAGGCAGCAGGTCTGAGGTATTTTTTAAGCCAGGAACATCGTTATCCTGCCATCGAGATGGCTTACAAGGCGGGCCTGTACAGACTGGCAAAGGATATGGTAAACGACAGCCGGTGCGAGCTGGACAGAATACTGGACAATAAAGCGTCCGGCGGACTTGCAAAGATACTTAAAATAGATAACTCCCGGATGAAACGCCTGAAAAATATGGATGGCAACATGGAAATGCTCATCTGGCTGCAGAAAGAAAAGGAGATGAACACGATACTGCGTGACTGCGATATAAAGACTCTTTCCGAAGCAGACATCAGCCCGAAAGAACTGGAAGGATCCACAATCAGAAAATATCTGACCATTGAAAAAATATGTAACTACCTGAACAAACAGGCAGGGCTGAGATTGTTAAGAGGCCGCGAATTAAAAACGGCAGTATGGAGAGACTGGAACGACTACGTGAACATGATGGCCAAACTAAAGATGGACTGTAGCAGGGAACTCCTGCTGAAACCGAAAGACCTTGCCATTGCACATAACGAACTGGTGGCCAAGATATCCATGCTGGATTCCTCCGAGGAAATTGCAAAAAAGAAAATAGATTTCCCGCGGGCGCAGGCCCTCATGGAATCCGGAGAACTGGAAAAATACGAGTATGATAACGGCACTTACTGCATCGTAGCCCCCAGGAGTATTGATGATATTTACCGGGAGGGAATCGTGTTAAAACACTGCATCCACACCTGTGATATTTACTTCCAGAGGATCAACATCAGAGAAACCTATCTGCTCTTCCTCCGGCACAGCGCAGAACCGGATACTCCCTGGTACACGGTGGAGATTGAGCCGGGAGGAAACATCCGGCAGAAAAAGTCCGTACTGAATGAGGCATATAAGGATCTGGACGATGCAATGCCGTTTCTGCAGGAGTGGCAGCAGTGGGTGAAGAAAAATCTATCCGAAGAGGATAAGAAGCTGGCAGCGAAGAGCGACAAGGCCCGCAGGGAAGGTTATAAGAAACTGCGGGAAGAGAAAAAGATAATATTACACGGGAGCCTGCAGGGGGCACTGCTTGCGGATGCTCTGGAGAGTGACTTTATGGAGGTGATCTGATGGAATTAATGGAATACACAAAAACATATCAGGAATATAAGAAGGAGCTGGATGCAGTCCTCACTCGGACGGCAGAGGACTTTGTACAGATCGGCTATCTGCTCAAGGTGGCCAGAGACACAAATGTACTGGCAGAGAGCGGCTATGCAACTGTGACAGATTTTGCCAGGGCTGAGTATGGCATAGATAAGACGCAGGTAAGCCGCTTTATCAGCATCAATGACAGATTTTCGGAGGATGGCTACTCTGATCATCTGCTCCCGAGCTACAAGGGATTTGGATATGCAAAGCTTACCTTGATGCTGCAGATCCCGGACGAGATCAACGAGGCGCTTCCGCCTACGCTGTCCAAGGCAGAGATTCAGGACATAAAGGACGAGGTGGATGCAGAGAGCAAGGTCACGGATATTGAGGTAGAGATCGAGCGGGCGGAGGCAGCAGCCGTAACGGACAAGCCAATGCTCCCGCCGGAGGGCTCCCCGCTGTACAAGAACCTCTGGCAGCTGGGAAAAGAACAGGAAGATCTCTTTCGGAAATTATGGAGGGTATGCTTTTTACATACTGCATTTGGTAACAAAAACAATGCAGAGATCATGGATATCCTGATTCCGCAGGGCGATGCCGTGTACACCGTCCGGATCCCGGGAGAGCGCCGCACGCAGATCATTGTTAATTCTGATGGAGCTACCATCGTAAATTTGAAAACGCTGGAGCGGAGCAAATACACAGAGGATCAGATCTGTGATGCAGTCCGGTCTCTCATAGATGGAGGCAACAGTCCTGAGGAGCGGTATAAGGATCTCTACGGTGAGGAACTGACCGTGGTAGAAGAACCGGAAGTTGCACCGGTGCAACCGGATGAGACCCCGAAAGAGAAGAAACCGGAAAAGCGTAAGGAATCCCGTGTGACCAAGGCAAACACCGAAAAGAAAAAGCCCAAGGAACCGGAAAAGAAGCCGGAGCAGATGACCATCCCGGGAGCCGCACCGGATCCGGCACCGGAAGAGCCGGAAACACAGGTAACTGACTCATGCTCCGGGGAATCTGAACAGAAACAAAATACCGACACCATGGATACGGAAGAGCAGGTACCGGGACAGACAGACCTTGAAAACGACTTTCCGCAATATTGCCCATCTAAAGGAGACCAGCGCACAGCTTATCGTCAGTCCATCCGTGGCAGCGTGGAGAACCTGGTACGATATGTCGAGATGGATCTGATCGTTGCGGCCAGACAGCAGCTGTCTGATATCTCCGGCTATCTGGATAGACTGGAAGAACTCAGCAAAGGAGGCGGACCGGATGGCGAAAATGTCGAAACAGGCGAGAGCGAGGGAGTTTAATGCTACATCCCGCCGGATCATTAAGGAGCGGGATCTGTATCAGTGTATCTTTTGCCGCATGGGATATCACATGGAAGATGTCACCTGGTACGGACAGCAGCGGCAGAGCATCATGCACTACATACCGCGATCCCGGGGAGGTCTCGGGATCCCGCAGAATGGAGCTCTGGGTTGCCAAAGCCATCATGAGATGCTGGACAACGGCAACAAGGGCCGGCGGGAAGAAATGCTGCAGATGTTTAGGCAGTACCTGCAGGATTATTACCCAGACTGGTCGGAGGAAACCCTGACATACAGCAAATGGAAATAATGTATATACAAATTTGTATATACAAAACGGAGAAATTATGAAAGCACGAACTGAACTTATCTCAGTACGACTGACACCAGAAGAAAAACGGCGAATGGAATATTGCGCTGAAATGATGGGAATTACACAGACAGAACTTTTAGTGCGTGGAATCAATCGCTATTACGACAGCGTCAAAGAAACAATTAAGAAATTAAACCAATAGGCCTTTTGGAGTGTACTCACGATAACTATAGACATAGCCACGGGGCGGCCGCTGATACCAAGAGGCAGCAGCCGTCCAGGAAGGAGACAACAATGCAGTATAAGGACTGGGACGGCAATCTTCTACCGGATCCTGCGCCGCGAATCCATAATGTACATATAGGAGACATAATTAAGACAACACACAAGTCCATCGAGGAGCCGCTGGAGACCCGCGGACGGGGACAACACCGATTTATCAGTGAGACCAGGGAGTACGAGGTGATAGCGGTTTATCCGCGCACGATCCAGACACGAGACCGTAAGACTGGATTTACAAGGTGCTTTTCTTACGGCGATTTATTAACAATGGGAATAGAGCATCAGGGAGCAGAAGTGGAAGATATGAGAGCTACATACGGACAGGACCAGAAGAGAGAAAATCTCACTAAAAAACTTAGCTTATTCAATCCAGATTACAACCCTGACAATTATAAGAAAGGCAAAAAGAAAAATGAAAACAATAGAAAAGAAAATCCTGCCACAGTACTTTCAGGCAGTCCGGGAGGAAAAGAAGAACTTTGAGCTGCGAAAAGATGAAGATGATGTACAGCTGGGAGATGTCCTGATCTTAATGGAGTGGGAAAACGGAGAATACACTGGCCGGACAGAAGTACGCCGGATCCGGTATGTGCTCCGGGATGTACCGGAATATGGACTGATGCCGGGTTACTGTATCATCGGATGGTAAAGGAGTAGTGAAGAATGAAAGTACGAGAACTGGCAGAATATTGTAAATCAATACTGATTAACTGCAATAACTGCAAACATAAAACAGAGTGTGAGAAATTAGAAGATAAGCTGAAAGATATGTCACCTTATGGAGTCGTAGACATAGTGGATGGGGATGAAGAGTTAACTTAGGAGTTTCTTTGGGAGAATGGAGGTAGTGAAAATGTCAGACATTACAGAAATTATTAATACTATAGAAAAATCATGGGGAGTGAATTCTATTGGTAGTCCTTTTGGTTCATGTACAGAGGAATTTGCGAATGAAAAGATGATAGAAATTGCCAATAAAAATAATTTTCCTGATGATGTACTTGAATTGATAAAAGACAATCCGATTAAGTTTCATAAATATCAGAAATTTGACAATGGGCGTGGCATAGGTAGATACTATGCAAATTTAGTAAGAAAAATAAATTAGGATTTAGCAAAGGAGTTAAGCGAGAAATGTGGTCACACGATGAACAGAAAGAAATAAATGACAGCTACGCTGTTATGGCAAGAATAACGTGTAAATATTGCGGAGCAGTAGTACAAAAATATGTGGAAAGCCATTATACAGGCGGTTCCAAGTGTGTGATATTGGCAAAGTATTGTAGATTTTGCGGTAATGCTCTTAGGATTTAGTGGAGGAATACTATGGACAATGAGATTATTTTCTTCAATTTGGTAAGAATCGAGCGAGGAAGAGAAAAGTTTTGCAAATGCAATCCACCTCATTACGAGGTCGATACGGTAAACAGGATTGTAAGCTGCCAAGATTGCGGTGCTACAATAGATGCCTTTGATGCGCTGGTTACACTGGCTAAAAGATATGAGCAGCTGGAGGATGCACAGCGAAAAATGCTATCTAAAGCCAAGCTATACGAAGCAATGGCAGATGCGGAATTCAAGCGGATGAGGAGGAATAAAACATTCCGGGACATGGACGAGAATCGCAGAAAAGGTTTATATCCTATATGTCCTAAATGTGCGGAAGTGATTGATCCGGCAGATATCCGGGAATGGACAGTGCATCTGGAGTAAACTGAAATATTAAGATTTATGGAGGCATTTGTATGAGAAAAATACATGAATGTGCAGAAGATATAAAAAATATTTTAAATGATGCAGAACGAACCGAAGAGGTTGACGGAGATATGCTATGTAGTATTAATGAGTTGGTGGATGAAATTTTATCAATATATTGTTTAGAAAAACAACAAAGAAAAATGGCTATAGCTGAAGAAAATGAGATTCTTTCAGAAGAGGCTAAAAAAGCAGGATGGAAGTCTGGTGTTATGAACATCTAAACTGAAATATCAGAAAAATTGTGTAACGAAAGGAGATATGCATGTTAAGTAAAATGAACGATCTGATGGGCGGCTATACCGGATATACCGTTATAGTTACCACTAAGTATGTCCAGCGGCGCAGACACAAAAAGAAGCGCATCAATAAAAAGTGGATTAAGCGGTATGGATACATCGCTAAAGATTGGCAAAAACGTGGAGAAACGGTTGTCGATCAGGTACATATGACCATATATATGAATCAGGCAACATATAATGATCTGATTATTGCCCTAAAGAATAGGTAACAGAAAGGAGCAAGGATGGAGAGACTGACAACTAGAAATATAGCAGGAGTGGCAGTATATAAGCATCCGTTTGAATGCGAAAGATGCGGAGAGGAAATTTGGAGACTGCCAGATTATGGAAATGGTAGTCCTACGGAAAAGCTGGCTGCTTATGAGGATGACGAGGAGCAGGGATTCCTACTGCGATTGCTGTGTAAGGTGGGAGATACCGTTTATCTGATTGATAGGGATGAAAATAATAAGTTCAAAGTATACGAGGGAAAATGGGAACGGGTGTCCCTTGTTCAAACCTCAAAGGATGGTTCATTTAATCTTTGTGGAGAAATTTCTTACGACATATATGATTGTTTTTACGATGATGGAAGAACAATGAAACATGGAATGTATGTCGGACAGGAACGTACGAAAATTGGGAAAGTTGTATTTTTCACAAAAGAGGAAGCCGAAGCCAAACTAGCAGAATTGAGAGGTGCGGAATGAAGAGAGAAGAAGCTATTTACTGCTTAAAGGCTCAGAGTGAACGGTACTCAGAGGTTTGTGAAGAATGTCCTCTGTACGGACAAACTGGAGTAGATCATTGCTGTGAGGATGCATTGCAAATGGCAATCACCGCCTTGCAGAATCAGCCAGTGTGGATTCCAGTAAGTGAGAGACTGCCGGAGAAAAACGGTAAATATCTTGTCTTTTTAACTAATCCTGTTAGAAACCAATCTGATAATGTGTTTACAAGTTGGTACAACGTATATTACAAAGAGTTTGAGACAGAGAAATCCTTGGATTATGTAAAAGCCTGGATGCCACTGCCGGAACCGTACCGGGAAAGCGAGGGAAAATAATGGCGAACAGAAATACATTACACATTTCTAAATTGGAAGCATTTAAAAATTGGCTGATAAAGGACGGCTGGGAAATTCTCCCGCTGTCAAAGAATCCATATCAAGTATTGAGAGCAAGTAAGATGGGAATATCAAATCCTCTGATTGTGTATTCTGGAAAAAGCAAGGAGCATCTTTCCTTTGCAAATGAATGGCTGCCGGTAGTAGAAGCATTTTTACATAAAAAGACCAACGCAGACCGGATCAGGAGCATGACGGAGAATGAAGCGATTGAAGAATTAAAATATGATTGTAATGAACTTGGAAAAGCAATTCCATGTGATACATCATGGGGTGAATCCTTTGAAAATGCTTATGCAATGACAATAAGCGCACTTGAAGAGGTACAGCAGTACCGGCAGATCGGCACGGTGGAGGAATGCCGTGAAGCTGTGGAGAAGCAGACGGCGAAGAAACCAACACTTATTGACTATAAAAAATATGCAAATTTCGTAGATAATGTAGATTTTCTTCAAGATGCATATTGGTGTCCTAATTGCAAACGAGTTGTAAGAAGCGGTTCTTTTTGTAGAGATTGTGGACAGAAATTAGGTTGGAGTGATGAAGAATGAATGATTTATCCTATGAATTTAAAAAGCAGGAGACGAAGAAAAACGGAAGTTTTTATTACAAAAAAGGAATGGGAAAAAGAGAAATTCCCGATATGTCTCCGTATCAGTATGGCTCATTGTTGAGCAGAAAGAAAAGAGGTAGGAGATGAGTGAAGAACTTAAGCTGTGTCCATCATGTAAGAAAAAAAGTGCTATCTTATGCGAATTTTACATAAAATGCATGAATTGTGGAAGAATGATGATGTTGAAAGAAGATTACAATGAAGAAAAGCTGATTGAAGCATGGAACAGGAGGGCGAACGATGAGAAGACTGATTGATGCGGATCATTTGTTATTTCTTCTCAATTCTGCGATAGAGTTGCGGAAGAAATTACACAGAAATACATCAGATTTAGATATGATGGTTGATGCTGTTAATGATGAGCCGACCGCCTACGACCAGAACAGAGTTGTGAAGCGGTTGGAAGAACGCACAGCATTCTTGAAAGACTGTACAAAGTATGGAAACAAAACAGAAGAGCAGCAGTCAAAATCCTACGACACTATGATGATGTATGAGGTCAAGGATTTGGTAGATGATTTGTTGGAGATTGTAAAGGCAGGTGGAGCAGATGCGTGATTGCAGAAATTGCAAACACTTCATAGCAAAAAAAGTAAATATGAATCAGTATAAAATTTTTAAAAGTATTTTAGTTACCGAATGTGTAAAAAAGAAAATTCAACTTCTTCCTTTTGAGCATGAAAGGAATTCCAAATACTGTGATTATTTTAAAGAAAGAGGTGGGGCAGATATAGAATAAAATATCTATTTCGAGTCATCTTCAAATAATAAAATATCGTTTGGAGTGCAGTTAAGAACTCTGCATAATTGTTCAAGGGTATCAAAATAAATA